>Ga0302228_10000706_pt1 | contig 26413 bp, 29 predicted proteins | sample II_Palsa_N1_2_FD_193519 | JGI IMG/M metagenome (GOLD analysis project Ga0302228, IMG submission 193519) | Peat permafrost microbial communities from Stordalen Mire near Abisko, Sweden - II_Palsa_N1_2 | ecosystem: Environmental > Terrestrial > Soil > Palsa > Peat permafrost | place: Sweden... | reverse complement strand
AGCCTAGAGGCGCTGAAGACTAACCCGGGCGATGACAAGTCGGTGTATCTGAGTGCCGATCAGCGGGCGAACTTTGGCAAGGTAGAGGACGCGATCGATGCGCTGCGCGCTGCGAGCGTGAATACGTTGAACCTGATGACGGACAAAACTTATAACGCTCAGCAACAGTAAGCGACTGCGGGCGTTTGTTGCCAAGGGGCCGCTGGCTGATATGAAACACGGCCGGCACGCAAGGAACTAAGGAAGCAACAAAAGGAGTTTCACTATGGCAATGGGTGGTGGTTCAACAGGTGGTGCAGTTTCGGACATGAACGTCACGCCGTTGATCGACGTTCTCTTGGTGCTTCTGATCATCTTCATGGTGATCCAGCCGACCACGCCGAAGGGCTTGGATACGGTGGTGCCGCAGCCGCCCAAGGACAAGAATCAGACGCAGTCGGATGAGCGGGTGATCGTGGTCCAGGTGCTGAATACAGGCGCTGTGCCGACGTACAAGATCAATGAGCAGACTTATCCGCGGGAGCAGATGGCGTCGGAACTCACCAAGATCTTCGAGACCCGTAACGAGAAGATCATGTTCATCAAGGGCGATCCGGGACTGAACTTTGGTGCCGTTGCTGACGCAGTTGGCTTTGGCAAACAGGCGGACGTGACGAACATCGCCATTATCACGCCGGGTGTCGAGAACGGCGGCTAATCGCCCTCCTTCGCCAGCACTGGCAGCTACGTTTCAAAACGCAGGCGCTCCATTTCTCCGCAGTCTTTGCAGAGAGATGGAGCGCTTTTCTGTGCTTTGGAGATGACGTGACGGAAACTGCTCGAGGTTGCGCTGGCTCTTCTTGAGGGTGTCGCCATGCTCCTGTTGCAGGCGAAGCAGGGCGGAACGCTAGAGGCTGGCTTCGGCGTGTTCTACCGACGCGAAGCGGGGAAAGAACTGGTCGACGCGGGTTGAGGTGAAGAGTGCCCAGACGCGGTCGGAGATTCCGACGAGAGCCACCTTGCGGCCTGTGTTGGACTGCGAAACGTAGAAGTTGACGATGACGCCTAGGCCCGCAGAATCCATGTATTCGAGCTCCGTGCAGTCGATGATGAGGAGGTCGGCGTCAACCGCCTGGAGTTGGGGCTGCAAGGCGAAGATATGGCCGAGGGTGAGCGCTCCTTCCAAGGTGAGGACGGTGCAGCGGGGATTTGCAGCGGTGCGGAACGAGTAGTCGAGCTGATCCTGGGGCATCCCCTAAGAATAGGAATTCCCGTCGGGGCTTAGGTTAACATCACGTGAAAGAACGGCGGGTGGGGCGTGCATGGACGCAAACGTGACGCGCCCGGAAAGCAGAAGGCCTCCATTGCAGGAGGCCTTCTGTGAAGCAAATTTGGTGAAGGGAACGCTTCGTTGAGGTCGGAGCTTACTGCTGCGGTGTGATGCCGCCGTGCGCTGCGATCTTCTCCTTGGCGGCTTCGTTGGCCTTGCGAGCGCCCATACCGCGTTGCACCCATTCATCGGCCTTCGCGAGATCGGCCTTGCGGGCGGCATCGTCGCCGCACTCCAGGTCAGCCTTACGCCGATAGGTGAGATTCAGGATAGACATAGCATTGTCGTACGTGGGATTGATCTCCACCGCCCGTTCGAGATACTTCTGAGCATCATTGACCAAGTCGGTGTTGGCGGCGACGAGTTTTTCGCAGACCGCTTTGGACTTCTTAGCATTGCCGAGGCCGTCATCCTGCAGGCCGGCGGCAGCAAGAATATCCGTAGCGTTCTTGTAGGACTCGGTCCAGTCGATGTAGCCGATGGTGTAGTTGGCCTCAGCATCCTTAGGATCAAGCGAGATGATCTTTAACTCGGTTGCCTTCGCCTCGTCATACTTGTGAATGTTGCGATCGATGGAGGCAATCTGGCGGAGGGCGTCGAGATCGTTGGGGTTCTGGGCGAGCACTGCGTTGAAGCCGTCGAGGGCTTTCTGCGCGATGGCAAGGTTTTCCGGTGTGGTGAGATCAGGAACGACCTGATAGCTATACGCGGTGGCCAAATAGAGGTGGCTTACCGGGCTGCTTGGATCAAGTGCGACGGACTTCTGGAAGTAGTCGACTGCTTCCTCATACTTGCCAGATTTGAAGGCCTGAACGCCCTTAACAAGCTCATCACGCGCTTTGAGTTTGGTACATCCCACTGCGCCTGCCAGCGTGAGTAGCAGCGCTGCACTTGCGGTCATTCGTGCACTAAGTTTCATCAGTGAACCCTTCCCAATTATTTAACGAAATCGCCCTTGGCCCACAAAAGGGCTCAGCAATCAAGATACTACGCGGACAACAAGCCCCTTTGATTGTAAAGGCAGTGGGGCCGGTTTACCAGCGGCTTGAAACTGGTCCAGCGAGGTTATCTCCTAAGTGGTTTGATGCAGGGAGAACGAGAAGGCAATGGGCTAAACGCAGGCTGATAGCATCGGGGGGGACGCCGGCGCAGGGCCGGACATAAAGGAGGCAGCAGCATGGCAGCAGGGAAGTGGACCGCGAAGCAGATACCGTCGCAGGCGGGCAAGACAGCGCTGATAACGGGCGCAAACAGCGGGATCGGCTATCAGGCCGCTCTGGAACTGGCGCGCCATGGTGCGCATGTGCTGTTGGGATGCCGCAATGAGGCGAAGGGGCGCGCTGCGCTGGAGCGGCTGCTGCACGAGGCCCCGGGGGCGAGCGCGGAGGTGGTGCAGTTGGACATGGCTTCGCTCGCTTCGATCCGCGCGTTTGCTGCGGCGTTTATCGGGCGACGCATCGCGCTGGACCTGCTGATCAATAATGCGGGCGTAATGGCGCTGCCGAAGCGGGAGCTAACGGAGGATGGCTTTGAGCGCCAGTTTGGCACCAACCACCTGGGCCACTTTGCGTTGACCGGGTTGCTGCTGCCGGCGCTCCTGGCCGCGCCTGCGCCGCGCGTGGTGACGGTGGCGTCGCTGGCGCACCGTACGGGCAAGATCGAGTTCGACAACCTGCAGCGTGAGCATGGGTACGAGGGTTGGGACGCATATAACGCGTCAAAGCTCGCGAACATTTTGTTTGCGAAGGAGCTGGATCGGCGTGCGCGGGCTGCGCAGAGCCGGTTGTTGAGCCTGGCGGTGCATCCCGGGGTGTCGACTACGAGCATCTTTGAGAATGGACCGGGCACGGGGAACCTGAAGGCGATTATGGTGAAGGTGCTTGCACCGGTGATGATGCAAAATGACGTAGCCGGCGCGCTGCCGACGCTGTATGCAGCGACGTCTGCGGATGCGCATGGCGGCGAGTACATTGGGCCGGACGGGTTCCAGGAGCTCAAGGGTTCGCCGGTGGTCGTGCAGCCGCGGCCGCAGGCTTTGGACGTGGTGGTGGGAGAGCGGTTGTGGAAGGTGTCGGAAGAGCTGACGGGCGTGCACTATCCGGCGCTGAGCTGAGTGATAGTGCCAGAGGCGCGGAAGGCAGAAACGGCCTCTGCGCCCGGGCTGCTGAGGCAGGTTTAGCGCTTGCGCTTCTTGGTGGCGACTTTCTTGCGAGCGACGGGGGTCTTGGCGGGAGACTTTTTGGAGGGCGGCCGTTTGGCAGCGGACTTCTTCTTCGCGGGAGCTGCTGTGCGGGAGGAAGCGACGGCGGTTGAAGGCGCGGCGGCGCTATTGGCAAGGCGCTGCAGCTTCGCTGCGTGGGTGTCGAGCAGTTTCTCAATCTGGCGAATGAGGATGCTGGTCTGCATGGGCTTGACGAGCATCTTGTCGGCGCCGATGTCGGCCCAGTCGTCGTCGGGGAAGGCGGTGAGGAGGGCGACGGCGGGATGATACGCAGCGGTGCGGGCGGCCTGGATGACCTCGCGGCCGGCAGCGTCGCTCTCCATGCGCATGTCCGTGATGACCATCTGATACTCGTGCAGCTTAATTTTGGAGCGAGCCTCGCGGGCGCTGGCGGCCGTATCCACATCAAATCCGCTGATCTCGAGGACGGCTTTCAAGGTCAGCAGAACAGTTACTTCATCGTCGACAAGCAGAACACGGCGCTTAGCCAAGGCTATCTCTCCTGGGTCCTGCGCGGACGGCGAGCGATAAAAGCCGTCGAGCACGCTAGGGTAGTGCAAACAAGGTACAGACTAACGCAAGTATGTTCGCAGCTTGTCGATGGCCACGCAAGGGCAAGCGGCAGGATGCGTTATTGGGCTGGGTTGGATTGGTTCACTTTGAAGCGGTAGGTGAGACCGAGGTAGACAAGCGTGAGAGGAGCTCCGTGGGCGTTTTCGCGCATCAGGGTTCCGGGAGAAAAGTGGCCGACGCCGGCATTGAGGACGAGGTACTGGTGGAAGACATACTTTCCAGAGGCGTCAAACTCGTGGCCGATATCGTCGCTGCGAAAGCCCCCGGCGGGTGCCACGACGGTGGTGGTGGCCGCTCCGCCGTAGACGTTGTCCGCGGTGGACGAGACTTGCAGCGACTCCTCCTGGATGAGGAGTGTGACGTGTTTGGAGGGCGTGAGGTCAAGGTTGGCGCGCTCTTGCTTAATGTTCTGGTAGCCGAATAGATCGGTCAGGCCGAAGGCGTTGTGATTGCTTGGGTATTGCTGATCGAAAGTACCAATGCGCTGGGGATCAGTGTGGGGGTTGCCGGAGGCGTAGTCGTACTCGCCCAGCAGTCGGGGCTTCCAATAGATCTTCTGCGAAGTGTACCCGGCTTTCACGTAGCCAGCGCCGGCGCGAATGGAATCGTTGGAATAGCTGCCGCGCTGCAAGGCTCCGAGGACGTCGAAGTAGAAGCCTCCGGCGATGGTTGAGGACACTTCGGCTCCGGGAGTTACTTCAGTCTCGGTGCCGAAGATCTTTTGCTGGCTCTCAACTCTTGGGAACGCCTTGACGTAAACGAAAGGCTGGACGACGGTGTGAGGGACCCAGGTGGTGAGGGTGCCGACGGCGCCGAAGAAGGTCAGCCCGGCGCCGTGCTTGTCGAGCGATGTTGGATGGACGGTGACTACGGAAGAGGCGAAGAAGTCGACGCGGTTTTTGTCGCCAATGCGTCCGAGAAATCCGTCCCAGGTGCGACTGATGTTGGTCCAATCGCTGATACCGACGAGACGCTCGCTGCCGTAGCGCAGCTCCTGGCGCCCGGCAATGAAGGCCAGGTTTTTCTTGTGGAACTGGAGGAACGCCTGGCGAAGGTCGAAGGTGTCGCGCATGTTGGGTGAAGCGTATTTTGCAGGTTCACCGGGGGCGTGAACGTCGATGAACTGGATATAGCCGGTAAGCCAGGGGGTTGGTCGAATCTCGAGACCACCCCAGACGCGCGTCAGGAAATATATCTCTTCATTGCCGGAAATGTAGTCGTCCGAACTTTGGCTCTCCATGCGACCGCGCAGTTGCATGTCGAGGGTCATCCACTTGGGCAAGGGTGCCCACTGCAGGGGTTGGACCTTTCCCTGGATCTGAGGGTAGTCGAGGTAACTCACGACCCGCTTGTCCTCGCCGGACATCTGGGCCCGGGCGGGTGAACCCAGGAGCAGAATGGCTGCGAGTCCCAACACGGTGAGCGCGCGTCCTGCGGTTCGTCCCACGGTCTTGCCGCTCGACCGCTCTCCCTTTTTCGCCAAAAACATTTGGACCCCTTTCGCAGTTCCAACTCGGATCGATTCCGATGCCATTTGGAGGCCTTGCCCATGGGGTGGCTCGCAAAGGAACGTAAGTTTGGATGCGTCTTCTTTAACCTGCGTTTAACATCGGCAGGTGAGGACGTGTGGGTGAATTGGGGTTGGACAGGGAGGTGTGGGAGTGCGACATCGTCGGTTTGGACGGTATTCGCATAAGTCTTTTGAATGGAGCGCATTTTAACGTTGCCGCTGTACTATTAAAGACAGAAACAACGATCGCCACTTGGATGGTAGCGATGCGCCCGATGGCATGGGTGTGGTCGCGTACAGAAAATCCATTGGCCGGATGTTATACTCGCGAGTGCTTCGGTTTCTGCTGTAATCGAGCTGAAATCCAAACCAATCCCTAAAAACATGGCCGCAGAGAGTGCGAGCCGTGGAGGCTGAATATTCCACCATTAGATAAACGCTCCGCCAAGTCCTTTATTCGCACCAACGAACGTATCCGCGCGCGCGAAGTCCGCGTGATTGACGAGAATGGCGAACAACTCGGCGTGATGGCTCCGTTCGAGGCACTGAAGATGGCCCGCGAGCGATCACTTGACCTGGTAGAGATCTCGCCCAATGCTGTGCCGCCGGTGTGCAAAATCCAGGACTACGGCAAGTATCTTTACGAGAAGGACAAGAGCGACCGCGCTGCACGCAAGAAGCAGAAAGTGATCGTCATCAAGGAAGTTAAGTTCTCGGTTACGGTCGATGAGCATGACTACCAGACGAAGAAGAACCAGGCGGTACGGTTTCTTGGTGATGGCGACAAGGTGAAGGCGAGTCTGCGGTTCAAGGGCCGACAGATGGCGCATCGCGATCTCGGGTACAAGATCATCAACCGGCTAATCATGGACATTGGCGATGCAGGCACAGTGGAGTTCATGCCGCGCATGGAAGGCACAACGTTGCATGCGATTCTTGCTCCGGCGAAGAAGGCCGAGGTGCAGCAACCCGTGGCGGCGCCCAAGGTGAAGGCACCTGCGCCTGCTGCTGTGGAAGTGCCCAGCGCATAACACTTCTGAGAACGAAAACGATAGCGCCCGCGAGATTTCTCGCGGGCGTTGTCGTTTGTTACGCGCCGGTCAGCGTTCGAGTCCCCACTCGTTGACGAAGTGGAAGCCGCGATCTTCGAGGGGGTAGTGGGACGGGAGGGGAACGCGGACGAAGGTGAGGGTGCCGTCGTTCTTGGCGTCTTTGCCGGTGGGTGTGAGGACGAGGTGGACGGCGTCGGGCTGCGTCAGGGCGTAGGTGATGGGATCGTTCGATTCAGAGACAAGGAAAAGGGTGTGCTTTTTGTCGTCGGGCTTGGCGTAGGCGCGCCAGAGGACGGTGGCGGAGTCGCGCAGCATAGTGCGGCCGCTGGGTTCGAAGAAGATGTCGGTCATAGGCTGGCCATCGCCGGTGACGTAGGGCTTGGTAGCTGAGGCTAGATGCCATTGGCCGGTGAGCGGTGGCGGATTGCGCTCGCTGACGAGTTGTTGCGCGTAGCCCTTCTGTAACTGAAAGGCTCCAGGCAGCACAGCGAGTAGGAGTACTACGACGACACAGACCGTCTCCAGGCGGAGACCGTAGCGGCGAGCGGGCTTGACCCAGCCGTCGATTGGCTTGCAGGGGTGGTGGAGGAAGAAGAAGTTGATGAGGCTCTGCATGTCGGGAACGATGAGAGCCAGAGACATAAGGACAAGGTGTGCGGCATAGAGCTTGACGGGGACGTCGTAGCAGAAGTTATAGAGGACGATGTTGGTGGCGAGAAAGGCAGTGAGGAGCTCACCGAGGAGGCCGGTGCGACGGAAGAGGATGAGGATGCCGGCAGTGACTTCCGCGGCGCCGCAGATCATCTCGTAGACAGGGTTGAGGCCGATGAGGGTCCAGAGCATGGTCATCGGGGAGGTGTTGCCGAGGGGCTCGTTGAGGACGGCGAGCGAGGGTGGAGACATCTGGAGGGGGAAGAGCTTGGCTAGGCCGTAGCCGATCATGGCGACGCCAAGGGTGAGGCGAAGGGTGAGGCGGAACCAGAAGAAGAGGCGTGGGTAGGCGAGGCTGCGGCGAGAGGGGCTGCGAAGTTCGGCGATTGCGGTCCAGATGAGGGTGAGGAGGATGGCGACAACGAGCATGATGCCGACGGCGATCCAGTTGAGGATGGTGTCTCCCGAGCCGGTGCCGTGGAGCTTGGCGCCCACGCCGGTTAGATGGAAGACGTGTTGGCCGAGCCACTGTGCGCCGTTGAAGAAGGGCCATGAGGTCCAGTTCTCGAGATGCTCGCCGATGTGGAAGGGGATGACTTCCCAGAGCGTCGCGTTGGCGCAGCAGAGCGCGTAGATCATGAGATAGCAGAAGGAGAAACGGAAGGCGAGGCGGGTGCCGAAGGACCAGCGCCGTGGAGTGGGCAGGGTCGGCATGTCAGATGTGGTGGGTGCTACGAAGGACGGATCGGGAATCGGGTCGTGCGAGAAGTCTGGGGAGAGATTTTGGGAAGCGTCGGGAGTCAACTCGGACAATGGTCTGCCTTTCGTATGGCCGGGAAGTTGGGGTGGATCGATTGTTGCTTGTGGTGTAAAGTCCGTCAACGACTAAGTGTGTGGCCCGAGTTCGCGATAGGCGGCGAGCGCAGCTAGATGGCCGCACATGCCGTGGACGCCACCGCCGGGGGGCGTGGAGGAGCTGCAGAGATAGACGGTGGGGTTACTGGTGCGATAGCCGTGAGAGGTGGGACGGAAGAGAAGCTGCGAGAGGGTCATGGCACCGCCGGAGATGTCGCCGCCGATGAGGTTGGGATTCCACGTGGCGAGGGCTTCGGCGTTGCTGGCGCGGCGGGCGAGGATGCAGTCCTGGAAGCCGGGAGCATAGCGGGAAATCTGGGCCTCGATGACGGCGGTGCGATCGATCATGGAGCCGGAAGGGACGTGGCAATAGGCCCAGGCAGTGTGTTTGCCTTCGGGAGCGCGGGAGGGGTCGAAGAGGCTGGGCTGGACGACGAGGACGAATGGACGATCGTTGAGGCGGCCATAGAAGGCATCGTGCTCGGACTGGGAGATCTCGGCGAGAGAGCCACCGAGGTGAACCGTGGCGGCGCGAGAGCATTCGGGTGAGCGCCAGGGGATGGGCTGGTTGAGGGCGAAGTCGAGCTTGAAGATGCCGGGGCCTGGCCGGAACTTGAGGAGCTCGTGGACGTAGGCGGGGGCGAGGGCGGAGTTGGCGATGCGGGTGAGCGCGTGAACGCTGGTGTCGAAGAAGGTGGCGTTGGCGGAGGGAAGCTCGGTGAGGTTTCGGATGTCGGCGTTGAGGACGATGCGACCGCCGAGAGATTGAAGGTAGCTCGCGAGGGCATTGGTGATTGACTGCGCGCCGCCTGCGGCGATTGGCCAGCCGGTAGTGTGTCCGGCGGCAGCGAGGACCAGACCAGCGGCAGAGCTGGCGACTCGGGTGAGCGGAAGGACGGAGTGTGCGGCGATGCCGGCGAGGAGGACGCGCGCGCGCTCGTTCTGAAAGAGGGTGGTGGCGAGCAGCTGCGCGGGCATGAGGGCAGCCGGGCCGAAGGTGGCCATGGCTATGGGATGGCTGGGGAAGCGCAGCAGGGGCTGGGTGAAGTCCTCGATGAGCTGGGGCCAGTTGCGTACGGTCGGGCCGAGGAGCGTGCGCCAGGCGCCGCCATCATGCGTGGTGAGTTGCGCGACGGTGGCTTCGAGGACGTGCTCGAGTGTGACGGCGGTACCGTCGTCGAGTGGATGGGCGACGGGAGTGTGCGGCTCAATCCAACGCAGGCCGTGGTCAGCAAGTGGAAGGCTGCGGAAGAATGGGCTCGCGACGCCCATGGGGAAACAGGAGGAGCCGAGATCGTGATGGAAGCCGGGAAGGGTGACTTCGGCGGTGGAGCAGGCGCCGCCGACGGTCGCGTTGCGCTCGTAGACGGTTACGGCTACACCGCGCTGCGCGAGAGTGATGGCGGCGGCGAGACCGTTGGGGCCGGATCCGATGATGTTGGCGGTCTGGAGCGGCATGTTAGTTGTGATGCTACCGCGAAGAAGGTCGCTGGGGACGTAGGCGCGGAGGTTCCTGACTAGATTGGGTGTTTGGCTAGATCGAGCGCGAGTTTGGGAGCAACGCCGTCGAAGGTGCCTTGGAGCTCGCGGACGCGGGTGAGGGCAGCTTGCACGCTGGGGAGGACGTTTTCCGGGCCTACGTGCTTGAGGAAATCGGAGCCGGCGATGATGTGTTGGGGCTGATCGCGTGCGCCGCAGAGGAGGAGGGTCCTGTCAGTTTTATGGAGTCGAGTGTTGAACTGCTCGAAGGCATGGATACCGGTGGCGTCGAGCGCGGTCATGTTGCGCAGGCGGAGGATGACGATGTCGCCGAAAGTATTGAGGTCGCGGGTGGCTTCGGCTAGCTTTTCGGTGGTGCCGAAGAGGAAGGGGCCGTGGATGCGGAGGATGGTTACGTTGGAGGGAATTTCCTTGTCCTGAAGAATATGGGCCTGGCCGTCGCGGAGGTATTCGGTCGTTACGGGGACGACGGTAGTGGTGGCGGCGACTCGGTAGATGTATAGCAGCGCGGCGAGGGACATGCCGACGCCTACGGCTACGGTGAGGTCGGCGAAGACGGTGAGGGCGAAGGTGGTGAACCAGACCGCGATGTCGGTTTTGGAGAGGCGGAAGATGGTAGCGATCTCGCGCCATTCGCCCATGTTGTAGGCGACGACGAAGAGGACGGCCGCGAGCGTGGTGAGAGGGACGTAGCTGGCCAGAGGTGCGGCAAACAAAAGGATTAGCAGGAGGGTGGCGGCGTGGACGATGCCGGCGATGGGGGTATGGGCTCCGGAGCGGATGTTGGTGGCGGTGCGGGCGACGGCTCCGGTGGCGGGCATTCCTCCGAACATCGGAGAGACGATGTTGGCGATGCCCTGGGCGATGAGCTCCATGTTGGAGTCGTGGTGGTCGCCGCTCATGCCGTCCGCAACTACTGCGGAGAGAAGACTTTCCACTGCTGCTAGCATGGCCACGGTGAAGGCCGAGGGGAGCAGCGTGAGGACGTGAACGCCGTGGAAGTTGGGGAGGGCGATGTGGGGGAGGCCGCGTGGGATTCCGCCGAACTTGGTGCCGATGGTTTCCAGATGGAGATGGAAGGTGGCGGAGATGGCCGTGAGGAGGACGAGGGCTACGATGGCGCCGGGGACTCGTCTTGTAAGGTACGGCAAACAAAGGATGATGGCGAGGGAGGCGAGGCCTACGGCGATGGTTTCCGGGCGGGCGGTGGCGATGTAGTGGGTTAGGAGTTCGAGGCGGAAGAGGAAGTCGCTGGGGACGGCGGGGGTCCTAAGTCCAAGGAAGTCTTTGATTTGCGTGGAGGCGATGAGCAGGGCTATGCCGTTGGTGAAGCCTATGGTGACAGGGCGCGGGATGTATTTGACGGCTGAGCCGAGGCCCGTAAGTCCCATGATTAGAAGGAGAACACCGGCCATGATGCCGACGAGTGCGAGGCCACCCATGCCGAATTTCAGCACGATGCCGGCTACGATGATGACGAAAGCGCCGGTTGGGCCACCGATCTGGGTGCGCGATCCACCTAGCGCGGAGATGATGAAGCCGGCTATAACTGCTGTGTAAAGACCAACTTGCGGGGGGACGCCGGAGGCTATCGCGAAGGCCATGGCTAGCGGTAGGGCGATGAGGCCTACGGTGACGCCGGCGATGAGGTCGTGGGAGAGGTCGTTGAGGGTGTAGCCGCGCAGGCAGGTGATGGAGCGGGGAAGCCACTGGCGCGAGGGAGTCACCGGACGGCCTCCGTCGGGTTTTCCATTGCGTCGAGCATGCCGAGGGATTCTTTTAGGTGGGCGTGGAAGTAGGTGCGCATGAGGGCGAGGACCTCATTGATGAGGGGATCGCGGACGGTGTAAAACACCTGGTTGCCAGACTTACGGGTGGAGACGAGGTGTTTGGCGCGGAGAACAGCGAGGTGTTGCGAGACGTTCGCTTGCTCCATATTGAGCTTGTCGATGAGGGTGCCGGCGGAGAGTTCGCCGTCGGCGAGGAGCTCGAGGATGGCTATGCGGGTGGGGTGGGCGAGGGCCTGGAAGATGTCGGCCTTGAAGCGGCGGAGCGTGTCCTGCATGTATGAATATTAGCAGGTACGCATATGGTTTAGATGAAATCGGGTGTGAATTTGTATGACCTAGCCCTGTTTCGGGCTACGCAGCGGGGTGTTTAGCCTAGTTTCGGGTGACATAAAACGGGTACAAAGTCGGGATTTCGTGACCGTCGCAAAATGTGGGTCATTTGGCGCAGGTGCGCGCACGCACGGGACCGAAATGGGACAGGTGTGGCTAGACCTCTTTGGTGTCGAAGAAGAGGAGTTGGCTGCCGGGGGCCATGAGGGTTTGGGCGTCGGCGGCGGCGGCCTGGCCTTCGGGGCTGGAGAGGGTGGCGAGGAGGGAGGGCATGTCGGCGAAGGTTAGGGTGGCGATGGCGTGGAAGGCGGCGGGGCCGGCGGGGGAGTTGATGGGGCCGGTGCTGATGTCGAACTTCTGGAGGCCGGGAAGCTTTTTGGCGAGGGGGATGTGGATGTCGGCGTAGTGTTGGTCGAAGGCGGCGGGGTCGGGCGGGGTGGCGTAGAGGACGAGCAGGCGGGCCATGGGAGTCTCCTGGTGTGAGGTGATGGTACGCCCGATTTGTTGTGGGCTTCCATGCATGACCATGGAGCCGTCAAGCATGGGGCGGTTGGCCGATTGCGAGCTCGCCTAGCGTCATTTCGTCGGATAGTTTCTCGACGAGAAGCCGACGTCTCGGTATTAATCCAAAGCTCGATGAGGGCATCGGCGATTTGTCGCTCATTGGGAAGTCGAAACGGCGGTCGCCCGCGAAGATCGGTGACGAGAACGGCGTTTATCGGGACTTATCCGGCGATTCCCCAAATAGGCCTAGCCTAATGCCCACATCTCAGAACCGACATGTGGAATGATAGCCCATACTCCTCAAGGATTACCCATGCTCGACGTCCATCCACCGCATCACGCCGCCAGCACCTGGCGAGACTTCTTCATCCACATCGCCACCATCTGCGTCGGCCTGCTCATCGCTATCGCGCTCGAGCAGGCGGTCGAAGCCCTGCACCACGCGCACCAGCGCCGCGAGCTCATCGGGGATCTCCGCTCTGAGTGCGAGCACAACCAGCCCGTCTTTGAAGAGGACGTCAACTCATACCGCGCCCACGCAGCCTGGGAAACCCAGTCCGCAACCGCACTGATGCAAGCTGCGCCTCGGGACGGCTACGTGACCGTGATCCTTCCGGCTTTCCAAGGCACGCAGTTTTCCCACGCGCCTTCGGGAGCCGTGTGGTCGGTCGCGCGCGCCAATGGCAAGGTCGCCCTGCTGCCCGAAAACCTCGCGGAAGTCTATGATCGCGTCGATCACCAGGGCGAGGAATTCCTCCTTTCCAACCGCAAGGCGAACGAGGTCAAGCAGGAGATACCCGCACTCGCGACTCTCTACGGCATTCAGATCAAGCCGGATGCTACGGTGCGAGTCTCTCCGGAAGCGCGCGACACCGTCGCGGGCGCACTGGCAAGAGCCTCAAGCGCAAACAGGTCTGTTCTTCTTTGGGTTCTGTACTGGCAGGGAGCCTGCAAAGCGGAGCTGGACAACGTGCAAACCCGCGACGCCATCTCGCCCTACCTCGACGCAGCCAACCGCACCCTGTCGCAGAAATAGCAACTGAGCTTCTCAGCATTTAGTAATGGGAAGTCGGCTTGTGGTCAGTGATTCATCACCAGCGAGCCGGTTGTTTCTGGTTAGGGAAATGCCCTGCTGTATGATTTCTGCATAACCGCTATCGAGAAGAGCGCATGAATTTAAATCGGCGGAGTTTTCTGGTGCAGGCTGGCGCGGCGTCCTTCAGCACAGGGATTCTGGCCACACACGCGTTGGCTGCGGATGGTGTGAGCGCAATTGACCGCGAGCGGATGCGATCCGTGGCTGCCTTCACGGCGAAGACGCTGAGCACGGATCATCCGATGCCGTTCGGCGCAGACATTGTGAGCACGGCTACCGGTGAGCGGCTGATGCGCGCGGTGAATCGCGTGGGTCCCGAACACGATCCCAGCGCGCATGCCGAAACCCTGACAATTCGACTCGCTTGCGCCAAGCTGGGCTCGGGATCCCTCAAGGGGTACACGCTGTATACGACGTGCGAGCCGTGTGCGATGTGCATGGCCTGCGCTCTCTGGTCGGGCCTGGACCGACTGGTCTTCGGTGCCACGATTGCCGATGCGGGCCGGTTCGTTTCGCAGATTATGATCCCGGCGAAAGAGGTAGCCTGGCGGACCGACCTGCAATGTGTGGTGGCTGGGCCGGTCGAGCGCGAGAGTTGCGTGAAACTCTTTACCGATCCGCGCATGCAAAAGGCGTTTGCGATGTGGAAGAAACCTTGAGCGAGCTCTGGGGCGTAAGGTCAAATATCTCGCAACGCTGATGACTCTCGCTTCTGCTTGCGCATCGATAACAGTAAGCCGCCTTGTCTGCATCAGTGATCGTTGGGGAGAAGAGCGTTTTACAGGACGGATAATCCAAACGGCATGGGTCGGAGGTGATGAGTACTGAGCCCTGAAGGCAACAGCCGAGCTAAGGTCGCTTGACCTGAAAGGCGACCATCCGGCCAAGTGACGAGAAGCAGGTTTACCCTAAGGCTGCGCGGCGCATTGAATACTGAAGGTCCAAAAACTAGGTACCCCGCCCATTCGCGCGAGGGGCGCGCGATAAGGACGGGGTACCTGGTCTCTGGGCTTTACTTCTTGGGCCGCGACTCCGGCGGCACAAGACCTGCGAGGCGGTAGTACACAACGAGCTGGCCGTAGTGTTCCCCGCTATGTTCGATGATGCCGTAGGCCATGTCGAGAACGCGCGATTTCTGCCCAGGGAAATACTCGAACTGCGTCGTCATGCCTTTCTCGCCTTGCGCCTGGATGGCGGCTGCGCCATCGGCGAAGGATTTCTTGACGAACGCAACGATGTCGGCCTTGGTTTTGTATTGGTCGCGCTTCGGATCTCCAGCAGGAAGCTTCTGCCCCGTCACAGTATTCGTGAAGTAGTAGCAAGAACCCGCCGCGTGCAGCAGCTGCTCGGCGAAGCTCCGCTCGGCAGGTGTCGCCTTGAAGTCATATTTGTCCTCGGGAAAATCTTCGGCCATCGCGGTCAGCTTGCGGCCAATGTCATTCCAGGAGTCGAGCACGACTTTCACTTCCGGCTCGGCAGGTTTGGCTGTATCTTTCTTCATCGCGTCCTGGGCATGGGCGGCAAATGCGAATGCCACCAGGACGATAGCGAGAAACGGTAGTCTTTTCATTTCTTTCTCCAAGATTGAGTTTCGCGAATCAAACCTTCAGCTTCTTATTTCGCCTGCGTCAGCCCCGCAACAACTGCAGCAACTTTATCGAGTATCTCGTTCCAGCCCTCAAATTGCCCGCTATCCTTTGCGCTCTTCATGGGTTCATTTCCGATGAAGGTGAGTTTCGTCCTGCCGTTTCCGAGATCCTCAAAGAGGGTCACGTCGTACGCACCCTCGATGGCTTCATTTTCCATTCCTAAGTCTGCAGGATCAACCTTGTTTCCCTTCGAGTCCGAAAAATACATCAGGGAAACGATCTTCTCGAACGGAACAATCTCGTAGTATTCAACCGCATTCCAGCCGCAGATCTGCCCATCCGGCGCCGCCATGCAGCAGAGAAGTTTTCCGCCAACGCGAAAATCCATCTCGCAAACGGGCGCAGTAAAGCCCTTCGGTCCCCACCACTGCATGATGTACTTCGGGTCTGTCCACGCCTTCCAAACCAACTCGCGCGGGGCATCAAAAACTTTTGTAACGACCATCCGCTCAACTTCGCTAATCTTGTTTTCTGCCATCTCTGGCCTCCTCTTTCTTCATTTGGTTTACAACTACTTCCAGTTTGTCGAAGCTCTCTTCCCAGAATCGGCGATAGCTGATCGCCCACTCGCTGACCGTCTTAATCGCCTCTGGCCGAAGCGTGCACACGCTCTCTCGTCCGCGCTTCGTCTTGATCACAATCCGCGCCCGTACCAGGTACGCGATGTGTTTTGAAATCATCTGCTGCGAGAGTGAGAACGGTTCCGTCAATCCATGAACAGAGGCGGGCCCGTGGGAGAGCCGTTCGATCATTGCCCGGCGGGTTGGATCAGACAAAGCCGCAAAGGTTGTACCAAGCTTATCCACAACCAAATGGTAGTGGATCGTCGGTCAATGTCAACTGCTAATTTTGCGATTCGTGGTTTCTGCCCGAATGTTTTAGCCCGGAAAGCGGTGCTGATGATGCTCGACTTGCCAGGACCTCAGCGACGAAGGTCAAATCGCCAACGCGCTCACCGACACCGGATTATTGCCGATATGTCGGCTTGTCGGAAGGCATTCCCCAATCCTCTCCACTGGTGACAACAGGCCGACGCGCTCATTGATGGCTTCGTTTGGGTTGTGAGTTCTGCCAAACGCGCTTATCGTCGCTCATTCGGTACTCGAAGTTTCGACTTCGATGCAGGCTGTGTACCCCGCACACAACCGGTGTCCGCACGATCTGTTTCGGTCGTGCAAGGGAATAGGATTTGCGAACCCACTCATGACGATAGCGCCGTCATGAATGGGGCACCGGGCCGGAGGCTCTATGAGCCATTCTTGACGCAGTTGTAGACGGTAAGAGTGACCACATTATAGGTCGGTCCCACCACAGTTCCGGCACTCGGGCTTTGAACTATCCCAGTATGCCCCGCATAGCAATCCTTGATATAGTTCACCTTGCCAACAAGCCCATAGACGCCGAGCTTGATGATTGCGAGTTCTACAGTACTCGAATTCTGATCGTTCGATACCTGGGGTACATACAGGCCACCATCGGGATTAAGCTGCCATAGCTGCGAGACGGTTTGATTGCATACGTATATCTGCATCGCAAGGCCGACCGTCGCCTGGCCGCCCGGTATGTCGAGACAGTAGCCGCTGCTACCCGCAACCTTCGATTCCACGGGTGCGCCAGCGGAGCCTTTGGCAGGCACGGAGATTTGCCATTTCTGGTTGCTGATTCCATTGCAAGTCCACTGCTGTATCGGGGTATGATTTGCGGCTCCGCCGCGGGCATCGAGACACATGCCGGTGAGGGCGTTTTCGAATTGGAATCCAGCCGAGCCGAGCGAGATGTAGAGCCATTCCTCAGCGCCGCCCGCTTTGCACGGCTCCTGGACGATCGCCGCACCTTGCAGCATCGAGTCGTTCTGCGGCCCAAGACACATGCCGGTATGTGAGTTGAAAAACACGAAAGGCTGGTCCGCTGCCGCGGGTTTCGCTGATAGTGCGAGGGCCATTACGAATGCGACCAAATAAACCGCCTTGTGTAGGGCGAATTTCCTTCGCCGATGGCGTTGCCCATCTCGCGCCCGTTGGTCGGCGATTGTACCGGTCATGTCGCCAGTCAGAGGATTGGTTTGTTTCTGAGCGTTGTTGATGTCGCCGAGTAGATCGCTAAGATTGGACACGGTGGTGGTCTCCTTCGTTCGTCGATCGATTGGAAAACTGCCTGCGGAGCGGTCTGGAATAACGAAGCAAATCTGGATTCCCCATCGCCTGTTCAGTGCGGCGAGATCATCCATCCATTCGTGTGGATCAGGTCTTGAGGATTGATCGCCGTCTTACGTCTCGCGCAGCCTAGACGAGCACAGGTCGCAGCGCCCGAGATAACCGAGTCAGCTCGAACACCGGAATCGTCGACGGGTCCGACGAGAGGTGGCGCGGATAGCCGATGCAGAGATCGGCCGTAATCACCACGGTCGAGTCGCTGGTATTGGAAATGGCCCAGGTGTGCTGAGTGGGAAATGTCACATCCATGAAGGTCACGGACACGTCAGAATTGAAGAACGTCTTGACGAGGGGGGCGATGGTGCCATCGTTACGCTGAAGGCCCTCTTCCGCGGCGAAGAACTGCTCCATGTCGGTTAAGACAGCCGTGTTCATTGAGATCGCGGCCGTCTGCAGACCTGACACGATCTCAGTGAGAATGTCGTCGGCATTGGTGCACCAGTCGGCCGGCCAGCCGACATGGATGTTCCACGAACTGAGCGCGAGGTCCAGGTAGGTGCCGAGATTGAATGACCTGTCGGGCACGATCGAAATCCCAAACTTCACATCCGCCCCGGATTTCGATCCTGAGAAGGAGAGCCCGCTCGGACTCGCCGTGACCTGCGTGTTGCCCGGCAGCGCTGAGCCCTTAAGCACACTGCTTACGCTACCTGCGGAAATCCCGTTCTTGACGTCGATCGTCTCAGGCAGCAGCCAGATGTTGAGTTCGGTCGTCTCAGCCGCTCCGACGGTCAGGCTGAGGTCCGAGCGGTACATTGGACGGTACGGGAACGAACCTTCTGTGACCAGAAGCATGAACCGGATGTCCGAGGGCGTCCCGCCAGGTACAGTGGCGTTGGGTGGAGGCTGGGTGATGCCGAAGCTACCATCGGCCTGCGTCAGGGCTGAGCCACCGGGCAATGGGATCGGAATCAGGTCGTTGACCGACCACATTCTCACTTCCAGGCCAGGCCAAGGCTGAAAGCCCTGTTGGGGCGGGCCTTGTTGCCCGCTCAGAATGGGCGAGAAAAAGAGCGCCGGATCCGTGATCTGGTAAACGTGACCCGAGAAGATTGGGCCCCAAAGGCCCGGGTTTCTGAAGATGGGGGCATCGCTCATACTCACCTCGTATGGGGCATGAGAAAGTGAGTAGGAATATAGGCCCGTCAAGAGCTGTAAGTCAACAAAATCAGGGGGTAAATTCCATGATGGTCGAAACCACCCCCTTGGGATCCTGCCATCTTCTGCGCTTCACCATGCGGACAGATGTGTCCCCTTGTTGTCCGGGCTAAAGCCCGGACCTATCTCAGAAGCAACGGCTGCGGATAGGAACTGATTTGGGCGCTAGGGGGTCCAGTGGATGCGGACGGATTTTTTGCCCAGGCGGAGGGTGGGGGTTTCTCCGATGTAGTTGCTGTTGATCGTGCGATCGGTGATCTTTTCACCGTTGATCGACACGGCGTTTTCAGCAAGTTTACGGGTCGCTTCGCCCGTGGAGGCGGCAAGACCGGCCAGCACTAGAAGCTTGGGTACGCGAAGTAGAGGCGGCAGCTCTTTACTCTCGGAGGCGTGTAAGCCTTCAGCATCAAAGTCGATTTCAACGATGGGGAGGTCTTCGGCGATACCTTTTTGTTGGAACTGGGTGGCCCAGGATTCGGCGGCGGCATCAGCCTCCGCGAGGGAATGAAAGTCTGCGGTGATCGCGCGGGCGAGGTTCTTCTTCGCCTGCATGGGATGTAAGGCGCCGCCCGCGACTGAGCCCTGCATGGCGTCGATTTGGGATTGTGGGAGGTCGGTTAGGAAGGTCCAGTACTTCCACATGAGGTCGTCGTTGATGCTCATGAGCTTGCCGTACATTTCGCTCGCGGGGTCGTTGACGCCGATGGCGTTTCCGAGGGACTTCGACATTTTCTGGACGCCGTCGAGGCCTTCGAGGATGGGCGTCATGAGGATGACTTGCGGCTTTTGGCCGAAGTGTTTTTGGAGGTCGCGGCCGCGCATGAGGTTGAACTTCTGGTCGGTGCCGCCTAGCTCTACATCGGCCTCGAGAGCTACTGAGTCGTAGCCTTGCGCGATGGGGTAGACGAACTCGTGGAGGGCGATGGGCTGCTCGTCCTGGAAGCGCTTGTGGAACATCTCGCGCTCCAGCATTTGCGAGACCGTGAATTGGGCCATCAGCTTGACGAGGTCGTAGTAGGAGAGCTTGTCGAGCCACTCGGAGTTGAAGCGGACTTCCGTCTTGTCGCGGTCGAGGATTTTGAAGACCTGGTCTTGATAGGTCTTGGCGTTGGCGGCGATTTCTTCGCGGGTGAGGGGCTTGCGGGTGACGTCTTTGCCGGTGGGGTCGCCGATGAGGGCGGTGCCGTCTCCAATGAGGAAGATTACGGTGTGGCCGAGTTGCTGGAAGTGCTTGAGCTTGCGCATGAGCACGGTGTGGCCGAGATGGAGGTCGGGGGCGGTGGGGTCGAAGCCGGCCTTGATGCGGAGGGGGATGCCGGTTTTGCGGCTCTCTTCGAGGCGCGCGGCGAGAGCGTCGGGCGCGGAGGCTGCGGCGGGGGGGATGATCTCGGCGGCGCCCTTGGTGATGAGGTCTAGCTGGTCGGCGACGGGGGGGAACGTGGTTTTGGTTTCGGTCGGCATGGGTCAGATTGAAGTATAGAAGGTCCTGCGCGGACGGCGAGGGGCTTCGCGTGGCGGCGTGAGGAGTGGGGCCTGGCTGCGCGGGTGTGCATGGGGGGTTCGTGGTTGGAAACCAGATGAGGGATAGGTGGTGTGGAACTCGGTGGCGGGTCCTTCGGCTGCGCTGGGCTTCGCTCAGGATGACAGGGTATGAGGGGATTCGGCATCTGCATCCCACCCGTCCGCAAAGAGCGCGTACGGATGGGGCACCCGGGCTTCAGGGCTGAAGCGGGAATCAAACAAGGCGGGCTTATACTTCGCGGATGGATGTGGAGAGAGCTCGCGCATTTTTGTTGGGGCTGCCGCATGTGGTGGAGACGATGCAGTGGGGCGACAATCTTGTGTTCTGGGTGGGGGATAAGGCGATTGGGGGGAAGATGTTCTGCCTGCTGAATCTGGATGCGGGGGCGCATGGGGTGGTGAGCTACTCGGCTGGGCCGGAGAGGTTTGCGGAGCTGGTGGAGCAGGAGGGGATTGTGCCGGCGCCGTATATGGCGCGGATTCATTGGGTGGCGGTGGACCGGTGGGATGTGCTGCGGAATGCGGAGTGGGAGAGCGAGCTGCGCGCGGCGCATGAGATCACGCTGGCGAAGTTGCCGAAGGGGGTTCGTGAGGTGCTGGCGATGCCGGAGCGGGACAGGGCGAAGCTGATTGCGGAGCGGCGGAAGGTGCTGGTGGCGCGAAAAAAAGCTGGGCCGCAGAGAAAATCTAAGGGCGGCGGTGGAACAAAATCCTCGTAGACGGCGTACTTGTCGGAGAGGTGAGTATGCAGGACGTTCAGGAATTTCCGAGATCCAGGCGGGTGGTTGCGACCGCGATAGGGGTGCCCTTTGTGCTGTTTGCCGGGTATGTCGCCTATCTCATCATCCCAGTGATCGCCAGCGCTGTGATGATGGCGATCGTGCGGACGGTCACTGGGGCGTGAGGGTAGGCTAGCCGAGGCAGAGCGACGGGTTAGAGGGTGGGCGTGGCTTTGTAGGTGAAGATTCCGGCGAAGTTGGATCGGTAGCCGTAGATCAGGATGAGCTCAAGCAGCGTTGCGACTAAGCCTGGGCCGATGCCGTGACCACCCAGGATGAGGGCGTGGAAGGTGAGGATGTTGACGATGACCGGGCCGAGGATGACGAGGCCTAGGGGTGCGGTGCCTCCGATGAGGACGAACAGGCCGCCAAGGACCTGACAGAGGCCAACGACAGTCATCCATCCGGTGGGACCCATGACACCCATAAACTGGGCGGTGGGCGAGCCAGGGGGCGGAGGCTGCATGGGCATGAAGGGATGGAGTATGTTCGCGCCAAAGACGACGAACATGAGGCCCAAAAGGATGCGGCAGATGAGGTAGAGGTATTTCATGGGGGGGAGACACTCCTTCGTGAGATGGGTGGAGCGCTGACGTAGAACGTTGTAAGCGTATCGCGTTGGGCCGGCGGTCGACGAGAGAAAAGTGGTGGGGGGTGCGGATAAGAAACGGGTGTGGGATTTGCATGCGGGGGCTGCAACCGATAGTTTCTGGTTATGGCAATGGAAGAGATGGTGCGGGGAGTTTCGCTGTCGCTGGACGGCAAGGTGGTGCTGGTGACGGGCGGGTCGCGGGGGATTGGTGCGGCTACGGTGAGGTTGTTTCGGCAGGCGGGGGCGCGGGTGGTGTTCAGCTATCGGAGTGCAGAGGCACAGGCGCGGGAGTTGGTGGAGGCTTGCGGGGGCGAGGATGTTTGCCGGGCGGTGAAGCAGGAGTTGGCTACCGTGGAGGATGGGCAGGCGTTGGTCGCGGCCGCTGTGGGTGTTTGGGGGCGGGTGGATTGTTTGGTGGTGAATCACGGGATATGGCCACCGCACGATCAGCCGATTGCGACGATGAGTGCGGAGCAATGGCGGGGGACGCTGGGGGTGAATTTGGATAGCGTGTTTGGGCTGGTGCAGGCGGCGGTGACGGTGATGCTTGCCAATGGTTCTGCGAAACCCACTTTAGCCGATGATGAAGCTATCGGCGAAGATGGGGCACCCAGATTTTTGGGAACTGGCACGAAGGGGCATGTGGTGCTGATTGCGTCGACCGCGGCGCAGAGGGGTGAGGCGTTTCATGCGGACTATGCGGCGAGCAAGGGGGCGCTGATTTCGCTGACGAAGAGCTTGTCGAGCGAACTTGGGCCGCAGGGGATTCTTTGTAATTGCGTGGCGCCAGGGTGGGTGCGGACGGAGATGTCGGAGGGAACGCTGAGGGATCCGGTGGCGTCGGTGAAGGCGCTGGGGCTGATTCCGCTGGGGCGGGCGGCGGAGCCGGAGGAGATTGCGGGGCCGGTGGTTTTCTTGTGCACGAAGTGGGCGGGATTTGTTTCGGGCGAGGTGTTCAATGTCAACGGCGGTGCGGTGCTGGCGGGATGAGACAAAGGCTTTCACGCAACGTTCGCAAAGGTTGCAACGTTTCGCAAAGTAAGGCGGGAGCTTTATGAGAGCTGGGCTGAAGGTTGGATTGATCTGGTTGGGGATGGTGCCGGGTGGGGCGGCGTCGTGGGCGCAGGCGTCGGCGGTGCCTAGTGTGCAGGTGTCGCGAGATGGCGAAGGGGATGCGAGGCGGGGACGGGAGTTGCTGGATGCGATGGTGAGGGCGCTGGGTGGAGAGGCGTGGATGAATCGACAGACGTGGATTGCGTATGGAAGGGCGGCGACGTTTTACAAGGGTCAGCCGGATGCGGGAGCTCCGCAGTTTGAGGAGTATGGGCGGGTGAATCCGTTTGGGCTGCGTGTCGTGATGGTGTCGCACTATGGGGCGGTGATTGCGACGGATCATCGGGATGTTGCGGAGGTATGGACTGGCGGGCGTGGGTGGGAAATTACGTACAAGGGCACGACACCTCTGCCGGCGAAGGAGGTTGCGGATTTCGAGCGGCGGCGGGAACACTCGCTGGATGTTGTGGTGAAGGAGTGGCTGACGGACAAGGGCGCGGTGGTGAGGTATGCGGGGGGCAAGTTGGTGGAGAGTGAACTGGTAGATGAGTTGAGCCTTGTGAGTGCGAATGATGATGCGGTTACTCTTACGCTTGATCAGCGCACGCATCTGCCGGTGAGTGTGAGCTATCAGTGGCGGGATCCGGTGTACAAGGATTGGAATACTGACGTGGTGGAGTTCGGGGATTATCACGGGGTGCAGGGAATCATGACGCCATATTCGGTCGTCACGGTGCGGAATGGCGATCGGACGGGTGAACGATTTGTCACGAAGGTGGTTTACAACGTGCCGCTGGGGGCAGAGGTTTTTGATCCGAATCAGCGGTTGGAGAAGAAGGGGAAGTAGGGCAGTGGGGTGCGCGCGGTGGTATTCTGGGCCTCGTTATGAGTGATTCCCCTTTGACCTCCGCGGCCGATCAGGCTGTGCCCGAGACGGCTGTGGTTGCGCCTGAAAAGACGACGATGGATATTGTTGAGATCATGGCGATCCTGCCGCATCGGTATCCGCTGTTGTTGATCGATCGCGTGATTGAGATGGAGCGCAAGACGCGCATCGTGGCGATAAAAAATGTGACGGCGAATGAGCCACACTTCGTGGGACATTTCCCGGACTATCCGATCATGCCGGGTGTGCTGATTGTGGAAGCGATTGCGCAGGCGGGTGGGGCGCTGCTGCTGACGGAGATTCCGGATCGCGATGACAAGCTGATGGTGTTTACCGGGATTGAGGGCGCGAAGTTTCGGCGGGCGGTGGTGCCGGGAGATCAGCTGCGGATTGAAGTGACGGTGCTGAACTGGCGGAGGACGGCGGTGAAGCTGATTGGCAAGGCTACGGTGGATGGGGTGCTTGCCTGCGAGGCGACGATTATGTGCATGCTGGTGCCGCGCGGCAACAAGAAGTCGGCGGCAGAGGCTGAGGCGAAGTGAGTAATCATCCGACCGCGAGCATTCATCCGACGGCGATTGTGGCCGAAGGTGCGGTGATTCCGGCGAGCTGCACGGTGGGGCCCTTCTGCACGATTGGCCCGAACGTGGTGCTGGGTGAGGGATGCGAGCTGGTGTCGCATGTGGTGCTGGATGGGCACACTACCTTTGGAGCGCGGAACAAGATTTTTTCGTTTGCGTGCCTAGGGATTGCGCCGCAGGACTTGAAGTATGCGAGTGAGCCGACGCGTGCGCAGTTTGGGGACGACAATACGATTCGCGAGTATGTGACGGTTTCGCGCGGGACGGCAGGTGGGGGCGGTTTGACGCGGATAGGGTCAGGAAATTTGATCATGGCGTATGTGCACATTGGGCACGATTCGCGGATTGGAAACGGATGCATTCTGCCGAATGGTGCAACATTGGCAGGACATGTAACGGTTGAGGACTATGCGACGCTGAGCGCGAATGCTCCAGTGCATCAGTTTTGCACCATAGGCCGCTATGCCTACGTTGGCGGCGGGACAACGATCACGCAGGATGTGATGCCGTACTCGCTGACGAGCGCGGAGCGCAACAATGCTGTGTATGGGATCAACAAGGTGGGCCTGCAGCGCAAGGGTTTCACGGGGGAGCAGCTGCGCGAGCTTTCGACCGCGATGCGTGTGCTGACGAGCGGCAATCATAATACGACGCAGGCGCTGGAGATCATTAACGACATGATTGCTCAGGGTGCGGGCGGCGAGCATGTGAAGTATCTTGCGGAGTTTGTTGCCGCGAGCGAACGCGGAGTGATCAAGTAGGATGCCGGGCGAGGGTGGGGCGTCGGGCTCGGCAACTTCATGGTTGGGGTTGATTGCGGGGAACGGAAGGTTTCCGTTTTTGTTGCTGGACGCGGCGCGGGCTCAGGGGCTGCGGGTGGTGGTGGCGGCGATCAAGGAAGAGACGGATGCGGAGATGAATGAGCGGGCGGCGCGTGATCCGGAAGGTGTGCGTGTGCACTGGCTTTCGTTGGGAGAGTTGTCGCGGCTGATCGAGATGTTTCGGCGCGAAGGTGTGACGCGCGCGGTGATGGCGGGGCAGGTGAAACATAAGCAGATTTTTTCGAGCATACGGCCGGACTGGCGGTTGGCAAAGCTGCTGTTGAATCTGCGAACGCGCAATACGGATATGTTGCTGGGTGCGGTGGCGAAGGTGCTGGAGGATGAGGGGATCACGCTGATGTCGTCGACGGCTTTTTTGGAGCCGATGTTGGCGCGGGTGGGAGTGCTGACTCGGCGAGCTCCGGATGAGACGGAGTTGGGGGATATTGCGTATGGGCTGAAGGTGGCGCGGGGGATTGCAGGGTTCGACCTGGGGCAGACGGTGGTGATTGCTGCGGGGGCGTGCGTCGCGGTGGAAGCGATGGAGGGAACGGACGCGACGATCGCGAGGGCGGGAGAGATATTTCGCGGGATGGATCCGGGTGGAGAAGCGAGCACGTTGATGCGACGGCTGACGGTGGTGAAGGTGGCGAAGCCAAACCAGGATATGCGTTTCGATGTACCGGTGGTGGGAGTTCCAACGATTGAAGCGATGGTCGCCGCGGGAGCCACATGTTTGTGCGTGGAGGCGGGGCGTACGCTGGTGTTCGATCGAGAGGCGGTGGTGGCAGCGGCGGATGCTGCGGGGATTGCGATGATTGGGTCCAGCGCGGAGTCCTACGCGGACGGCGAGAGTCAATGAGGGATCATCTTCCCGCCCGTCCGCAAGTGCGCGTACGGATGGCACACAGCGGTGATGACAATGCTGTGACAGGTCCTACATCTGATTGTCGTAAGATTGCGATTGGTGCGAAATTGCAGGTAGACGACGTGCCCAGGAGATCTCCCATGCTTCGGAAACGGTGGATTGCAGCAGGATGTGCAGTGGTGTTGGCGGGTAGTTTCGCGCTGACGAAACGTGCGGCGGCGGCCGGCGATACGGCGCCGGTTGGAAGTGCGGCGCCTGGTTTTACGTTGCCTTCGCAGGAGAACCTGCCAGTCTCTCTAAACGATTACAAGGGCAAGTGGGTGGTGCTGTATTTCTATCCCAAGGACCAGACGCAGGGATGCACGATTGAGGCGCACAACTTCCAGCGCGATCTGCAGAAGTACGACGCGTTGAATGCGGTGGTGCTGGGTGTGTCGCTGGATACGGCGGACAGCCACAAGGCGTTTTGCACGAAAGATTCGCTGACATTCAAGCTGCTGGCTGACCCGGACCACAAGGTTGTGGATGCGTATGGCGTGCCGGTGAAGTCGTTTGGGCCGGTCCATTATGCGGAGCGCGACACGTTTCTGATCTCGCCTGAGGGCAAGATTGTGCAGGTGTGGCAGGTGAAGGATATCCAGGGGCACAGCGCGGAAGTGCTGGCTGCGATCGAGGCAAAGAAGAAGTAGGTATTGAAACTTAGCGAAGCAGCTGGCTGATGAGAGTAGACGCAAAAACGCCCGGACCTCGTGAGAGGAGCCGGGCGCTTTTGCTTGCCTTTTACTGCGGTTGTGGTGCGCCGAAGTTACTTCTTTTTCGGAGCAGCCTTCTTGACAGCCTTCTTGACAGCCTTCTTGACGGCTTTCTTTGCAGGAGCCTTCTTGACGGCCTTCTTTGTAGC
>Ga0302228_10000700_pt1 | contig 26747 bp, 20 predicted proteins | sample II_Palsa_N1_2_FD_193519 | JGI IMG/M metagenome (GOLD analysis project Ga0302228, IMG submission 193519) | Peat permafrost microbial communities from Stordalen Mire near Abisko, Sweden - II_Palsa_N1_2 | ecosystem: Environmental > Terrestrial > Soil > Palsa > Peat permafrost | place: Sweden... | reverse complement strand
TCGCGGGTGACGTCGAACTGCTTGCCGACTTCTTCCAGCGTGTGATCGGTGTTCATGTCGATGCCGAAGCGCATGCGCAGCACCTTGGCCTCGCGCGGGGTGAGCCCGGCGAGCACGTCGCGCACGGTTTCCATCAGGCCGGTCTCGGTGGCCGAGTCGATGGGCGAGCTGGCGTTGCCGTCTTCGATGAAATCGCCCAGGTGCGAGTCCTCGTCGTCGCCGATCGGGGTCTCCATCGAGATCGGCTCTTTCGCGATCTTCAGCACCTTGCGGATCTTGTCCTCGGGCATCTCCATTTCCTTGGCCAGTTCTTCCGGCGTGGCCTCGCGGCCGAACTGCTGGAGCATCTGGCGGGAAATGCGGTTGAGCTTGTTGATCGTCTCGATCATGTGCACCGGGATACGGATGGTGCGCGCCTGGTCGGCGATCGAGCGGGTGATCGCCTGGCGGATCCACCAGGTTGCGTAGGTCGAGAACTTGTAACCACGGCGATATTCGAACTTGTCGACCGCCTTCATCAGGCCGATGTTGCCTTCCTGGATCAGGTCGAGGAACTGCAGGCCGCGGTTGGTGTACTTCTTGGCGATCGAGATCACCAGGCGCAGGTTCGCCTCGACCATTTCCTTCTTCGCGCGACGGGCCTTGGCTTCGCCGCTGGCCATGGCGCGATTGATGTCCTTGATGTCGATCAGCGGCAGGAACAGCTTGCGCTCGATGGTGGCGAGCTTTTCCTGCTCGGCATCGATCGCTTCACGGTGGGCCTTGATGTTCGGCGACCACTTCTGGCGCTTGCGGCCCAGCTCAGCCACCCACTCGAGGTTGCCTTCGTTGCTGGGGAAGGTCTTGATGAACTCAGCTTTCGGCATCTTCACTTGCTTGACGAAGATGTCCATCAGCACGCGCTCGTGATGGCGGATGTCGTTGACCACTTCGCGCAGCTTGCGCACGAAGCCGTCGATCAGCGCGGACGGCAGCTTGAGCTTGAGGAACTCCTCGGCCATCTGGTCGCGCAGCTTGACGATCTTCTTGTCGGTGATGCTGGCGGCTTTCGGTGCGGCCTTCTGGAACTTGCCGTAGTAGTCGCGCAGCAGCTCCATGCGGCGCTTGACCTCTTCCGGATCGGGACCGGTCGGACCGGCTTCTTCCTCGTCCTCGGTGGCGGTCTCGTCGTCGTCAGCGGCGTCAGCGTCTTCGCTGACCTCGGGCTCCGGCGCCAGCAGGGCGGCAGCTTCCTTCTCCTTGCGGGCGAGGTCAGCGGCTTCTTCCAGATCGAGGAAGCCAGCCAGGATTTCGCTGAGGCGGCGCTTGCCGTCCAGGTGCTGGTCGTATTCCTCAAGCAGCAGTTCGATGGTCAGCGGGAAGCTGGCCAGCGCGGTCTGTACCTGGCCGAGGCCTTCCTCGATGCGCTTGGCGATGGCGATCTCGCCTTCGCGCGTGAGCAGCTCGACCGTGCCCATTTCGCGCATGTACATGCGCACCGGGTCGGTGGTACGGCCCACTTCGGCGTCGACCGCGGACAGCAGCGCCACGGCTTCTTCGGCGGCGGCTTCGTCGTCGGTGCTGCTGCCGGCCTTGTCGGCCAGCGGGTCGGCATCCGGCGCGGCGTCGTGCACTTCAATGCCGACGCCCTTGAGCACCGCCATGATGTCTTCGATCTGCTCCGGGTCGACGATGTCGTCGGGGAGGTGATCGTTGATTTCGGCGTAGGTCAAATAACCCTGCTCCAGACCTTTGGAGATGAGTGCTTTGATTTCCGACTGTTGCTCGTGGGGAGCTTTGCTATTCATTAACCGACCGCCGCGGGGTTCAAGAACCGGACATTATAGCGATGTGCTGCTTTTTTGACCAGTTTTCAAGTGGGAAAATATTCGAGAAGGACACGCAAAAATCGCGCCAAATCGCGGTCTTGCGTTGCTTTTTGCAGGGATCGCTTCGCGCGTGGCCTGCGCTTGCCCATTCAACCGGTGTCGAGCCAGAAAGTCACCGGGCCATCGTTCACCAGCTGGATCCTCATATGGGCACCGAAGCGGCCGGTTTCCACCCCCGGATGCGTCGAACGTGCGAGTTCCAGCAGCCGATCGAACCAGCGCCTGCCGTGTTCCGGCGTCGCTGCGCGCGTAAAACTCGGACGCATGCCGGAACGGGTATCGGCCGCGAGGGTGAACTGGCTGACCAGCAGCAGGCTGCCGCCGGTATCGGTAAGCGAACGGTTCATGCGGCCGGCGTCGTCGGCGAACACGCGATAGCCGAGCAATCGTTCGAGCATGCGTTGGGTCTGGGTTTCACCGTCATCCGGCTGGACGGCTACCAGTGCCAGCAGGCCAGGACCGATCGCGCCGATGGTTTCCTCCTCGACGTCGACATGGGCGGAAAGTACGCGCTGGATCAGGGCAATCATGGCCGCACGCAGAGGGGCAAGGTGTGCAGCATAAAACCACGATGGGGTCTGCGAAAGCGGTCGGTCGCTGACGCAGCTTTTGACAGACTCTGAGCTGTCGGCCAGCGCACTCCCGTAAACTGGGCGGATGCGTGCCGATATGTACCTCATCTATCTCCTCTTGCGCCTGCTGGGACGCTTGCCTTTGCGCGTGTTGCACGGCATCGGCAGCGTCGTGGGGCGGCTGACGCTGTGGTGGCGCAGCCGCATGGTGCAGAACACCGCCGTTAACCTGCGTATCGTGCGGCCGCAGCTGGATGACGCAGCGCAGGCCGCGCTATTGCGCGAGGTGCTGATCGAAAGTGGCAAGTCGGCCACCGAAATCGTGAAGATCTGGGGCGGTGGCGCGGAGCGCGCGCTTGACCTGGTTCGCGAAGTGCGCGGCGAAGCGCTATTCGATGCCGCGCTGGCCGCGGGCAAGGGCGTGATCATTGCCGCGCCGCATCTGGGTTGCTGGGAGTTGCTGAACTATTGGCTGTGCAGCAAGACGCCAATGGCGATCCTGTATAGGCCGCCGCGGATCGCCGCGATCGAGGGGCTGATGCGCAAGATGCGCGGCGCGCTGGCACCGGAGCAGGTGCGCGCCGAAGGTGCCGGCGTACGCACGCTATACAAACGGCTGGCTGCGGGCGGCACTGTCGGCATCCTGCCGGATCAGAAGCCCCGTGCCGGCGAAGGCGAGTTCGCGCCGTTCTTTGCACGCGATGCGTTGACCATGGTGTTGTTGCCAAGGCTGGCCGCGCGTACCGGAGCGACCGTGCTGTTTGCGTTTGCCGAGCGACTACCGCGCGGTGCGGGTTATCGCATCCATCTGCTGCAGGCGCCGCAGGGCCTGGCTGATGCCGACCTGGCGGTTGCCTGTGGCGCGCTCAATCAGGGCGTACAGGCCTGCGTCGAGCTCGCCTTTACGCAATATCAGTGGCAATACAAACGCTATTCGGCCGACGACCGGCCCAGTCCGTACGACCGCGAAAACGGGTAGGAGCGTACTCCCGGATCGATCGACTGTAGGAGCGACTTCAGTCGCGACGCTTTTCCCGTCGCCCGAGAGCATCGCGACTGAAGTCGCTCCCACAGGGTCGCTCGCTCCTACAGCTTTTCCAGGCGGCGCAGGAAGACGGTCATTTCCTTTTCGGCTTGTTTGTCACCACGCTGAGCGGCGGCGGTGATCCCGCTGCGCCAGGCATCGGCTGCCGCCTGTGGCTGCTTGGCCAGGAGACAGGCCTTGCCGAGCAGCTTCCACGCCGCCGAATAGGTCGGGTCGAACGCCACGGCACGTCGCAATTCGTCCATTGCGGCGATCGCGTCGCCCTCACCGAGCAGCGCGTTGCCCAGCGAGAAACGCAGCAGCGCGCCGTCGCGCTGGCCGCCGCACTGCTTGCGCAGGTTGGCGATCAGCGCCGAGTTCATGGCGGCGTGCGATTGCGTCGGCCGTCAGCCGGATAGATCTGGGTCGGCTGGGCCGGCTCTGGCGGTGTACGCCCGGTGCGCAGATCGGCCAGCGTGGTGGCTGGCCAGATCACTACCCACGACGAGCGGAACGGTTGCGCGAGCAATGCATAACGCAGGTCGTTGGCATCGAGCTGGCCCGGGTGCGTCACGATCAGCCCGTTCGGGTGAGCGCGCGCGAAATCCTGCAGCGAGGTGCCTTCTTCCGTCAGCGGGGTGATCGATTGCAGCAAGCGGCCGGCGAAATGAAACTCACCCTCGTAATCACCGACGTTACCGATAGGCTGGTTTGCGCTGTCCGCCGCATGCAGCAGCTGGGCCGCAGGACGCAGGTCGTAGCGGGGCCACAACGTCAGGGTAAACAGGGTATTGAGCGCGAGCGTGCCGACCAGTCCGGCAACCGCCAGTCGACGCAATTCGCCGCGCCCGCGCAACAGCAGCAAACCTCCGAGCAGCACAAACACGACGCCGAAGTAGCGGCTGTAGGGCGCGGCCGCGTCCGGCCATTCACCGTGCAGGTAGTTGTTGGCCACCAGCATCGGCAACAGAAACAGGAACAGGGCAAAGCCGATGCCGCCCACGCCCAGCGGCCAGGTGCCGAACCAGCCATTGTCAGCCAGTGCCGGGCGGCGTTCGCGCAGCACGGCGATGGCGCCGGCCATCAGCAGCATGACGCCGGCAAGCTCCGGCAACAGGTAGTACAGCTGTTTGCCGCGGATCAACGAAAAGACGATGAAGGTTGGCAGCACCCAGCACAGCGCAAAGCGCAGGCCCGGCTCCAGTGGTCGGCGTAACGTGCCCAGCGCGACCCAGATGCGTGGCCAGCCGATAAACGGAAACAGCAGCATCGGCAGCATCAGCAGATACCACACCACGGGATGCGCATGGCTCTGCAGATGCTGCTGCGAGCTCACGCCATGGATCACCCGGGCGGCGGTCTGGGTGAAGAACAGCCGGTGCCGGTACTCTTCGCCACCGGCAAAGCCGGCCGGCAGCGCCCATGCCAGCAAAATTGCGAGGCCGAGCAGCACGGACAGCACGCCGCGGCCATACCAGCGCGCGCGATGCTCGCGCGCCCAGTCGTTCCACAGCGGGCCGAGCAGCCATGGGAAAATGACGTGCAGCAGCATCACCGGGCCCTTGGTCAACAGGCCTGCGCCGATACACAGCCCGAACAACAACCAGCGCGGTTCGCTGCGATGCAGCTTCGGGGTCAGGCATAGCAGCGCAGCCAGCGCCCATACCGCCAGCAACACGTCGTACATGATCTGCAGGCCAAACAGGAACGCGTAGCCCAGCGCCAGCAGCATCCATGGCGCCGCCTTGGTCATCCATGGCCGGCTCGGAAACAGCCGGCGCGCCAGCATCGATATCAGCACAAGTTGCGCGCCGCCGATCAGTACCTCAAGCACGCGTGGCCAGATATCGTCGGCACCGAACACAAACCAGCCGGCGTGGATCAGCCAGAACAGCAGCGGCGCTTTCTCGCTGTAGGGCTGTCCGTTGTTGTACGGCACCAGCCAGTGGCCGTGGCTCCACATTTCCCACGCGACAGCCAGGGTGCGGGTGGAATACAGCGGCATCGGCCCATGCGAGAAGATCGCCAGCAAGGCCACGAATGCCCACAGCGGGAGCCAGGGCCATACGGCACGCAGGTGTTCGGAACGGCTATAGGCGCTGACGGACACGGGCAGACTCGATGGGAGGTAGCGTAGTGGGTGATTCTAGCCCGCACCGAATGTTCGCAAGGCTATCGGTGCAAGATCAGTCCCGTCTCAGGCGGGTCCCCAATAGCCGATGCGCCGGCGGAGCCTCAGCTTTCGCCATAGATTCAGGGGTTTGTGGCGCCGATTGCGCGCTCCGGCGGCAACGAAGGCATCGATCGCGTCCAGCACGCGTTCGCTGGAATGGCCATCGCGGTAGGGATGGATGGCGTCTGCATGGTCGCGGATCGCCTTGAGTAACTCCGCCGGTCGTGCCAGCGCTTGCTCGATCGCCGGCTCGAACTGCGCCGGATCGTCGATGTCGATCAGCTGTGGGCCGGGCTGACGGTTCTTGAACGTCACCACCGGCTTGCCGGTGAGCAGGAATTCGCTGAGCGCGGAGGAGGTATCCGAGCACATCAGGTCGACCTGCGGGAAGAGCTCCAGGATGTTGTCGTTCTCGGCGAACGTGAGGTACTCGTTCTGCAACGCCCTGTAACGTGCCACCGTCTCCAGATTCATCTTGGGATGGAAGCTGACGATCCAGCGCCAGCGACCGTCGCGTGACAGCCGCTTCACTTCCTCGTACAGCGTGTCGGCTGCGCTCCACTTGGGCGAGAACGTGGAGTGGTAGAGGATCACCGGTGGCTTGCGAACATCCGGCAGCGGACCGGCGATCTCGCGCATGAACGGGTCGAGCTTGGGCCAGCCAGTCTCGGTGACTGCGAAGTGTCCGACCCGATCAGCGATCGCCTTGAACTGCGCCGTATCGCGCGGTCCGGTGGTGCAGTACAGATCGAAAAAGCCGCGGATATAGATGTGCCGCGGCTTGCCGGCGTTGAAGCCGTGGAAAGTCTCCACCTTCACGCCAGGGAAAAAGTGCGGCACGGCATTGCTGGAAGTGATCACCGCCAGCGGGTTCCAGGCACGTACCTCGGCCACGCTCAGCAGGCGCTCGCCTTCCACCAGATCTTCTGCGCCGGGGCCGTCGAAGAACCATGCCGCATCGTCGCCGCGGGCGCGGATCGCTTCCTGCAGCGGGCGCAGAATGGCCAGCGCGTAGCGCTCGGAACCGTAAAGCAGATAGTGCTTCTTTAGAGCAGGCTTCTTTAGAACAGGCTTGTTTGGAGTGGGCTTGTTCGAAGCCGGCTGGTCTGAAGTTGGCTTTGGCATGGTCAGCGGTCGATTCCGTGCCGGGTAAGGGCGGTCGCCGCACGCGGCAGCGATTCCGGGTTCTGGCGTATCTCGTAGTAACGCATACGCTTGTAAACGGCATACACGGCTGCGGTATGTGCGATCAGATAGCCGCGCCAGCCATCCAGAAAGCCGAGCCGGAAAAAATAATCCTTGATGAAGGTCAGCAGGAACAGGAACGGGGTCTGCCACATCCGCACCGGCTTGTTCTTGTCGTTCCAGTCCCGACACTTCAACTCGGAGTAGCGCAGTGCCTTCAGTTGCTTGTGCACCAGAGTCGGGTTATTCACGTGGTTGAACGGCGCGCGCAGCGTCGGCGCGGAGCCGTCGAAGCGAAGCGATTCGTGGACCCGCGCATCGGTCCAGCGCGCGCGATCCCGGTGATACAGCCGCGCCATTTTTTCGCCCACCGCCGGTCGATACCAGCGCATCGGCGCCCCCATGAAAATGGTGCTGCGGCGCAGCCAGGCGGCGCTGGCATTGCCCGCCATCAACTCAGGCAGCCGTTGCTGCAGCTCGGCGGCCAGCTCCGGCGTCAGATATTCATCGGCGTCCAGCGCCAGGATCCAGCAGTGGCTGCACAAGGTGGTGGCAAAGTTGCGTTGCGGACCAAAGCCCAGCCAGTCCTGGTGCACGACCCGTGCGCCGTGCGCCCGTGCGACCCCCACGGTGTCATCGTCGCTGCCACTGTCGACCACCAGCTTTTCGGCCGCGAACGGCACGCTGTCGAGGCAGCGCGCAATATTGTCGGCCTCATTGTGGGTGATGACGACGAGGGTCAGCGGCAGGGTGGGCATCGGCGGATTCTAACTGATCCATTCTGGTCGATCCGCCCCGAGCCTCCATCCGGGCACCCGAACTGGTGCGCCTGGTGGCCGTCAGCCTCGATGGGAGCTGTGCGTTCGGTATGATACGGGCACGGTGCACATCGCCGCTGCTGGAATTTCGACATTGATCAGCCGGAGAACGGATGTCCATGAGAAACAGTGTGAGTGAGGTCGCCCTCGCAAGAGATGCCGACTGCTTTGGTGGGCGACGATGTTCCTGGCACTCGCCAGTCAAGGTTGCGGCATGATCATCCAGCCCAAGACCTTCGCCGTCATCATCACCAGCTACAACTATCGCGATTTCGTTGTGGAGACCGTCGAAAGTGCGCTCGCGCAGAGCCGCAAGGCGGTGCAGGTCATTGTCGTCGACGACGGGTCCACTGATGGATCGGACGCCCTGTTACGCGAACACTATGCGGCGGACGAGCGGGTCACGCTGATTTGCGGCGAGAACGGCGGGCAGCTAGAGGCTTTCCAGCGCGGCGTTGCGCTCGTGGAGGCGGACATCGTCTGCTTCCTGGATTCCGATGATCGTTGGGCACCCGACTATCTGGCTCAGCTGGGCGAGTTGTACGACACGCGCGCGGAAGTCGGTTTTGTCTTTTCGGACATGCGGCATTTTGGTCAGGAGGACCGATTGGTAGGGTTCCATCGCAGCGCAGTCGATCTCGGCTACACCGCGATCATTACGTTCGCCACGGCGCGTTGGTATGGCGCCCCCACTTCAGCGTTGTCGATGCGCACGAAGTGGGCGCGGCAGGTGGTGGATCTTCCCGACTCCTTTCGCGAAACGTGGCGTCTGTCGGCGGACAATTGCCTGGTTTTCGGCAGCAGCGTGCTCGGCGCCTACAAATATTATCTGCCGACGGGTAGCGTCTGGTATCGCATCCACGGCAAGAACGGCTGGTGGTCCAACCTCGGTCCGGCCCAGACGTATCTCAATCGCCTGCGTTCGCGCAGCTTGATCAACCATTACGCGCGGATGGCCGGGATCGACGATTCATGCATCGCGTTGTGCAAACTCGAACACCGCACCAAGCCCGCCCCGCTGTGGGCCGAGACCAAACGCTACGCCGCGCTCGCCATGCGCAGTCACGCGCCATGGTGGAAGCGTGTCGAGCACATGTTTGCGATCGTGCTGGGACGCAGCAAGGCCGGTTAGGGGATCCCCATCGCGGGGATCTCTGCATTCACAACAGCTGCAGCAGCGCGTCCTGCAGTAAACCGGCAAAATTTCGCTGATTCGCCTCGAACCATGCGCGCGCCTGCGCACCGATCGCTGCGTAGTGCGCCGCATCCAGTGTGCTTGCGTATTCAACTGTTGCTTCCAGCGCGGCTTCGTCGAACTCATAGCGCATTGCCGCGTTCAGTTGACCGACCGCGGTGGCCGCGACCAGCAGACCGCGTTCCGGGCGTACCAGCTCGTTCATCGGCGGGGCATCGCACGTGATCACCACGGCGCCACAGCTCATGGCCTCGGCGATGTAGTGACCCCAGCCTTCGGCCTCGGACAGGCACAGGTGGAAGACGTGGCTGTTCTGCAGGCGGCGGACTTCGGCCAGGTCGACCAGTGTGGCGATCCGGTGCTCCACGTTATCCCGCACCGGCGTGCTGGGGATGCCTTGTGCGGTCTGCGGCGACTGCAATACCAGCAGCGGCGGCCATTCCGGATGGCGTCGCCACAGCGCCAGCAGGCGCCGGGTGCCCTTCATCCGGCTGGCGCCGGCGAGGTGCAGGAAGCGCGGTTGCCGGGGTGTCTCAGGTATCAGGCAATCAGTACTGCGAAAGCCGATGTACTGTGTGCGGATGCCGCGCGCCTCAAAGATCGCGGCTGCCGTTCGGGTCTTGGCGAGCAAGGCATCGACCCGGTGCAGCAGCCGTTCGTCCCGTGGCGACATCCATTCCGGATTGGGGATGAACAGGTTGCGCCGTGCCACACCCAGGTAGGCTGGGCGCACATGCTCCAGCATGATGTTCGCGTCGAACTTCCAGGATCCATGAAAGCCGCGGCGCAGCCATTGCCAGAGCAAACGTGCACGCAGCAGCACGGCTGCCGGCGTCAGGCGATGTCGTTTCGGACCGGTCTCAGTGAAATGAACCTCGTGGCCCAGCGACTCGAGGGTCTCGCGCAGCAGGCGAAGATCATGGCTCAGGCCGCGGCCGTTGTTCCAGCCGATCAGGTTGATACGTGCACTCAGCCGCTGCTCAGCCATGCTGCGCAACCTCGTGCGTTGAGGTGAGCTGGCCGATCAACACTGCGAATCCGAGCACCAGAAAGAAATACATGGAATGAGGCATGGGGCGATAAAACACATTGTCGCTTAACCCACACAACACATACATGCCTACTACGGCCATGCCTGCGCAGGCCGGGACTGCCACGGCTTCGTTGGCATGCCGCACGTGGCGAGCGAAATAACCTAGCGGGAGTCCGAACATCAGCAGCAGAACCAGTAGACCGGGCACGCCACCCGTGGCTGCCGCTTCCAGGTATTCATTGTGCGGATGGTCGTATTTTGCGATCGCCGGATTGGCGTGGCCTGCCGCCACTTGCTGGCGCACGTATACCCCGAACTGATCGATGCCCACGCCGGCCAGCGGATGGCTGAGAAAGGCCTGGCTGGCCGTACGCCACATCTCCAGGCGCTCGCGCACCGCACCCACCGCAGCGGTTTGATGGTTGTAGCTCGACACTTCCGATTGAACGGCAGCCAGTCGACCCGCGACTACGCCGTGCACACTCACTCCGGCCAGCACGCCACCAGCGACAATCGCGCCAATCAGCAGCAAGCTCCGGCGCCACTGCTGGGTGCGACGCGCAAAAATCAGCAGCAACAGCAGTAGTACCGGAACGAAAGCCAGCAGCGGTCCCCGACTCTGCGTCAGCAGTGCGCCATACATGCCGAACACCGCGCCGGCGCCGTGCACGCACAGCTCCAGATAACGGGTGGCCGGAAATCGGCCGGCTATGTAGTCGCCGACTGGAAACAGCACTTGCAGCCACGACATCAGTGACAGCGTCAATATGACCATGGCGAATTCGATGGCGCCCCAATCGCCGCCGTTGAGGCCATAGGCGCGATCGATGCCAAACACGAAATGTTGCACGATGCAGACGCTGCCAAGCAGGATGGCGGTCAGGCTGAAACCGAGCCATACCCAACGCATCCGTAGTGGCAGGGTGAAAACCGCCGCCGTCAGCATGAACAGCAGGATGTGCGACGGCGTGTCGAACGCCGTCCAGCCGAGTCGATGACCGAGAATGTTGAGCGCTGTGTAAAGCAGCCCCAGGCCACAGGCGATGACCACCGGTCGCGCAAGGCGATAGCTGCGTCGCGTAGCCGCGCGGCTGACCAGCAGGCTCAGCCCGGTCAGCAAAAGCACAGTCACTGGCAGCACTTTCGCGTGCCAGACAACGGCGAACGAAAGCGGCATCGCCGCAACCAGCAGCGACAGCAGCCCAAGCCAGCCCGCCCTCAACTTTTCATTCACCGATGGCCTCCCTTCACCGCAACGATATCCATGGGCCGCACAGAAAGGCCCCTCCCTTCAGCACTGGCCAACCGATGCCCCATGGTACTTTAGTGCGTCTCCACGTCCATGCGTGGTAAATCGGGGCATAACAGCCACGTTCATTTGAGTTGTGGTGACCGTGTGCCGTCGACATTTGATTTTGCACGTGAAGGCCAACCCCCTTGAAGCTGCTGTTCACCAATTTCCATGACGATGATGGAGGCGGTCACACGACTTATGTGCTGACCCTTGCCAAGGCACTGGCGGCGCGGCATCAGGTGTATGTCGCGGCGCCGCCGACTAGCCGGCTGCATCAGGAGACCCGTGTGCTACCCGGCGTGCATGCTTGGGCACAGCCGTTTCCGAATGGCCTGAACAAGCTGGCCGCTCGCCGCCGCGCACGCAAACGACTGGCGGCGCTGCTGCGCGAGCATGATTTTGATCTGGTGCATGTCGCCGGATCCGCCGACCACCGGCTGGTGATCGCGGCGGTGCGTGGGCTGGCACGCCGGCCGCGGATCGTGTTGACCAAGCACAACTCCAAGCCAATGACTGGTATCGGTCATTGGTGGCGTGCGCGGCGCGGCACTGATGCGGTGATCGCGGTCAGCGACTACACCTACCGGGCATTGACGGCTTCGGCGTATCGGCGCTGCCTGCTGGCGACTGTGCACAATGGTGTAGATATCGAGCATTTCTCGCCTTGGCCAGCGGCAGCGGCCAGCGAGCAGCGGCAGCGTTGGGTCGGCGATCAGCCGGTGCTGCTGCTGGGCAGTAACGCCGGCACAGCCAGCTACAAGGGCTGGATGGATCTGGTCGAGGCGTTGGCGCTGTTGTCTGCGGCGCAGCGTGTGCAAGTGCATCTGCTGATCGCCGGCAAGCCGCCACAAGTGACTTCACAGCAGCGCATTGCCGAGCTGGGATTGACTGAGCAGGTGCATTTCCCGGGTTTGCTTGCGGATGTGCGGCCAGCCATGGCTGCCATCGATGCCGGGTTTGTGCTGTCCTGGGACGTGGAGACGATCTCGTTTGCCTGCCGCGAAATGATGGCGATGGGCAAGCCGGTGCTGGTCAGTGAGTACGCAGGTCTGCCGGAAAACATCCGTCCGGATGTCGATGGCTGGCTGGTGCCGCCACGCGATCCTGCGGCCGTCGCCCAGATGCTGCAGCGGTTGTTGCAGCAGCGCGGCGGCTTGTCGGGCATGGGTGCAGCGGCCCGCCAACATGCCAAGGAAGCATTTGGGTTGCCCCGTTTCGTCGAGCACACCGAGGCGGTCTACAAGAAGTTGCTTGCCGCCCGCTGAGCTCTCGTTCAATCAGCCGTGTCGTTGTCATCAACGTCAGGCATGCAACCGGGCACGACGGCCTCTGCCTGGAACATCCACCACTTGCGGCGGTTGGCCAGCCCGACATAGGTTGCGCGATGACGATCCACGCAGTGCCCCATGGCATCGTCGAGGCCGAAGATCCAGCGCTGCGCCGGGGCCGCCTGCAGCCACGCGACGGCCTCGACATACTGTTGCGGCCACGATTTGAGGAAGCCGAATTCGGTGACCGGCCCTTGCGCCATCAATAGGTTTTGCTCTTTCCACGCAAGCAGGCCGATCGTCGCCTCGGGCCCGGCGATGGCGCGCGCGTGGACCATGACGTCAAGCGCCGAACGGTCGCCGTTGAGCATCGGGTAGCCCCACAGGCCGTAGAGCGGCCACAGGATCGCGGCGAACAGCAGCCAGCCCAGGGGGGCGCGTTGCACCCGGGTCAATCCGGCGATGAGCAGGCCAGCCAGGCCCACACTCAGCAACAGCCACCAGATTTGCGGATTCAAGCTTTGTTCGAGCTGGGCCGCCCATGCCGGGTGCTTGCGGATGGCCCATGTTGCGGCGACGGTCGACGCGGTACCCAACAACAGGGTCAGCGCAAAGATCGACATGCGCACGCCGCGCCGACGCAGCAGGCCGGGCAGCAGCGGAGCCAGCGCCAGTGCGGTCATTGGCAGTGCGGGCAGGATATAGACGTCGCGCTTGCCTGGACTGAACGAAAAGAACAGCAGTACCAGTACCGCCCAACCCAGTGGCAGCAGAAAACGCGCGTCGCGACGCTTCAGCCGTCGCCACCATGCCGGTAGCGCCCATGGCAGCAGTAGCGACAACGGCAGCCAGTCGAACGCGATGATGCCGAGGAAATAGAACGGCGAATGAAAATGCGCGGAGGGTGTTGCGTAGCGATGCACGGTCTGCCCGAGCAGGATGTTCTGCACGTAGGCAGCGTGTTGCGGATCGCCTTCGGCGCGTGCGGCGAGCAGCATCGGCACCAGCCACGCCAGAATGGGTACGAAGAACAACGCCAGCCCGCCAGCCCAGCGCCAGCCGCCGGTGGGCAAGGCCAGATGACGCCAGTGGTTCCGTCTTGCAAAGACATAAGGAATCAGCAGCAGTAGCGTCAGCACGCCGACGCCCTTGGTCGCCACGCCGACACCTGCGAAAAAACAACCGACTGCGAACCAGCGCCACGATGGCCCCAGCAGCAGATGGCGCAGCAGGCCGTAGTTGGCCAGCGTGATCCAGCCCAGCAGCAGCGGGTCGATCTGCGCGTCACGCATCTGGTAGGTGAAGTGGATGGTAACCAGCAGCGTGGCCGCCGCCAGCAGCGCGCTGCGGTGATTCCAGAGCCGGCGCGCCAGGTCATAAACCAGCGCCAACGCCCCAAGGCCGGCGGCCAGCGACGGCAGCATGAAGGCCACGCGCCAGCTACCGGTGAGCAGGAAGGCCAGCGCCTGCAGCCACATGAATACGGGCGGCTTGTCCGGGTACAGCTCGTTGCCGCGATGCGGGAACAACCACTGGCCGTGTTCGACCATCAGCCGCGCGACCAGGGCGAAGCGCGGTTCGTCCGATGGCCATGGATCGCGCAAACCGATGCCCACACCCAGCAGCAACAATGCGAACACGCCGAACAGCAGCAGCTCCCAGCGGGCACTGCGTAACCAAAGTGGACGCGCTTGGGACAGGGGTGGGTAGGGCTTCACAGCTGAGCAGGTTCCATCAGCGGGCGGGCAGCAACACAAACATGATCCGGTAAGCGGATGGTTCGAGAGTCAGAGCACTCTGCGCGGTAGCGTCGACACGGTGTCACATCCGGCTTAGTCCTTCCTTAAAGCCGCTTCTGCAGAACAGCGTAATACATCCCGTCCAGATCGCCGTCGCCGGGCAGGATCTGCCAGCCAATCGCGGCGGCACGTCCCTCCGGCAAGGTGAACTCCACGGCCTGCGCATCGGCCTGCGCGGCCAGCAGCTCGCCGACGATCGCCTCGTTTTCCGCACGTAGCAGCGAGCAGGTGATGTAGACCAGTTTCCCGCCCGGCGCCAGCAGCGGCCACAGCGCGGACAGGATCCGGCGTTGCTGTTCGTGCATGGCGGCGATATCGCTTTCGCGCCGATGCAGCCGTACATCCGGCCGTCGTCGCAAGACACCGGTGGCCGAGCACGGCGCATCGATCAGGATGCGATCGAACATCTGGCGCTTCCACCATCCGGCCGGCGCGCCCGCATCGCCGATGACCACCTTGGCATTCAGCCGCAGCCGCATCAGGTTCTGGTTGATGCGTTCGGCACGTTTGGGGTCGGATTCCAGCGCGGTCAGGTCGATTTCCGCGCGCTCAAGCAGATGGCAAGCCTTGCCGCCGGGTGCAGCGCAGGCATCGAGTACACGCAGTCCATCGGTGAGGTCAGCCAGATCGGCGGCCACTTGCGCGGCGCCGTCCTGCACGGCGAACTCGCCGTCCTCGAAACCGGGCATGCGGGTCACATCGGTACTGTGCGGCAACACCAATGCATCGGCCAGCCACGGATGGGCAACCGCCGCATAGCCTGCAGCCTGCAGCCGCTCGATCAACGACTGCCGCTCGCTGCGCTGGCGGTTGACGCGCAGCATCAACGGCGGTTCGCGATTGTCGGCGGCCATCACCGCCTCGGCCTCGGCCGGCCAGTCGCGGGTAAGTGCGGCAGCCAGCCACGCCGGATGCGCGTGGCGGGTCTGTGGCTTGGCATCGAGTTTGGCCAGCAGCGTTTCGCGCTCACGCTGCCAGCGGCGCAGCACGGCGTTGACCAGCCCGGCCAGCTGCGGCCGCTGCAAGGCGCGCACGGCTTCAACCGTGGCGGCCACCGCGGCATAGTCCTGCAGCTGGAGGATTTCCAGCTGTACCAGCCCCAGTACCAGCAGCGCGTGGATGGCCGGATCCTTATGGCGCAAAGACTTTTCCAGCAAACCATCGATGGCGGCGTCGAAGCGCAGCCACCAGCGGGCCCCTTCGCTGAGCAAGGCCATCAGCAGCGCGCGATCGCGCGGATCGCGCAGCCGCGGTGCATTGCGCTCCATCACGTCGCGCAACGAGGCGCCGCGCATGGCGACTTCGGCCAATGCCTTGGCGGCCAGAGCGCGGGTATCGGTCGTCATCGGGTGCGCTTCATGGGGGCGTGCTTCATTGCGGTGCGCCGGAGGGGCGCACGCTTGGTGAGAGCTGGCGCAGCTCGGGACGTGCATTGAGATAGTCGACCGCACCGACTCGCTTGCCGCCTGCGCGCTGCAAGGCGGTGACGCGTAACGCGCCACGGCCGCAGGCGAGATCGATGCCGTCGCGGCCGGCGGCCAGCACGCTGCCGAGCTCGGCGTGGTGATCGAGTTCGATCGCATGCGCGGCCCAGATCCGCAGCGGCTCGCCAGCGATTTCGCCCTCGGCGACAGGCCATGGATCGAACGCGCGTACCTGCAGCTCCAGCTCGACCGCTGGCCGGCCAAAGTCAAGTTTCGCTTCGGCTTTGTCCAGCTTGTGCGCATAGACGACGCCGGCTTCGGCCTGAGCATGGGCGGGCAACGATTCGCCCGCCAGCAGCCTGGCCAGGCCTTCAGCCAGTACGTCGGCGCCCAGTACCGACAAGCGATCGTGCAGCGAGCCGCCGGTGTCCTCCCGGGCAATCGGCGTGCGGCGTTCCAGCAGCACCGGGCCAGTATCCAGGCCCGCTTCCATCTGCATCAGGTCAACGCCGCTTTCGCTATCGCCGGCCAGGATGGCGCGCTGGATCGGCGCGGCACCGCGCCAGCGCGGCAGCAGGCTGGCATGCACGTTCCAGCAGCCGTGGCGCGGAATAGCCAGTACCTTGCGCGGCAGGATCAGGCCGTAGGCAACCACCACCAGCAGATCCGGCCGATACGCCGCCAGCGCGTGCTGCGCCTCGACGGGTTTCAACGATTCGGGTTGCTCGACCGGGATGGCGGCCATTAGCGCGGCCTGCTTGACCGGGCTGGGCGTGAGTTTGCGGCCACGACCCGCCGGCCGATCAGGCTGGGTGTAGACGGCGACCACGTCGACGCCACTGGCACGGCAGGCCTCGAGGCAGGGGACGGAGAATTCCGGGGTTCCGGCAAAGACCACCCGCAGGGGTGCAAGGCGCGAGTCCTGCTGACTCAGTGGCGAACTACTCAAGCACTGGCCGCCTGCTTGCGCTGCTTGTCCAGCCGCTTGAGCAGCAGCGCGCGCTTCAGCGACGACAGGTAGTCGACGAACACCTTGCCATCCAGATGATCCAGCTCGTGCTGGATGCATACCGCCAGCGGGCCTTCGGCCTCGACGATGATCTCTTTGCCGTCGACGTCCTGCGCCCGGACCTTCACTTTCAGCGCACGCGTGACATCGGCGTACAGGCCGGGAAACGACAGGCAGCCTTCCTGATAGACCTGCGAGCCTTCCTTTTCGATGATCTGGGCATTGATCAACGCGAGCGGGTGCTGGCGGTCATCGCTCATGTCGGCGACCAGCACGCGCTGGTGTACATCGACCTGGGTCGCGGCCAGCCCGACGCCATTGGCGGCGTACATGGTTTCAAAAAGATCGGCGACCAGCTGCTTGAGCTTTCCATCAAACGCGCGCACGGGTTCGGCACGGGTGCGCAGGCGGGGGTCGGGGAATTCGAGAATGGATAGTACGGACATGCATTTCACCTCGGCGCCAAAAATGCGGGCGGCTTGGTAAAAAACCACCCCGGCGCGATCTAGAATGTTTCTCATTGTACGTCGGCAAGCATGCGAGTGCAGACGATTTTTGCCAACTGAGACCTGTTGCGCGTGTTAACCATTCGGTTACACTCGACCGAGCATCTGGGGAAGGGGGATTCCCGCTAATGATCAGAAAAATTATCGTGTTGCTGGCCGGCATGCTGGTCACCGTGGCCGTGTATGCGGCTGGCGCGCAGCTCCGAGCCAATCATCCTGACAGTTATGTCGTGCGCCGTGGCGACACTCTGTGGGATATCTCCGCCAAATTCCTCTCCAAGCCGTGGTTGTGGCCGGAAATCTGGCAGGCGAACCCGCAGGTACGTAATCCGCACCTGATCTACCCCGGTGATGTACTCAATCTGTCCTTTATCAATGGGCCGCGATTGACGCTACAGCCACAGGTGCATGCCGAAGGCGAAGCCGTTTCGGCGATCCCGCTGTCCGAGCTGCGCATGTTCCTCAAGGAAATGCGCGTGATGGACTCCAATGCAGTCAGCTCCGCGCCGTACGTGGTGGGTCTTGAAGAGGGCCAGCTGCGTGGCACGGTCGGCCAGAACCTCTATGTGCGCGGCTTGCAGGGCGCGCCGGGCCAGCGCTGGGCGATCGTGCGACCGACCCATATGTTTCGCGGTTACGACCAGGACGATCCGGACAACGCCGATCTGGTTGGGAATGACATCGACAGCGATGCCGCGATGGTCACCTCGCCATGGCACGAAGATTCCCGCGTCAGCACGCAGACGATGTGGTCTCACGACGACAACATCCATCGCACCCACGGTCAGGATCTCGGCGTCGAGGTCAGCGTGATCGGCACCGCCGAGACGCTGCGCATGGGCGATCCGTCCACTCTGTTGCTGCTTGATTCGACCACTGAAATCCGCAGTGGCGACCGCGTCATGCCGATCGATGACGCACCGTATGACCCTTACTTCTATCCGCATCCGCCGAAGTCGGCGCCGAAAAATGCCCGTGTCATCGCGTTTGCCGATGCCATGGCGGCCGCCGGCCCACGCCAGGTGGTAGCACTGTCGATCGGAACCAAGGATGGTGTCGACAATGGTCAGACCTATTCGATCTATGAGCCGGGCGAAAACATCCACGATGACGTGGCCAGCAACAGCTGGACCCGCGACCTTGGCAAGCGCGTCACGCTGCCGGATGAGTACGTCGGACATGTGATGGTGTTCCGCACCTTCGACCGTGTCAGCTACGGCTTGGTGATGGACAGCTTGCGGCCGGTAGAGAAAGGCGACCGTCTGCGCCTGCCGGAGTAATTCGGCAAGCCGAGCGTTAGCACCATATCGGTATGTTCCTACAGCACGGCGCGGTCATCACCGCGCCGTTTCTGTTTGTACCCAGTCCGTAAACTGCATTGCATGAATGACAAGGATGAACTGCGCGCATGGCTGCTTGCATTGCGGACACCGGGCCTCGGTCCGGCTGGCCTGCGCGAGCGGCTGGACGCCGCCGACGGTGATATAGGGCGTGCCCTGGCCAGCATGCGGGCTCGTCCGGCGCCACTAGGCGAACAGGCGCGGGCGTGGCTGGATCAACCCGATGAGGCGCGACTCGAGGCGGATATGGCGTGGCTGGCCGAGCCAGGACATCGGTTGCTACGTTGCACCGAAGCGGATTTCCCACCACAACTTGAAAATATTCCGCTACCGCCAGCGGCGCTATTCGTGGTCGGCGACGCCAGCCTGCTGCTGTATCCGCAGGTGGCGATTGTCGGCGCGCGCAACGCCAGTGCCGCTGGGCTGGCACATGCCCGCGCGTTTGCCCGGGCGCTGGCACAGGCCGGGTTCGCCATCACCAGCGGCATGGCCGACGGCATTGACGGCGCCGCGCACGTGGCGACGCTGGATGCCGGTGCGGTGACGCTGGCCGTGGTCGGTACCGGGCCGGATCGGGTGTATCCGCGCAAGCATCATGCACTGGCGCAGCGGATTGCCACGCAAGGTGCTCTCATCAGTGAGTTTCCACCTGGCACCTCAGCGCGTGCCGATCATTTTCCGCGACGCAACCGGATTATTGCCGGGCTGGCATTGGGTACTCTGGTGGTGGAGGCAGGGCTCCAGTCCGGCTCGCTGATCACCGCACGGTTGGCCGGCGAACAGGGACGGGAGGTATTCGCGCTGCCCGGCTCCATCCATAATCCGCTCGCCCGCGGTTGTCACCGTTTGATTCGTGATGGCGTGCGACTGGTGGAGAGCGCTGCCGAGATTATCGAGACATTGGCGCCCGCAGCGCGCATGCTCGGCGGCGAACTGGCTGCGCGGCTACTGGTGGAATCCGGCGGCCAAGCGGTTCGGTCGCCGGCTGAAGATGGCGATGCGGTGAATTCAAGGGCACGTTTTGCTTGGCGAGAAGATCCTGAATATCGACGATTATGGGCCGTTCTTGGCCATGAACCGGCGACGTTGGACGAACTTGTCTCGCGCACTGGAAAGTCGGCGGCAGCGTTGTCGTCGATGTTGTTGATGCTGGAACTGGAGGTCAAGGTCGAGAGCCTGCCAGGCAACCGCTACCAGCGTTTGCCCGGTTGAGCACGGTGCATGGATGGGCACCGACCTGATGCCTTTGGTTGGCATCGGGCTTGACAGCCGCTTGCGCGGCATGGTTTCAACTATATATATGTCCGGTGCCGCAAGCGCCGGTGGTTCGCTTTCGGAAATCCAGCTTCATGGCAAAAAACCTGCTCATCGTCGAATCGCCGGCCAAGGCCAAGACGATCAACAAATACCTCGGCAAGGACTTCCAGGTCCTGGCCTCCTACGGTCACGTGCGTGACCTGAAGCCGAAGGAGGGCGCGGTCGACACCGAGCACGGTTTCACGATGGCCTATGAGGTGATCGAGCGTAACGAGAAACACGTCGACGCGATCGCCAAGGCAGCCAAGGTGGCCGACGACATTTATCTCGCGACCGACTTGGATCGCGAAGGCGAGGCGATCTCCTGGCACATCAGCGAGATCCTGAAAGAGCGCGGCCTCACCGAGGGCAAGCGGATGCACCGCGTGGTGTTCTCCGAGATCACCCCGAAGGCGATCAAGGCCGCGGTGGCGAACCCCCGCCAGCTGTCGCACGATCTGGTCGATGCGCAGCAGGCGCGCCGCGCGCTGGATTATCTGGTCGGCTTCAACCTGTCGCCCGTGCTGTGGCGCAAAGTGCAGCGCGGTCTGTCTGCCGGCCGCGTGCAGTCGCCAGCGCTGCGCATGATTGTCGAGCGCGAAGAAGAGATCGAGGCGTTCAATGCGCGCGAATACTGGAGCATTGAGGCGCAGCTGAAGCACGCGGACGGTGATTTTACGGCCCGCCTCAGCAAGCTCAACGGCAAGAAGTTCGAGCAGTTCGACCTCACCAACGAAGCGGATGCCTCGGCTGCGCGCGATGCGCTGAAGCAGGCTGCCCACGGCCGTCTCACCGTCAGCGACGTCGGCTCGAAGGAACGCAAACGCCGCCCGGCGCCGCCGTTCACCACCTCGACCTTGCAGCAGGAGGCCGCGCGCAAGCTTGGCTTCACCACCAGCCGCACGATGAAGGTGGCGCAAGGCCTGTACGAAGGCGTGGCACTCGGCGACGAGGGCAATGTCGGCCTGATCACCTACATGCGTACCGACTCCACCATGCTCGGTGACGACGCACTGGCCGAGCTGCGCGAGCTGATCGCGCGCGATTTCGGCACCAAGGCGCTGCCGGACGCCCCGCAGGTCTACAAGACCAAGTCGAAGAACGCGCAGGAAGCGCATGAGGCGATCCGTCCAACCTCGGCGATGCATACACCGAAGTCGGTTGCCGCGTTCCTCAACGATGACCAGCGCAAACTGTACGAGCTGATCTGGAAGCGCACGGTCGCCTGCCAGATGATTCACGCCACGTTGAACACCGTCTCGGTGGAGTTCGCCCTGCGTGATGTCGTCGGCGGCGATGCGTCGTTCCGCGCCAGCGGCACGACGGTGGTCGATCCGGGCTTCCTTGCCGTTTACGAAGAAGGTCGCGACCAGAAGACCGCCGAGGATGACGACGAAGGCCGTCGCCTGCCGCGACTCACTGTGGGCGAGCAGGTACCGCTGCACGAAATTGCCGCGGACCAGCATTTCACCGAGCCACCGCCGCGCTACTCCGAAGCGAGCCTGGTCAAGGCGCTGGAAGAACACGGCATCGGCCGGCCCTCGACCTATGCCAGCATCATCCAGGTGCTGCAGAACCGCGAATACGTTTACCTCGACAGCCGCCGCTTCAAACCGAGCGACGTTGGCCGTGCGGTCAGCAAGTTCCTGACCGCGCATTTCACCCGCTACGTCGACTACGACTTCACCGCGAAGATGGAAGACGAGCTCGACGCGGTAAGCCGCGGCGAGGAAGCCTGGGTGCCGCTGATGGAGCGCTTCTGGCTACCGTTCAAGCAGCAGGTGGACGAGAAGACCGAATCGGTCGACCGCAACGAAGCGACCGGCGCGCGTGAACTGGGCACCGATCCGAAAACCGGCAAGCCGGTGTCGGTGCGCCTGGGCCGCTACGGACCGTTCGTGCAGATCGGCACCAAGGAAGATGAGGACAAGCCAACCTTCGCCAGCCTGCGTACCGGCCAGAGCATGCACACGATCAGCATGGTCGATGCGCTCGAGCTGTTCAAACTGCCGCGCAAGCTGGGTCAGGCAGAAAACGGTGACGAGGTCAGCGTCGGCGTGGGCCGTTTCGGTCCGTTCGTGAAGCAGGGCAACACCTATGCCTCGCTCAAGGCCGAGGACGACCCGTACACGATTGAGTTGCCGCGCGCACTGCAGATCGTGCAGGAAAAACTGGAGATGCTGGCGAACCGGCTGATCCTCGATTTCGGCAACGGCGTGCAGGTGTTGAACGGTCGCTACGGTGCCTACATCACCGATGGCGAGAAGAACGCGCGCATCCCGAAGGAGCAGGAGCCGAAGGAGCTGACTGAGGCGCAGTGCATCGAGTTGCTCGCTGCAGCTCCCGTCCGTAAGGGTGGGCGCTTCGGCAAGAAGACCGCCTCCAAGAAAACCGCTACCAAGAAGGCTGCGACCAAAAAGGTCGCTGCCGAAAAGGCGCCTGCGGTGAAGAAAGCGGCCACAAAGAAGACGGCCACCAAGAAAGCTGCGAGCAAGAAGACCGCTGCAAAAAAGACCCCGGCCAAGAAAGCAGCGGTCAAGAAGGCCGCAGCAAAGAACGCCGAGGCCTGAGTGCTGCGGCGCTTCACGCTTGCCGAGCTCGATGGCGCCGCCGCGCTGCTGAAGGACGGCGGGGTGCTGGCGTACCCCACCGAAGCGGTGTTCGGCCTTGGTTGTGATCCGCATGATCACGCCGCGTTCGAGCGGGTATTCGCGCTGAAGCAGCGGCCGCCGACTCAGGGCGTGCTGCTGATTGCGGCGGACTTTGCGCAGGTCGAACGCTATATCGAGCTTGCCGCGGTACCTGCCGACGTCATGCAGCGAGTGCGCGCGAGCTGGCCGGGCCCGCATACCTGGATTTTTCCGCGATCGGCAGCCGTGCCGGCCTGGGTGGCCGGTGGGCATGCGGGCATCGCTTTGAGGGTCACCGCGCACGAACCTGCGGCCGCACTGTGTCGAGCGTTCGGTGGCGCCCTGGTTTCGACCAGTGCCAATCCGCATGGCCAACCGCCAGCGCGCTTGGCACAGGAAGTGGCGGATTGTTTCGGCGACGCGCTGGACGGCCTGCTGGATGCCCCGTTAGGCGCACAGGCAAGTCCCACGGTGATCCGCGACGCACTTTCAGGCGCTATCATCCGCGCATAAGCGTCCAGGGGAGCGTGCCGGGTCAGAGTCGCTGTAGCGACAACCTGAACGGCTGCGGGACGGCAGTCATGCCATTCACGTCGTCGTTCATCAACGACTGCGATGCTATCCCCCGGAGCGATAGTCGAAGCATCCGGGAGATTGCGGCGTGGCCATTGTTTACGAAACCTACCAGCGTGAGGCACTGCCGCGGCTTCCTTTGCTGAGCGCGGCCGACCCTGCCCGCGTGCTGGCATGGCGCGAGGGCGAGGCAGTGAGCGCTGCGCAGTTTCTCGCCCATGTACGCACGGTAGCCGCCGTCTTGCCCGCGGCTACCGCCGCCGTGAATCTGTGCGAGGATCGCTACTCGTTTCTGGTGGCGTTCTGCGCCATTGCGCTGCGCGGCCAGATCAACCTGTTGCCCTCTTCACGCGCGCAGCAGGCGGTGGACGAGGTAATGGCAGCCCACCCGGGCTCCTATGCGCTGGGCGAACAGGCGCTGGATCCGGCGCCCCAGGGTTATCGGAAGTTGCCGTCACTGCATGCGACACCGCCACTGCAGGCAGAAGCGGTATGGCCGTCGATTCCAGCCGATCAGGTGGTGGCGATTGGCTACACCTCTGGATCCACCGGTACGCCCAGCGCGAACCTGAAGACCTGGCGCAGCTTCCACGCCAGCAACGCCGGCAATCTGGCGATGCTGCGTGCCGCCGTCGGACCGCGCTTCGAAGTGATCGCCACGGTGCCGCCGCAACACATGTACGGGCTCGAGATGTCGGTGATGCTGCCGCTGCTCGGCGGAGTGGGCGTACACGTCGGACGGCCATTTTTCCCGGCCGATGTCGCTGCTGCTCTGGCTGAGGTGCCGGCGCCGCGCGTGTTGGTGACCACGCCGGTGCATCTGCGCGCGCTGGTCGAATCGGGCATTGTGCTACCGCCCCTCGCGGCGATGCTTTCGGCGACGGCGCTGCTGCCGGTCGAGCTGGCGCATGCCGCCGAGCAATGCTTCGGCGCACCGGTGCTGGAAGTATTTGGTTCCACCGAGACCTGCGTGATTGCCAGCCGTCGTCCTACGCTGGACGAGGACTGGTCACTGTACGAAGGCGTCACCCTGCATCCGCAACCGGATGGCACGTCGGTCGAGGCCTTGCAGCTGGCCGCGCCGGTCACGCTACCCGACATCGTCAGTCTGTCCGATCATGGCCGCCAATTCCGTCTGCGCGGACGACAGGCGGACATGCTGGAGATTGCGGGCAAGCGTGCCTCGCTGGGCGATCTCAGTCGTCGCCTGCTGGCCATACCCGGCGTGCAGGATGGCGTGGTGTTCCAGCTTGATGGCGCCGATGCGCTCGGCGTGCATCGCATTGCCGCGCTGGCGGTCGCGCCCGGACTGGACGAGCACACCATCCTTGATGCGCTGCGCCGCGCGATCGATCCATTGTTCCTGCCGCGCCCGCTGCGCCTGGTCAATGCGTTGCCGCGCAACGAGACCGGCAAACTGCCACTGGCAGCACTGCTGGCGCTGCTGCATCTGCATCAATAAAATTCCCGGCTCCTCGCGTTCGCCTCCTCTCCCCTGCGGGGAGAGGATTGAGGTGAGGGGCGGGTGCTCGCCGCATCAATAAAATTCCCGGCTTCTCGCGTTCGCCTCCTCTCCCCTCTGGGGAGAGGATTGAGGTGAGGGGTGGGTGCTCACGGGAAAGCTGATCAAAGCCCACCCCGATGCAACTTCATCGCAAGATTGTCACCCTCACCCCAGCCCTCTCACCAAAGGGAAGAGGGGGCAGTACCCGCTGAGCCGCACCCTCGGCACGTTCGCATGGCGCTGTAGAAACCACATCCAGCCTCTACAATGGCCCGCTGCGCCGACCGCGGCGCGATCCTTGAGTAGTTTTGGAGCGAGCATGAAAGTCCTGGTCATCGGCAACGGGGGGCGCGAGCACGCGCTGGCGTGGAAGCTCAAGCAATCCTCGCAAGTCAGCGAAGTGATCGTCGCGCCCGGCAACGCCGGTACGGCGCACGAGCGAGGTGTGCGCAATGCGGACGTGGCGGCGAATGACATCGATGGTCTGCTCAAACTGGCGAAGGACGAGAAGATCGGATTGACCGTGGTGGGCCCCGAGGTACCGCTGGTGGCCGGTGTGGTGGACCGTTTCCGCGCGGCCGGTTTGCGCATCTTCGGTCCGCGCGCGATCGCCGCGCAGCTGGAAGGCTCCAAAGCCTTCGCGAAGGATTTCCTGCATCGCCACAACATTCCCACCGCGCACTACGCGGTATTCACCGAGCTCAATCCAGCGGTGGCCTATGTGCGCAAGCAGGGCGCACCGATCGTGATCAAGGCCGATGGGCTTGCTGCTGGCAAGGGTGTGGTGGTGGCGTTGACGCTGGCCGACGCCGAGCTGGCACTGCACGACATGCTTGGTGCGCACAGTTTCGGCGACGCCTCGGCGCGGGTGGTGATCGAGGAGTTTCTGGAAGGTGAGGAGGCCAGCTACATCGTGATGAGCGACGGCAGTCATGCGCTGCCGATGGCGAGCAGCCAGGATCACAAGCGTCGCGACGAAGGCGATCTGGGCCCCAACACCGGCGGCATGGGCGCGTATTCGCCGGCGCCGGTGGTCACGCCGGAGGTCGAGCAGCGCATCCTGAGGGAGGTCATCGAGCCAACCCTGCGTGGCATGGCTGCGGAAGGCGCGCCATTCATGGGCTTCCTGTACGCCGGGCTGATGATCGACAAGAGTGGCGCGCCGAAGGTGATCGAGTTCAACGTGCGCTTCGGCGATCCGGAAACCCAGCCGATCATGCTGCGGCTGAAGTCCGACTTGGTCGAGTTGATCGATGCCGCGCTGGACGGCCGGCTCGAAAATACCCAGGCGCGCTGGGATGCGCGTCCGGCGATTGGCGTGGTGATGGCGGCCGGCGGCTATCCCGGCCGGGTGCGCAGCGGCGACGTGATCGACGGTCTCGATGTGGCGGTCGAGCCTGACGTGAAGGTTTTCCACGCGGGCACTCGCCTCGACGCCGAGGGGCGCGCGGTTACTGCTGGAGGGCGCGTGCTGACCGTCTGCGCGTTGGGCAAGGACATCGGTGCTGCACGTGAACAGGCCTACGCCGCGATCAGCAAGATTCGCTACGAAGGTGCGTTCTGTCGGCGCGACATCGCACACCGCGCGTTGCGACGGACCTGAGGCACTTCCCCAGGTCGCTAGCGGCGTGGGAGAGGGTGGCGAGTTCGCCGCTTTGCGCCCGCGCCGTCGGACTCGCTGCAGAGGGCGGGAATAAGGCTGCACGACACAGGCGTCAGTATCTGACACGCGCCGGTGTGCTTGGCTGGCTTCGAAATCAGAGCGAGCGTCGGCCCCTCTTCGGATTGCGTACGCTTGCGCATGGTAGTACGTTGGTTGGCTTGACTTTTCGGCAGCGACATTTTTGGGCTATGCTTCGAGCTTCCCCCCGCGAAAAGACGTTGCGCACAGGCGCTTAACCACTTTCGTGTTGTCTTCACGTCGATGAGGTTTTCCCATGCGCAAGATGGTTTTGTCGCTGATGTCGGTTGCAACTGTGGCTCTGGCCGGTTGCAACAGTCCTTCCCCTTCACAGCCGACAGAGGCTGGTGCGTCAGCGCCTGCGTCCGCAGCTACGGCAGCAGCTGCCGCCACCGCCACCCCCACCCCCGCCAATGAGGTGAGCGGCACGATCTCATTGCGCGATCCCGCCCCCCAGCTGTCGCCGAGCGCCACGCTGGTGGTCAACCTGGTCGACGTGTCCGCCACTGCCGCCGGCAGCGCGCCGCTGGCCAGCAAGACGGCCCCAGCCGGTTC
>Ga0302228_10000699_pt1 | contig 26756 bp, 25 predicted proteins | sample II_Palsa_N1_2_FD_193519 | JGI IMG/M metagenome (GOLD analysis project Ga0302228, IMG submission 193519) | Peat permafrost microbial communities from Stordalen Mire near Abisko, Sweden - II_Palsa_N1_2 | ecosystem: Environmental > Terrestrial > Soil > Palsa > Peat permafrost | place: Sweden... | reverse complement strand
AGATCACGGCGGCCTTGTACAAGGATCCGCAAGGCAACGAGCATCGTGTCGAAGGCAAGTACTTCGTGCTCGCGGCGAACGGCATCGAAACGCCGAAGATCATGCTGATGTCGACCAGCCAAGACTTCCCGAACGGCGTGGGCAACAGCTCGGACATGGTCGGGCGCAACCTGATGGATCACCCCGGCACCGGCGTCACGTTCTACGCGAACGAGAAGCTCTGGCCGGGCCGCGGCCCGCAGGAAATGACCTCGCTGATCGGCTTTCGCGACGGTGCGTTCCGCGCCAATGAAGCGGCCAAGAAGATCCACCTGTCGAACCTGTCGCGCGTCGATCAGGAAACGCAGAAGATTTTCGCGGAAGGCAAAGTGTTGAAGCCCGCTGAGCTCGATGCGCGGATTCGCGACCAGTCGGCGCGCTTTGTCGAGTTCGACTGCTTCCACGAAATCCTGCCGGCGCCGGAAAACCGCATCGTGCCGAGCAAGACCGAGACCGACACGATCGGCATTCCGCGCCCCGAGATCACCTACCGGATCGACGACTACGTGAAGCGCGGCGCCGCGCACACGCGCGAGGTCTATGCGACGGCGGCGAAGGTGCTGGGCGGCACGGACGTGCAGTTCCAGGACGAGTTCGCGCCGAACAATCACATCACCGGTGCGACCATCATGGGCAGCGACCCGCGTAACTCGGTGGTCGATAAGGACTGCCGGACATTCGACCATCCGAACCTGTTCATCTCCAGCAGCGCGACCATGCCGACCGTCGGCACGGTCAACGTGACGCTGACCATCGCGGCGCTCGCGCTGCGCATGTCCGATCAGTTGAAGAAGGAAGTCTGACGTGCTGAAAAAAACCTTTTTCACTTTGCTCGCCGCCGCGCTGGCCCTGCCCGCGCTCGCCCGTGCCGATGCAACCGACGCAGCCGCCCCAGCCAACCAGGCCGCCCTGATCAAACAAGGCGAGTACCTCGCTGTAGCCGGCGACTGCATGGCCTGTCACAGCACCGTCAAGGGCAAGCCGTTTGCGGGCGGCCTGCCGCTGAAGGTGCCGATGCTCGGGACGATCTATTCGAGCAACATCACGCCGGATGCGCAAACGGGCATCGGCACGTGGACCCTCGCCGATTTCGACCGGGCGGTGCGCAAGGGCGTGGCGAAGGACGGCCACAACCTGTATCCCGCGATGCCGTATGTGTCGTACGCGAAGATCGACGATGACGACGTGAAGGCGCTTTACGCGTACTTCAGGTACGGCGTGGCGCCCGTCAATCAGGCGCAGCGTCCCAGCGACATTCCGTGGCCGCTCAACATGCGCTGGCCGCTCACGGTGTGGAACTGGGTGTTCCTGAAGTCGGGCCCATACCAGAACAAGTCTGGTCAGAGCGTCGCGTGGAATCGCGGCGCGTACCTGGTGCAAGGGCTCGCGCACTGCAGCACCTGTCATACGCCGCGTGGTTTCGGCATGCAGGAGAAGGCGCTCGATGAAACCGGCAGCGGTTTCCTCGGCGGCTCGGTGCTGGCCGGCTGGGATGGCTACAACATCACGTCGGATCCGAACAGCGGCATCGGCTCGTGGACTCAGGCGCAACTGGTGCAGTATCTGCAGACCGGCAGCGTGCCCGGCCTCGCGCAAGCCGCCGGTCCGATGGGCGAAGCCGTGCAGCACAGCTTCTCGCATATGACCGACGCGGACATTGCCGCGATTGCGACGTATATCCGCACCGTGCCTGCGGTCAACGACGGCGCCTCGCACTCGCGCGCCTCATGGGGTACGCCCGCAACGGATGTGACACGGCTGCGTGGCGTGGCGCTCAGCGAAGAACTGGATCCGGCGCGACTGTATCTGGGCAATTGCGCGACCTGTCACCAGGCGCACGGCCAGGGCACGCCGGATGGCTACTATCCGCCGCTGTTCCATAACTCGACGGTCGGCGCGTCCAACCCCGGCAATCTCGTGCAGGTGATTCTGCACGGCGTGCATCGCAAGGCGGGGGATAACGATGTCGGCATGCCGGCGTTCGCCACGGAGTTGTCGGATGCGCAGATCGCCGCTTTGACGAACTATGTAACGAAGCAGTTCGGCAATCCTGCGGCGACCGTCAACGCGAGCGACGTGGCGAAATTGCGCTAGTGGCAATGGCGGCGAACCGGTGGGTTCGTCGCCGTGATTGATGAGGGGCGAGCGGCGGGTTGCACGGCGCGGCCGCCTGTCACGCTGCTCCGGTGTGACTGTCTATGCGCGGCGCCATTGCGCGAGCAAGGCCGGCAACTGCGCCATGTCCTCGAACACCCGCGCGGCGCCGACTTCGCGCAAGCCATCCGGGGTGCTGTGGCTCAGGCTGGCGGGCGCGTAGCCGAACACCGTCGCCCCCGCCGCCACGCCGGCGGTCGCGCCGGTGACCGTGTCTTCCACGACCGCGCAACGCGTCGGATCCACGCCCAAGGCCTCTGCTGCCGCCAGGTACACATCGGGATGCGGCTTGCTGCGCGGCATTTCATGTCCGCTAAAGATACGGCCTTCGAAGTACTCGAACAGGCCGGTCTTCTTCAACTGCATCTCGACCTTGGGCCGATCCGCACCCGACGCGACGGCAATGCGGCCATCCAGTGCTTCGTAGAGTGCGCGCACGGCGGCGAGCGCGCCGTCGATCCCGACGAGCTCGCGCTCCAGCGCTGCGTTGCGGCGCTCCCTGAACTGCGTCAGCCATTCGTCCGTGATGGTCACACCCGTGTTTGCCTCGATACGTGCCGCCTCGTCCCGCACCGCCTTGCCGATAAACACCCGCATCGTTTCTTCCACGCTAATCGCCCAGCCCAGTTCGCCCAGCATCTGGGAGAGCACGCGGTTGGTGATGAGTTCGGAGTCGACGAGCACGCCGTCGCAATCGAAAATAACGGCGTCGAAGGGTAAGGAAGGTTTTGTGGCGGGCGTTGTAGCAGGCATTCTGGCAATAGGCGGGAGGGTCTCGAAGGGCTTAAGGATACTGTACGTTGCGATTGCGCGTGTGCCGGCCCGACGCCGGCACACCTGCGCATGCTCCCGCTTTAGTCTTCTTTTGCCAGGTCGATCGACAGGACGTCACGGTAGCTGCCATGCATGGACAGCAGGATCAGCGCGCTGATCAGCGGCGTCAACACCAGACCGCGCACGAGCATCGGCACGGCCTGCGCGAGCAGCGCATCGGCCGCCAGCACCGTTGCGTACACAAGCGCAACCGGGCCGTTGTGGAACACGGCGCGCAGGCTCACGGTCATCGCATCGAGCGGCGACACCCTCCGCAAAACGATCAGCGCCGGCGCGAACCACACCGCCCCAATCGCAATGGCGTAAATGATCGCGTGCAGAACGGGTTCCAGAGAACTCACCCCGCCGTTGGGCTCACCGAAGATGATCGAAAAGCTGTGCGCGCCGCTTGGCATCATCGACGCCGCCAGTTTGACGTGCAGCAGTGCGAACGATAGCAACCGTCCCACGCCAATCAACGCGGCGCACGTCAGCACGACAATCAACAGCGCGTCGCGGTGACGGAAGATGACGCTAAATGTCCCGCTCGCATTCCATTGCCGCGCTTCGCCGCTGCCCACCGGCGCGAGTATCGCGGCACCCGCCAGCACGGACAGAAGCAGTGTCGCAAAGAGCCGGTAAGGGGACACCAGTTCGAGCGCCGTCGCGAGATCGGCACTGGCCAGAATCGCGGCGAGCCACAAACCAGGCTGCGCGCGGGCAATGCTCAAGCCCTCGACAAGCCACGCCTGGATGCGCAGGACACTCACGCTGCGGATCTCGCGATGCGCGAAGCGCTGCCCACCGCGGGCCGGTCCCACTTCCACGTCAATGCACAGGTCTTGCCGATCCATGGCCGTTTCCTTTTTCTTGCGTCAGAGCGAGGGGATGCTCGATGTGGACATCATGCAAGACAAAGAGGAAAATAAAAACGGACGAACTCAATAATTTAATTTCCTCTTTTATGCGCCTCATCGACCAGTTCCACAAGATTCATGCTTTGCTGGAAAAGCAGACGACACAGCCCGGCTTGCCGGCGCTGGCGGAGGCGCTGAATTGCAGCGAGCGTAACGCGCGGCTCCTGCTGCGCAAGATGGAGGAAAAAGGCTGGCTGCGCTGGGAGGCGACGCGCGGCCGCGGTCACTTCTCCCGCTTGACCCTGCTGGCTACGCCGCAGCAAGTGGCTCTGGATCGTCTCTCGGGCCTGCTTGCCGAGGGCGAACTGGAACAGGCGTTTGCCAGCCTTGACGGCGACCAGCGCAAGCTGCTCGCGGCCCGGCTGCCGGACTTCGTACAGGTGCCGCAGGCGGACGGTTCGCGCGACCGGCTCCGCATCCCGTTACGGCGCGCGGTAACGGAGCTTGATCCGCAAGAGATTCTGTTTGGTCTGGAAGCGCATCTGATCAACCAGATCTTCTCGCGGCTAGTCGAGTTCGATCAGACCACCCGGCAGTTGGTCCCGGCATTGGCCCATTATTGGGAATCCGAGGACAACGGCAAAGTCTGGCATTTCTGGCTCAGACCCGGCCTCACTTTCCACGATGGAAGCGAACTGGAAACGGCAGACGTGCAGCACACCTTGCTGCGGTTGCGCGATACGCCGGGTTGCTACCAATACCTGTATGCGCATCTGGACGCGGTGGAAATTGGCGGTTGCCGCAGAGTGACGTGCCGTCTGAAGACCACGGACTATCTGTGGCCGCGCTACCTCGCCGCGGTCGAAGCGTCGATCATCCCGAGAAAGCGCAACAGCGATTTTGCGCTCATGCCGATCGGCAGCGGCCCGTTCAAACTGACGCGCCGTAGCGAGTACCGTCTGACCTTGTCGGCGTTCGAGGATTACTACCGGGAACGCGCGCTGCTCGACGAAATCGACCTGTGGGTCATCGCCGCAGCCGAGGAAACCTCGGAATTCGACCTGCATTTCGGCTACTGCTGCGACCTCTCCGCCACACAGAGCAGCATTGCGCAGACGCTGTCGGGTTGCACGCATCTTATCTGCAATCCTAACCGGCCTTTCTTCGCCAATACGTCTCAACGCCTGGCGTTGGCCGACTGGCTCGCGCCAAACGGCTTGATCGGCAAGCGGGATGCGTCGCGCCGGCCCGCTTCCGGCCTATTGCCGACATGGGACCATCGTGTCGCCGCGCCCCGTGTGCGCCGGCCGGCCGTCCCCAGGCAGAAGGAATTGAAGATGGTGACGATACTGAGCCCGGAATGCACATCGATCGCCCATTTGATCAAGCACAGGCTCGAAGCAGCGCAGATTCAGGTCACCCTTGAGGTGATGCCATACGAAGAATATCGTCGCTTCGAATGGCTGGACTCTGCCGATCTCGTGCTGACCGCCGGCTTCATGGACCCGGACGAAGACCTGGGCTGCTATGAATTTTTTGCAGGGGATAGCCCGGTGCGCCGCTGGCTGCCGGAAGCCCGTCTCTTACCCATCGACAAGAAACTGCGGGCCATCCGCGCGACCGCCGACGGTGAGACGCGCATGAACGCCTATGCGGAGATCGGCAAGAAGTTTGTCCAGGAAGGCTGGCTGATCCCGATCTCGCATGAGATCCGCCATGTCCGCGTCGAAGCGCACGTGGGCGGAGTCAAAGACCTCTCGTTCGGGCTCGTGCCGTTTGCCGATCTCTGGCTGCGTTAGTCGCCACGGGGACTTGAGGCCGAAGCCTCAACGATCCCCGTCGCGCACCGACGACGCATGGCGGCATAGCGCCCGCACTTCGAGTTGCATATACGGAAACAACGGCAACTGGCTCAACACATCGTGCAGATGCGACGGGCTTTCGACGTCGAAGATGCTGATATTCGCGTAGCGGCCCGCGATACGCCATAGATGCCGCCATACGCCCTCCTCCTGCAGTTTCTGCGACATCGCCTTCTCATCGGCCTTCAGCCGCGCGGCGCGCTCGGCGTCCATGTCCAGCGGCAGGTTGACCGTCATCTCTACGTGAAACAGCATTGTGTACTCCTTGTTGTGCCTGAAGCCCCGGCTGCGCGGCAAAGCGCGCAGCGAGGCCGCTAACAGTGAACGGAATGGGCAGGCGCTTCAGGCCTCGGCGCGCACACGCTCGACTTCGGCGCCCGGCAGGTTGTCGCGCTCCTTGAACAGCGTGAAGTCGAAATCGATCAGCGCGAAATTGCCGTCGACGTTATAAGGCTTGCCTTCCGCGCCCTCGGCCTGCCTGACGGCCGGCACCAGGCCATCGCGCGTGGCGAAGGCGAAGTCGTCCCACAGATACGGATCGCCGTCGATGTTGATCTGCGTGGTCAGCTTGCGAAAACCGGGCGCCGAGATGAAGAAGTGGATATGCGCCGGACGATGCCCATGACGGCCCAGTTGATCGAGCAAGCGTTGCGTCTGACCTTGCGGCGGCACGCTATAGCCGACCGGTACGACGCTGCGGAAGCTGTAATGACCGTCGGCGTCCGTGCGAATCGAGCGGCGCAGATTGAAGGCCGGTTGCGATTTGTCGAAGTACGAATAGTTGCCGAGATGGTTCGCGTGCCACACTTCGACCAGCGCATGCGCCAGCGGCTTGCCGTCTTCGCCGAGCACGCGCCCGCGCATCACCAGGGTCTGGCCGGGATCGGTACCGTCGTCGAGGCGCGCATGGCCGTCGGACAGCGGTGCGCCGGCCACATACAGCGGGCCTTCGATCGTGCGCGGCGTGCCGCCTTCGATACCGGCCTTCGCCTCCGCTTCGTCGAGACGCAGATCGAGAAAATGCTCGAAGCCGAGGCCCGCGGCCAGCAGGCCCAACTCGCCGCTTTTGCCCGCTTCGGCGAGATAGTTCAGCGCCGTCCAGAATTCGTCCGGTTGCACGTCGAGGTCTTCGATCGTATAGAACAGATCGCGCACGACCCGGTTGACGATCTGCTTTGTACGCGGGTTGCCTTCATTGATGGCGCTGTCGTTGATCTTCTGCAGCAGCGCGTCGATGGTTTGCCTGTTCATGATGGGGTATCTCCTTCGTTAATATAGTATGGATAGCTAATGGTTAAATGGGGTTTTCGGTTAGCGCGTGACGATGCTTGCGCCCTGGTGCGAATCGCGCCGCAGACGCTCGATCTTGCTCCAGTCCAGCGTGATGCCAAGACCCGGGCCCTGCGGAAGCTGCAAGGCAAAATTCTCGTAGCGCAGCGGTTCGGTGAGAATCTCTTCGGTCAGCAGCAACGGGCCGAACAGTTCCGTGCCCCACTTCAGTTCGCCGAAGGTGCTGAAGAGTTGCGCCGAAGCAATCGTACCCACCGCGCCTTCGAGCATCGTGCCGCCGTACAGGTCGAGGTTCGCCGCCGAAGCGATCGCCGCCACCTGCGCGGCGCCGGCAAGGCCACCCGACTGGGCGATCTTCACCGCGAACACATCGGCCGCCCGCGCACTGGCGAGAGCAAAGGCGTCGGCCGGACCATGCAGCGCCTCGTCGGCCATGATCGGCACCAGAGCCAGGTCCGTCAGGCGCTTCAGTCCCGCGCGATTCTCCGCTGCAATCGGCTGTTCGATCAGCGTGACGCCTGCATCGGCGAAGCGCCGCGCGGCCCAGATCGCTTCCGCTTCGCTCCAGGCCTGATTCACGTCGACCCGCACTTCGCCGCGACCTTCCAGCGCCCGCTGGATTGCGACGACGTGCGCGACATCGTCGGCAACAGCGCGCGAGCCGATCTTCAGCTTGAACACGCGATGACGTTTCGCTTCGAATACGCGCTCGGCCTCGTCGATATCGCGCTGCGTGTCGCCGCTCGCGAGGGTCCACGCCACATCCACGGAATCGCGCACGCGGCCGCCGAACAACTCGGACAGCGGCACGCCGAGACGCTGCGCCTGAGCGTCGAACAAGGCCGTTTCGACGGCGGATTTGGCGAAACGGTTGCCCTGAAACAGCGACCGCAGCGTCGCCATGGCGACGCCCGGGCGGGTCGCGTCGAGCCCTTCGAGCAAGGGCGCGAAGTAGGTGTCGATGTTGACCTTGATACTTTCCGGGCTTTCTTCGCCGTACGCGAGGCCGCCAATGGTGGTGCCCTCGCCCACGCCGGTCACGCCGTCGGCGCAGCGAATGCGCACCAGCACGAGCGTCTGGCAATGCATGGTGGCGACCGAAAGCCGATGCGGACGGATCGTCGGTACGTCGACCAGGATCGTCTCCACACGCTCGATCTTCACGGGTGTTGCTATCATTCGTTGCGCTCCTCAACTGCTTTTCCGAGGCCTCCATCTTAGGAACAAAGCCGCGAAGCAGTCCAACACCCATTCCGACTACTTCCATACCTTAGAGGTATGCATGGAACTTCGCCAACTCCGCTACTTCATCGCCGTCGCGGAAGAGATGAACATCACGCGCGCCGCCGATCGCCTGCATATGACCCAGCCGCCGCTCAGCCGGCAGATCCAGCAGATCGAGGAACGCGTCGGGCTCGCGCTGTTCGAGCGCGGCTCGCGGCCGTTGCGGCTGACCGAAGCGGGCCGCATCTTCTACACGCAGGCGAAGCGCCTGATCGGCGAGGCCGACGAACTCGCGCCACTCACGCGGCGCTTGGCGCAACTGGCCGAGCGGATTGTGATCGGCTTCGTGCCGTCGACGCTGTATGGCGCGCTGCCCGCCGTCATTCGCGCATTTCGCGAAGCGGCGCCGCAGATCGAACTGTCGCTGATCGAAATGTTCACCATCGAACAGTTAGGGGCGCTTAAAGGCGGACGTATCGATGTGGGCTTCGGGCGTCTGCGTTTCGATGACGCGCAACTGGCGCGTGAGGTGCTCGTCGAAGAAAAGATGATTGCCGCGCTGCCGCAAGATCATCCGTTAGCGCGGCAGAAGAAGCCGCTGACGCTGGCTGCGCTCGCGCAGGAAACCTTGATCATTTATCCAAGCACGCCGCGGCCGAGCTATGCCGACCAGCAACTCTCGGCAATGCACGATCATGCGCTGGAGCCGAAGGCGATTCATGAAGTGCGGGAATTGCAGACCGCGTTGGGGCTCGTCGCGGCGCAAGTGGGAGTGTGTCTGGTGCCGGAGAGTGTGGAGGGGCTGCGGGCGCATGGGGTGGTGTATCGGGCGATTCCGGCGGCGAATGCGGTGTCGCCCATTATCATGAGCCGGCGCTTGCAGGACGAGTCGCCGGCTACGACGTTGATGTGTTCGTTGGCGCGCGAACTGTTCCGGGGTGGCTGAAGCCACTGCGGCGGCATGGCATCGCTGACTGCGTCGCCGTCAGCGATGCCATGAACCCCCGGCGCGCCCGCGCTCGCTTACGGGCCTAGAAGCGCTTGCGGATACCAATGCGCAGCGCCACCTGATTCGGCGAACTCGAGGGTTCGAGCACCGGCGCGAGATCGGCGACAGCACCGCCTGCGGCGTGCATGTAGGTTGCGGATGCATAGACGTCGGTGGTCTTGGAAAGCAGGTAGTCGGCGCTTGCATCGACCTCGTGGTACCGCGGTTCCTGCCCGGTCGCCGAGACACTCCCTTCGGTATAGCTGTACGCGGCGCCCAGTTGCAGCGCCGGCGTCACCATGTAACTGGCCACGACCTCGCCGATATTGAACGTCACGTGTCCGTCGATCTTCGCGCCCAGCGTGGGGTCGAGTCCGCCGAACTGCGTATGCGTCCAGTCGGCGCTGATCTTTGCCGCACCGAACGTGTACGCCGCGGCGAGACCCAGCACCTTGTAGCTGCTGGCAGCGAGACCATAGTTGCCGTCGACGGTATTGGTGGACGTCCACACGCCTTCCGTGACGGCGGTAGCCGGATGGTCGATCGAGGTATAGGCACCCACCAGTTGCAGGCTGCCGTTCACGTATTGAAGCGCAAAGGATTTCGCGCTGTCCTGAGCAAACTCACCCGCCACGCCACCGAAGCTATAAGTGGCGACACCCGTCAGGCCCGCGATGGTCGGGGACACGTACTTGACCGCGTTGTTGAGGTGAAAGTCGATGCCGTTGTTGTCCAGGTCGCCGGGGTGCGGAAACAGGATGCCGCCAGGCAAGACGCCATTCGCCGATAGCGCGCCGATATAGTCGCCCACTTCTTCGCCCTGCCGCCCCAGGGTGACCGTGCCATAGCGGTTGTTGGACAGGCCCACATAAGCCAGCCGGCCGAACTCCCGACCGCCCTGGCTGAACGCACCCGTATTGACGTTGAAGCCGTTTTCGAGGCGAAAGATCGTCGTCGTACCGCCGCCAAGATCCTCCACGCCCTTCAGCCCCCAGCGATTGCCCTGCGAAATGCTGCTTTGCATCTGCAACGCACTTTTGCCGCCCTGATTGCTGGACCAGGTCAACCCATCGTCGATGATGCCGTAGATCGTCACGCTGCTCTGAGCCCAGGCCCCAGCGCTAAAGAACGAGATTCCAACCAAAGCGACGAGCAGCTTCTTCACAATGTTTCCTTATGGGGAGATTTATCCGGATTTAATTTGTATAACGAATCAATCTGCAACGGGACGGCACGTCGGCATGGCGAAGCCCTGCCCCGTGAAGCGAAATTTAAGTGGGCAGATTCACGGCATCAAATCAGCCAAAAACAGCGTGTCAAATAAGCGTGGCTTATTCGTGGCGCTGTTCGCCAGGTGCCGGGGTACCGACATGAAGCCCGTTCATAGCGTTCATTTTTGTCCTGAATTTGACCGGCCTTTTCGCCGCGCCTATCGTTCGACCATGTTTTCCCGACGTGTCTTCTCTCCCTGCCGACCCCGGTCTCCGGCAAGCAGGAACTCCAACTTCGTGTGTGCCCAAAGCCATGAACCCCGACGCGACAGTGACGCTTGCTTCCCCCTCTCAGGCTCGTCCGATCAGTGCGGTACGTCGTGCCGTCACGACTGCCGTGCTGGGCCAGGTGCTCGAATGGTATGACTTCTTTTTGTACGGCACGGCCGCGGCGCTGGTGTTTGGCCACCTGTTCTTCCCGGTCGGAAACGATCCATTGACGGGCACGATTGCGGCATTCGGCGGCTTTACGGTGGGCTTCATCGCCCGTCCGATCGGCGGCGTGCTGTGCGGCCACATCGGCGACCGCTACGGACGCAAGACGGTCATGATGCTGACCTTGCTGACCATGGGAACGGCGACGGTCGGCATGGGCCTGCTGCCCACCTACCAGCAGATCGGTATTGCGGCTCCGGTGCTGCTCGTCCTGCTGCGCATCCTTCAGGGTCTCGCGGCAGGCGGCGAATGGAGCGGCAGCATCCTGCTGATTCACGAGAGCGCACCGGCGTCGAAGCGCGGTGCACTCGCCGCCTGGAGCCCTGGCGGCGCAGCGTTTGGTTTCGTCCTGTCGACGCTCGCGTTCCTGCTCGCCAAGCACTTGTCTCCCGACGACTTTCAGAGCTGGGGCTGGCGCGTGCCGTTTCTGTGCAGCGCGGTGCTCGTCGCACTCGGACTGTGGATGCGCCGCTCCGTCGAGGAAAGCGCCGAGTTCGCCGAAGTCAAGGCAGCCGGTCGACCCAGCCGTCTGCCGATTGTGGAAGTCCTGCGCCGTTGTCCGCGCCAGGTGCTGACGGTGTTCGGCCTGCGCTTCGGCGAGGGCGCGGCGTCGTATCTCTTCTTCGCCTTCTCGATTGTCTACGGCCAGTTCATCGGCCTCAAATCGTCGTGGCTCCTCGGCGGACTGACGGTCTCCATGCTGCTGATGATTCCGGTCGCGCTATTCACAGGACACTTGACCGACAAGGTCGGCCGCAAGCCCGTTTATCTGGTTGGTTCCATTGCGATCGTCCTGGTCGCCTACCCCTACTTCGTGTTGCTGAGCTCAGGCGATTTCGTGAAGGTGATGGCCGCCCTCATTCTCGCCAATAGCGTCACGCTCGGCATACTCGAAGGCGCTCAACCTGCCTTTATCAGCGAACTGTTGCCAGTTCATCTGCGCTTCTCCGGACTCGGCATTGGACGCGAGATTTCATCGGTGCTCGGCGGCGGCCTGTCGCCGATGATCGCCACCGCCCTGCTCGCGCATTACCGCAGTGCGACGCCCGTCGCCCTCTACCTCGGCGTGCTGGGCCTGATTACGGTTCTGGCCACCTGCCTCGCACCTGAGACGTTCCCCAAAGCGCTCAGGCTGCAAGCCCGGCAAAGCGCCCAGAACACCGGTCAATGACTTCGCGCCAGCCATCAGCAGCGCTTCAATCGTTTCGTCAATCCATCAAGGTATCGAGTATGCAAAGCCTCCAAAGCGCAAGCGCTTCAACCTATGCCTACCAGGCTCAGCCGGACGGTCCGGGCAGCGACTATCCCGAGTACTCCGGTCCGATCAGCCTGGAGATCCTGCTCGAGGAGATCGAGCGCCGCCGGGACGAATTCGATCAGTTGTCCCACATTCCGCGCGACATGGTCGCAAAGATGAAACGTGCGGGCATCTTCCGCGCGAGTACGCCGCGCCGCTTCGGCGGCGACGCGCTGCCCCCGCCGCGTTTTCTGGAAATGCTGGAACGCATTGCGATCGCCGACGGATCGACTGCGTGGGTAGCGGCGTTCGGTTCGGCCAATACCTATCTCGCCTCGCTGCCGCTCGAGACGCAGGCGCACATCTATGCGGCTGGGCCGGACCAGGTCTTTGCCGGCGGTCTCTATCCGCTTCAGAAGGCCGCCCAGGTTGCGGACGGCTTCATGGTTAGCGGGCAATGGCGTTTCGCCAGCGGCTGCAAGGGCGCGGACTGGATCGGGGTGGGCATCGGCGGCGTGCCGGCCAATCCGGGCGAAGCGGGTGCCGGAAAACCGTTCACGGCGGTCTTCCCGGCAAGCGAGGTGGAGATTGTCGAAAACTGGAACGTGGTCGGCATGCAAGGCACCGGTAGCCACGATCTGCGTCTGCAGAACAAATTCGTCGACGCGCAATGGACCTTCGTGCGCGGCGGCGCGGCACTTGTCGACGAGCCGCTCTATCGCTACCCCGCCGTTGCGTATCAGGCTCAGGTGCACGCTGCGGTCAACGTCGGACTGGCACGCGCCGCGCTCGATCTGCTCGCGCAGATGTCCGGCGTCACCCAGACCACCACCGGCGCGCCGCGTCTCGCGGACCGTGCGTATTACCGCTCGGGTCTCGCGAAGGCAGAAGCAAACTGGCGCAGCGCGCGGGCGTTCTTCTTCGAGTCCGCGGAAGCCGCATGGGACACGATCCTGGCCGGCGATCCCGTGACGCCGGCCCAGGCGAACATCTTGCGGCTCAGCGCGACGCATGCGGCGCAGGTTGGCGCGGAGGTCGTGATGCAGGCTTATCAGATGGCCGGTGTGGCGGCGATCTACCGCGAGAACCGTCTGCAACGGCTGGTGCGCGATTCGATCGTGGTGACCCAGCACGCGTTTCTTGGCGAAGGTACTTACGATGCATCCGGCGCCCTGTTCGTCGGCATGCCGCCCGTCACGCCCTATCCGTGATGCCAACCCTAAGTACGACTGAGGAGGACGCTATGACGAACGACGACACCCGGCGGCAGTTCCGCGAGGCGATGGCGTATCTGCCGGCAGCCGTCAACATCGTCACGACGGACGGCCCACATGGACGCTGCGGGATCACGGCCAGCGCGGTCTGTTCGGTGACCGACTCGCCGCCGACCATGCTGGTGTGCATCAACCAGACCAGTTACGTGCACGATCTGCTGCATCAAAACCGCAGTGTCTGCATCAACGTGCTGGCCGCGGAATGCCAGGATCTTGCGCGCACATTTGCCGGCATGACGGGCTGCTCGATGGACGAACGCTTCGATCATTGCGGATGGGCGACCGGTTCGTCGTCCGTGCCCGTGCTGTCGGATGCGATCGCGAGGCTCGAAGGGCTCGTTGTCGACAGCAAGACCGTGGGCTCGCACTCGGTTCTGTTCGTACGCATCGAGCACATTTCGCTGCGCGCGGACGGCGATGGTCTGATCTACTTTGGACGGCAGTTCCACCGGCTTGCGCGACCCGCTACGGCGACGCCTTCGGTCAGTGCCGGCGCGGCGAGATAAGCATGGACGTATGTCTCTTTCTGATGGGCAACGCCTGCGACGCACCTCATACCATCCCCCCGTTCGATGCCGCGTCCCTGCATGCGGCGTCCCTGGCGGTGGAAGGCCTGCGGCGCCTCGTGATTCATTGCCCGGTACAAGCCGCACACGGCGATCCTCTGCTGAGCGCGCCCGCGCAGTATCCGCACTGCGTCCTCCAATGGTATTTCGACGACCTGGGCCAACTCGAAGCGGCGCTCGAACGCGACGGCCGCATCCAGGCCGCGCTCGACATCTCAGGCGCGGCGAACTGCGATCAGCGCCTGTTTGCCCAGCAGGTGATGGCGGTGCGAAAATTCGCTACGCCGGATGCCGGCGTCTCGCAAGCAGCCATCGAGCGATGTACCTATCTCGTCAGCTACGAAGGCGAAGCCGCCGACCTAAACGCCTGGCTCACGCATTACCTCACGCACCATCCGCCGCTCATGGCAGAGCTTCCGGGCATACGCGAGCTGGAAATCTACACGCGAGTCGATTACCGCACTGGCCTCGCCTTGCCACGCGCCACCGCGATGCAGCGAAACAAGGTGGTGTTCGACGACCCGCTCGCGCTGTCCGCCGCTCTGGCCTCACCGGTTCGCGCCCGGATGAGAGGCGATTTCGAGCGCTTTCCGCCGTATAGCGGCAGTACCCCGCATTACCCGATGCGCAGCATTTACGGTAATCTGCGCAAGGAGCCAAGCGATCGAAGGTCATGACCAAGTCAACCCCGGGCGTTACCGATCTGAATCTGCTGCGTGTGTTCATGGCCATCTGGGATCTGCGCAGTTTGACCGCTGCGGGAGACCGTCTGGACCTGACGCAATCGGCGGTCAGCCATGCGCTGCGCAGACTGCGCACGCTGTTCGACGATCCGTTGTTCGTACGAACGCCCGCGGGCATGGTCCCGACCGACGCGGCAGTCCGCCTGTATCCGCCGCTCACCCAGGCGTTCGGCATCATCAACGTCGCGGTGCAGCAACTCGCCCGGTTCGACCCCGCGACGGCCGAGCGGGTCTTTCGCGTGTCGATGTCCGACATGTCCGAGTTTTATTTCCTGCCACCGATCCTCGCCATGCTCGAGAACACGGCGCGTGGCATCCGCATCGAAGTCACCAACTTCCCGGTCGAATCGGTGACCGCTGCGATGCGCAGCGGCAAGGTCGATCTGGCGCTAGGCTATGTCCCGGGTCTCGATCCCGGTTGCGTCAGCAAGACGCTGTTCGTCGACGAGCATGTCTGCGTCGTACGGGCCGGCCACCCTCTGCGAACCCTGAAACCCACCAAAGAAGAGCTCGCCGGCCTGCGTTACGTGTACGCCAGTACCAACGCGACCGGTCACAGAATGGTGGAGCAATGGTTGGAGGAATTGAATCTCAAGCGTGACGTGGTGCTGCGCTTGCCGCATTTCGTGGTGGCGCCCGAAATTGTCCGCAACACCGATCTCGCGGTGATTTTCCCGCGCAGCATCGCGCAACGCTTCAACCAGAACGAGGCGTTCCGGATTCTGCCCTTGCCGTTCTCGCTGCCGCCCATCGAGATTCAGGTGCACTCGCATGCGCAGTTCTCCGCCGATCCGGGCATCGCATGGCTGCGCGACGCCATCTACGAGATGTTTCACCAGCCCGGTTTCTAGAAAACATTTGTGGCACTGATAGGCCGCTCCATTTTCGGCGAATTTGACGCAGCGAAACGGCGCGTCGACACTGCTTGCCATGCGGAGCCCTCTCGTCGAGGTCGCGCCGCCCGACTATTTCCTCACGAGCGAACATGGCATCCGTGCAACCATCGACCACCGCCATCGAGACTCCGGCGTTCAATAACAAAGCCCTCATCCGGATTGTCGTCGCATCCGTCGCGGGCAACGCCATGGAGTGGTACGACTTCTTCGTCTACGGAACGGCTGCGGCTCTCGTATTCGGTCAACTGTTCTTTCCCGCTCATGCCGATCCGCTGATCGGCACGCTAGGCGCGTTCGCCGCCTTTGCCATCGGCTTTGTGGCCCGACCGCTCGGCGGCGTTGTGTTCGGCCACATTGGCGACCGCTACGGCCGCAAGGCTTCGCTCGTCTGGACCCTGCTCATCATGGGCGTGGCGACCTTCGGGATCGGGCTCTTGCCGACCTATGGCCAGGCCGGACTCTGGTCGCCCGCGGCGCTCGTCGCACTGCGCCTGCTGCAAGGCGTGGCATCCGGCGGCGAATGGGGTGGCGGCGTGCTGATGATCAGCGAGAACGCACCGCCCGAAAAGCGCGGCTATTACGCTGCGTGGAGTCAATTGGGCGTGGGCGGCGGCTTCGTTTTGTCTTCCGGCGCCTTTCTCGCCGCGCAGGCGTTACCCCACGCGGCATTCCTCGCCTGGAGCTGGCGCTTGCCGTTCCTCGCAAGCGTCCTGATCTTCGCGCTCGGCGTCTACATCCGCTACAACCTGCCGGAAAGCCGTGATTTCGAAAACGCCGAACATGCGGGCAAGACATCCCACATGCCGGTGCTTGAAGCAATCAAAAGGCATCCTAAGGAGATCCTGGTGGCGATGGGTCTGCGCGTGGCGGAAAACGGCGGCGCGTACATTTTCCTCGCGTTCTCGCTGGTGTACGGCAAGTTCGCCGGCATCGCCAGTTCGACCATGCTCACGGCCGTCATGCTGGCCATGGTCGTCGAAATGGCCGCGATGCTGGCATGGGGCAGGCTCTCAGATAAGCTCGGGCGCAAACCCGTGTATATGATCGGCGCCGTGTCGCTCATGGTGATGGCGTTCCCATTTTTCTGGCTGCTGAACACCCATTCGACACCGCTGATCTACCTCGCCCTCGTACTCGGCACAGCGGTGTGCCATGGTGCGATGATCGGCACGCTCCCCGCCCTCGTCGGCGAACTGTTCAGCACGGAAGTGCGCTATTCCGGCGTTGCACTAGGGCATGAGGTGGCCTCGATATTTGCGGGCGGCATGTCGCCGCTGATTGCCGTGGCGCTGCTTTCGCATTACCACGCGTACTGGCCCATCTCGCTCTTCCTCATGCTGCTCGGCCTGGTGACGGTCGTCACGCTGCGGTTCACGCACGAGACACGCACCCCGTCTTCATCGTAACCCGTGGCGCCGCGGTTCGCTGTTTGCTTTTCGTCACACCCTATCGATCGTCAACATGGAAATCACCCGACTTAAGGTTCGCGTCGACGCGCTGCGCGACGAAGCGCAAGGCATCCGCTCATTCAGCATCTCGCGCCTCGACGGCCAGCCCTTCGACGCCTATGAGCCCGGCGCGCATATCGACGTCACGAGCCCGGCCGGCATCACGCGTCAATACTCGCTGTGCGGCGACCCCGAACGTCTCGACACGCACATCTTCGCGGTAAAAAAGGAACCGGCTTCGCGCGGCGGCTCGCGGTCACTGCACGACGAAGTAGTGGCCGGCATGGAATTGTCGGTGAGCGCGCCGCGCAATCTGTTTCAACTGGAGAGCGGCGCCAGCGAGCATATTCTGATCGCCGCGGGCATCGGCATTACGCCGCTGCTGTCCATGGCCTATCGGCTTCTCAGGCAGCACGCGCGTTTCAGGCTGCACTATTTCGCCCGCATGCCCGAGCAGGCCGCCTTTCTCGCGCAACTCTGCGCGCCGCCGTTTGCAGAGCATGTCGAAGTCCATCTGCACGTGCCGCGCGAGACGCTCGACCAGACCTTGCACGCATGCATCGCAAAGGCCGCGGACGGCGCCCATCTCTATACCTGCGGGCCCGCTCCGTTCATGGAGCGGGTGGTCCATGTGGCGGGCGACTACTTGCGTGAAGAGGCGATTCACCTCGAACGGTTCGGCACGCAACACGACGCGACTGACAACGAAGCTACAAACGCTGCGCTCGATCAGTTCGAAGTCCGGCTTGCAAAAACAGGGACGAGCGTCGAGGTCAAAGGCGGACAAAGCATCGTCGACGCGTTGGCCCAGATCGGTATCGAGGTGGATACCTCATGCGGCGAAGGCGTGTGCGGGACGTGCATGGTGCCTGTCGTGGAAGGTGAGCCCGAGCATCGCGACCATTGCCTGAGCAAGGCGGAACGCGCAAGCAATGCGGTCATATGCTGCTGCGTCTCGCGCTCCCGCTCGCCCGTGCTCGTTCTCGATCTGTAGCGCCCGCACGCCTTTCGTTCTCCACGTTTCACAACTGATCGAATTTGCGCACCGAATCGAGCAACAGATTTCTCATCCACACGATGCCATCCTCGTCATGAAAATGCTCGTGCCAATGCATCGTCACCGATGCAGCCGGCAAGCGGACCGGTAAATCGTAAATCTGAAACGCCTTCGCCTTGTTCAGGATCTGCGCGAGACGCTTGGGAAGCGTTGCGTACAGATCCGTCACCATCAGGATGTTCGGCAACGCCACGAAGTGCGGTAGTTCAAGCGCGATATTGCGGCCGACACCTTGGGCCCGCAACGCGTCGTCCAGCGCATGGTGACTGTGCTCGAGAGAGCGTACCTGGATGTGCGAGGCGCCGAGAAAGTGCTCGAGGCTCAGCTTCTTGCCCGTCGGCAAGCCACGGCGCCGCCGCGTCATACAGACGTAGTCCTCTTCGAACAGCAACTGATGGCGCGTGCGCGCCATCAGGTCGGGAAGATTGCCGATCGCGAAGTCGAGCTTGCTCGAACGCAACGCGTCCTCGATGTCCTCCACGGGCATCGGCTGCACGATGAGCCGGGTACGCGGCGCCTGTTCGTGCAAGGCCTTGCAGATGACGGGCAAATAGGCCATTTCGCCCGCATCGGACAGCGACAATCGAAACGTGCGCGTGCTGAGCGCCGGATCGAACGACTCGGCGTAGCGCAGCGCCTCGCGCACGGTATCCAACGCACGGCCCACGATCGTCGCGAGTTCCAGTGCGATGGGCGTGGGTTGCATGCCTGAGCGGGTGCGGATGAAAAGCTGATCGTCGAACAGCGTGCGCAGACGGCCGAGCGCATAGCTCACGGCCGGTTGCGATAACGCAAGGCGTTCGCCCGCCTTGGTCAGACTGCGCTCTTCCACGATGGCCTGGAAAACCCGCAGGAGGTTGAGATCGATATGGTCAAGCGAAGTCATGGGGCAACCTATTATTTGCGTCACTTATTCGGCAACTCATTTTAGATCGATTTGACCGATATTGGCTACACGCCGACACTAGTAAAACGGTAGCGCGAACCCCACAGCGCCCAGCCTCAATGCGATTTTCAAAGCGACTCGACCGTGACAACCCAGAGACACCGATGAGCGACACCCTTTATCAAACTATCGACACCGGCGCACTGCATCGTCGCGCCCAACCCGACCGTATCGCGCCGTCCATGTACTACGACCCCGCGCTCTTCGAGGCGGAACTCGAACGCATTTTCTACAAGACGTGGATCTGGGTCGCGCACGAGAGCGAGCTGCCGAACCCTGGCGATTTCCGCACGACCACAATTGGACGTCAACCTGTGATCGTCGTGCGCGACAAGAGCGGTGCGGTTCACGTTCTGCAAAACCGCTGCCGCCATCGCGGCGCAACGGTCTGCGAAGAACATAAGGGCAACGCCAAAGGCTTCACGTGTCCCTATCACAGCTGGTCCTACGCGCTCGACGGCACGCTGCGCGCACTGCCCTATGGCGACGGCTACGAAGGCGTCTGCGAGAAAAACGATCTGCCGCTCAAAGCACTGCGCGTGGGCATTTATCAAGGGCTGATCTTCGCCAGCTTCAACGAAGACATCGAACCGCTGGAAGACTTCCTCGGCGGAGCCAAGCCGTGGATCGACCTGTTCATGAAGCAGGGCGCCGGCTACCCGATCAAGGCGAATGGCGAACATAAGTTCCGCTTCAAGGGCAACTGGAAAATCCAGTTGGAAAACACCACGGACCTGTATCACTTCCCGGTTGTGCACAAGTCCTGGATGAAATCGATCGACGACGAAACGGCCGCTGCAATCACCAGTTTCATGACGAGCGACGATGCTTTTTGCCGCTCGCTCGGCAATGGCCATAGCCTTGCGGTGCTGGTGCCGGAGCTGGTGGATCTGGACCATGACGACGGCGCTCCCTTGCCCGAGCGCTTCAACGATCTCGCCGCGAAACTGGCCGGGCGTCACTCGCCCGCAGAAGTCCGCCGCATCGTGCGCTCGCTGATGGGCGTCGGCTTCAACCTGAACCTGTTTCCGAACCTGGCGCTATCGATGGCGTTCTTCCGGGTGCTGCGGCCCCTGTCGTCCGAGGAAACGGAGATCCGTCACGTCGCGCTCGCCATGGACGGCGGCCCCGACGAAGCGAACCGCGTACGTCTGCGCATTCATGAGCACTTCCAGGGTCCCTTCGGCTTTGGCAGTCCTGACGATGCGGAGGCATGGGAGCGCGTTCAGCGCGGTTCGCACGCCGGCCCCGACGTGCCGATCCTCGTGAACCGCGGACTCAACCGCGAAACCACCGCCGCCAACGGCGAAAAGACCGCGCACGCCACCGACGAGACCGGCATGCGCGAAGCGTACCGGCAATGGCGCGCCATGATGGAGCAGGCATGATGGATGATCGCAACGCACTCTTCTCACAGCAAAGCTTCGCGCGAGCTGTCGAATTCATCTGGCGCGAAGCCGAGATGCTGGACCGCCGCGACTACCGCGCGTGGCTCGACCTGTGGGATCCCACCGGCTTCTACGTCGTGCCGATCGATCCCGCCACGACCGACTACGCGGCCTCGCTGAACTACGCTTACGACGATCAGGACATGCGCGAAAAACGCGTGCAGCGGATGACGTCGGGGTATTCCGCGTCTGCCTCCGATGCGGCGCGAACCGTGCGCACCGTGTCGCGCTTCACGCTGGAAAGCAATGCGTCGGACGTAGTCGAAATCAAGTCGGCGCAAGTGATCGTCGCCTATAAGCGCAGCGCCACCACGATCTTCGCAGCGGATCTTTCGCACACGATCAGCTTTGCGGGCGGCACGCCGCGCCTCGTCGAAAAGGTCATTCGTCTGATCGATTCAACCGAAGCGCTCAGTGCAATCGGCTTCCTGCTTTGATTCCCTGCCGAAGGCGCCTCGGCTGCCCGCGGCAGCCGAGGCCCACAACCGGTCTTTCTTTCATGCCTACACTCGAAGTTTATCTGGCAGCGGGTCATAGCGAGGCCAGCAAAGCAACGTTGATTGCAGGGCTGACGCAAGCGACAGTCGATGCAATCGATGCGCCCGCCGAAGCGGTCCGCGTTCTGCTCAGCGAGTTGCCGGCCGCACACTTCGGCATCGGCGGCAAGAGCGCGGCGAACGGTGCGGCGCCGTCACTGCCGGTCATCGTCGCGATCCTGATCGCCGGACGGACCGACGCGCAGAAGCAGGCGCTGATCGCCGCGCTTTCGGCGACGGGCGCCGCGGTACTGGATGCGCCCATCGCGGCGACGCGCGTCATCATCAAGGACATTCCGAACACCGATTTCGGCATTGGCAGCCAGACGGCACGCGCGCTGGGGCGTTGAGGATACATTCAATGATCGATACTTCCTCGTTACCGCTGCGCGTGCTGTTTTGCTGCGGCGTCACGCAGAATTTCTTTGATCTGCCGCGCGACAGGATCGGCGAAGTCTGGCAAGCCTATGGCCAGATGCTCGCCGCAGTCGAAGCCATGGAGAACGTGCGCATACTCGGCATCATGGACGACGACCGCCTCTGTGTCGGCCAGTCGGACGCCGCCCCCTGGACGTTCTACATCATGGCCGACGTGGCCGACCTGGATACGGCGGTCGCTGTGTGCAATCTGTTTCGCAGCACGCCCGTCGGCGACTACAACCTGTGGCGCTACGGCAAGATCGAAGCACGGGTCGGCCGGGCGCTTGTGGTGCCGCCCGCTGCGAATGCGAAGGAGTGAGCCTGCATGACTCAGGACGATAACCTTGGGCACAGCGCAATGCTGGAAGCACTTCAGGCGCGCATTGTGGCGCTCGAAGCCGAACGCGCGGTGCGCAAAACGATTACTCGCTATATGGCGCTATGCGATGTGCCGTCAGCCGCCTGCGACGGTGAGTCACTCGCGGCACTGTTCGCGGATGACGCGATCTGGGAAGGTATCGGGTCGCAATACGCGCAAAAATTCGGCCGCTTGCAAGGGCGCGCAGAAATCGTTGCGATGCTGCAGCGCTATCTTCCGCCCACCTCGCACTTCACCACCAACGTGCACTTCCTGACGGCAGAAACTATCGAAGTGACAGGCGCGTCGGCCAAGGGACGCTGGGTGATGCTGCAGGCTTCCGCCTATGTCGACGCTCAGGCGCAACTGATCTCCGCGCGCCTCGAAGCGGATTTCTCGCCCGCGCGCGATGGTGGCGAGTGGCTCATCCAGCACTTTCGCACCGAGCGTCTATTCGATGCCCCTTGGCACGTCAACCCTCGAGACGGCACGACACCATGACAGCTATTATCCGTCAGCTATCCTTATGTTCTAACGACACCAACGACGCGCCGACCATGGCGATCAAGGATACGATCGACATAGCCGGTTATCCCACCACCGCGGCAAGCCGGGCGCTCGCCGATGCGCCACCTGCGGCACGCCATGCCGAGGTGGTACAACACGCGCTCGATGCGGGCTGGCATATCGTCGGCAAGGCCAACATGCATGAACTCGCGTTCGGCATGACAGGCATCAACGATTTCACCGGCACGCCGCCCAATCCGCAAGACGTGACACGCATTCCAGGCGGCTCGTCTAGCGGCTCGGCGTCGGCGGTAGGCCTCCACCTCGTGGACGCAGCACTCGGCACCGATACCGGAGGATCGATCCGCGGACCGGCCGCCTGTTGCGGAGTGATCGGGCTCAAGCCGACGTTCGGGCGGGTGTCGCGGACCGGCGTCGCGCCTCGCGAATCGTCGCTCGATTGCGTCGGCCCCTTTGCACGCGACATGCGGACGCTTATCGCGGCGATGGCAGGGATCGAGCCCATGTTCGATACCGATGCAGCAGGCGAATGGCGCACGCCGATCAAGGTCGCATGCGTATCGATCGAAGCCGAATCCGGCATACGCGCGGCGGTGCAGCATGCAATCAATCTGGCGGATGTCGGCGCGCGGTCCATCGAACTTGCACTTCTCTACGACGCGTTCGAAGCGGGACTCGCGGTGATCAACGCGGAAACCTCGCGTGCATTCGGGCACCTGGTGGCAACGGGTCAGCTCGGCGCCGATCTCGAAGCCCGTTTGCGCCTCGCCGCCGCGACGACGTCCGCGCAACTGGAGGCGGCCGAGCAGGTACGCCGTCGTTTCACGGCGGCAGTCGACCACGCCCTCGCCGACGTCGACGTGCTCGTCATGCCCACTCTGCCTGCCCTGCCCATCACTGTCGAGGCGGCGCGCAACGGGACATCGGTCATCGCGATGTCGTCGCTGATTCGCCCATTCAATCTGAGCGGTCATCCGGCGCTCAGCTTGCCGATACCGGTTGCCGGTTCATCGCTGAAAGCCGGCTTGCAGATCGTCGGACGCAAAGGCGCCGACGAACGGGTGTGCGCGATCGCGGCGCGCTTCGAAGCTGCGCTCGGCACATAATTCATCCAATCTCATGCGCCGCGGGCGAGCGCATGCTTGCGCAGAGAGCGTTTACACATGTCCACAAGAGTCGTACTCGTTACCGGAGCAGCGCGCGGGCTCGGCGCGGCTATTGCGGCGCGTTTTCATGACGCGGGCTATCGCGTCGCGCTTGCCGATCTTGCGATCGATGCAGCGGAAGCATTGTCTGCACAACTCAGCGCCGATGGCTGCAGCGCGTGCGCTTTGAACCTCGATGTCACATCGAAAGCCGCTTTCGAGGCGGCGTGTGATGCGCTGGTGACGCGCTGGGGCCATGTCGACGTTCTGGTGAACAACGCAGGCGCATCTGAGGTCGTGCCCGTGATGGAGATCACTGCGGAGCAGTTCGATCGGGCCATCGACGTCAACCTGCGCAGCGTGCTGTTCGGCTGCCAGGTTTTCGGGGAATATTTCGCCGGGCGCGGCGTGGGACGTATCGTCAACGTAGCATCGCTCGCGGGACAGAACGGTGGTTCGGCCACCGGCGCGCACTATGCGGCGGCGAAGGGCGGCGTCATCACGTTGACCAAGGTCTTCGCTCGCGAGTTGGCGGCCCGCGGCGTGACCGTGAATGCGATCGCGCCCGGTCCGCTAGACCTGCCTGTCGTGCATGAGAGTGTGCCTGCGCGCAAGCTCAGCGAGATCATCGAGAACATTCCCGTTGGACGTTTGGGCTCGGCTGCATTTGTCGCCGAAGCCGCGTTGCTGCTGGCGGCGCCCGATGCCTACTTTGCCAACGGAGCGTGTTGGGATTTGAATGGTGGGTTATATATGCGCTGAACGACGTGGCCTGATCGGAATGACCAAAACGATTGGCCGGTTCAAACCGGCCTTTTTATTCGTGAGCAGGATGATCGCGCAGCCAGCGGACGGTACAAGGACTACGACTCCTGACCCGAGCGGCGTGCTTCCAGATAATAAACGGTCACAGCTGCCAGCAACGAAAGCAGACACGCGAGCAACATCATTCCAAACGGGGAATACGCGGCGTTGTGGTCGGTCACAACAAATCCCGTTGCAGACGAAAACAGGAAACCGCCCGCTATCGTCATGCACCCTGCCAGACCAGAAGCGCTTCCAACCAATCGAGGATGAACCGAAACTGCTCCGGCATTGGCACATGGACCCGACAATCCATTGCCGACGCCCACCAGCACACAAGGCGCGAGAATCCAGAAGGCTTGTGAGGCGCCAAAAAACCAGAACCCCAAACTGGTCAGTGGTCCGATGCATGCCAGAAACCGGCCGAGGACAATCGTTCTCGGAAGCGACAGTCGACGCGAATAACGTCCGGACAAGAAGCTCCCCACCATGAATCCCAGGGTGATGGTACCGATGTATCCGCCAAGCGCCGCCGGCGACAGATTCAGCAATACTTTTGCGGTCAGCGGAACACCAACAAGGAACGCGTAAAACGCGCCGGTTGAACATGCGAGGCAGGCAGCGTAACTCCAAAAACGCGCAGAACGCAAAAGTATTGGATACGCACTGAACTGATCTTTTGCCGACCTGGAAATGTCTACGTTCGTCTCTTCCAGGTTGATCCAGCAATACACAAACAACATCGCGCCAGCCGACGTCAGCACCCAAAAAATTGCCCGCCAGCCGAACATCCCGTCGAGGGAGCCTCCCACAGCAGGACCCAACATGGGCGCAAGCGCGGCAGCCATCGACGCATAACCGATTTTGCTTGCCGCCGTTTCCTTCCCAAAAGCGTCGCGGACCGCTGCTATCGAAACCGGGTAGCTGGACGTCACGGCAGCCTGGACCAGCCTGAAGGCAAGGAACGACCAGATGCTGCTCGACAACGCGCAGCCAATCGAGCCGATAGTGAACAACGCGAGGCTCAACAAAATGATCGGGCGGCGACCGTAGCGGTCGGATAGCGGCCCCATCAACAACTCGAGAATCGCCGATAGTCCAGCGTACCCTGCAAGTGAAAGGCTCATCACCCCGTAATCCACATGCAGGTCGCTACTGATGCCCGGCAACGACGGTAGAAATATGCTTAACGGAAGAACAGATAACGCGCAAAGAAGAGAGACCGTGACCACGCTCGGAGATGACGTTGACTTTGCAATCTGCATTTTTTCAGTCTTTTAATCGCTTTCAATAAAGCTCGGCCAATGAACGTGGAAGGTCGCCGCTGCCCGTTAGCGAAGCCCGCTTTCACAAAATATTCAATATGAATCGCGATCGCTTCTACCCAACTGTGATGACGCTCCGGGCCGGCAAGTCGGATCTCAAGCGGATCGCGTCTTGAACATGTGCGCTGCTTGACCCTACAGCTATACATCCGTAGGATAAACCATTCCACCATCAGTGATGGTCCTTTACAAGGCGAACTTAACAAGCTTCGCCAAAGCACTGGACGCGCCGCTTGAACCCGAGCCACAAGCCCGGCAGAGAGCACCCGATCAATTTTTTGCCGAAAATTCGAAAGGTGAATGATGAATATGCCCAGCGCGGAATTCTCCACGTCGGATACGACTTCCCATCGCGAAACTGACTCTATCGGCGCCACCGTGCTCATACGCGCATTGGCAGACGAAAATGTCGCGTGCATATGGGGCTATCCGGGAGGAACGGTCCTCTACATTTATGACGAGCTCTACAAGCAGAGCGAGATAGAGCACATTCTTGTGCGCCACGAACAAGGTGCGGTTCATGCCGCGGATGCCTATGCGCGCTCAACGGGCAAGGTCGGCGTGTGTCTCGTGACCTCCGGCCCCGGTGTCACCAATGCGATAACCGGTATCGCAACAGCCTATATGGACTCAATTCCGCTAGTCATCATTAGCGGACAGGTATCAACCGCGGCAATCGGACAGGACGCATTTCAAGAGTGCGACGCCATTGGCATTACGCGTCCCTGCGTAAAGCACAACTTCCTCGTGAAAGACGTGCGCGACCTCGCCGCTACCGTCAAGAAGGCCTTCCACATCGCGCGTACTGGCCGGCCTGGTCCGGTGCTGATCGACATACCGCGTGATGTGTCGAAGACGCCTTGCCAGTACGAACCGCTGAAGAGCGTTTCGCTGCGTTCGTACAACCCGGTCACGAAGGGCCACTCCGGCCAGATCCGCAAGGCTGTCGATCTCATCTTGTCGGCCAGGCGTCCGTATATCTACACCGGCGGCGGCATCATCCTCGCGGACGCGGCGCGCGAGCTGAACCAGTTCGCCGATCTGCTCGGCTACCCCGTCACGAATACGCTGATGGGGCTGGGCGGCTATCGC
>Ga0302228_10000695_pt1 | contig 26805 bp, 26 predicted proteins | sample II_Palsa_N1_2_FD_193519 | JGI IMG/M metagenome (GOLD analysis project Ga0302228, IMG submission 193519) | Peat permafrost microbial communities from Stordalen Mire near Abisko, Sweden - II_Palsa_N1_2 | ecosystem: Environmental > Terrestrial > Soil > Palsa > Peat permafrost | place: Sweden... | reverse complement strand
TACTCTTGGCCGCACCGTCGACGGTCAGTGGTACGTCCTCAGCGTCTCCCAGGCCGCGAATGTTGATGGTCTGGCCGCCGGGTTTCATCGACCCGCCCATGCTGATGCCGGGCAGGGTCTGGAGCAGGCTGGGAATGTTACTGGGCTGGTAGCGGTCGATATCGGCCTGGGTCAGGGTGGAGCGGCCGACGGTGGTGGAGTCCACTTGATTGCCGGTGCCGATCACACTCAAGGCGTCGAGTTGCACAGTGCCGCTGTTGGTGGCCTTGCCCTCGTCGGGGCGCACGACGTAGGTGCTGCCAACCTTGATCAGGGTGAACTCACCATTTTTCAGCAAGGTACGGATCGCCACTTGCGGGGTGTACTCGCCTTTGAGGGCAGGCGCCTGGACGTTTTTCAGCAGGGCTTCATCGAACAGCAACTGGATTTTCGCCTGCTGCGCCACCTGACTCAGGGACGTGGCCAGGGACTGGGCAGGCAGTTGCAGGGTGAACGACTCGGCCTGGGCATGCAGGCTGAAAGCCAGGCACGAGGCGATGAGTGTCGGTCGAAGCAGCAGATGCTGGACGTGGTAAGGCGCGCGAAACATGAAATCCCCCAAAGCGGCAAGAAGTGCCAGAAAGGCATGCGTATCAAACGCAGACGGGAGGAAGACGGGGCAGGGAAAAAAATCCTCACATGCGAATGAAAAATATTCTCAAATAATAATTTGAGGACGCTACTTACGGGCTTCGATCCTGACTTTCCCGTCGGCCAGGGCCACGGTTTTCACCGGCAGCAGGGCCGGTAGTGCGTTGAGCAGGGCATCCGGATCGTTCACGTCCAGATTGCCCGAGACCTTCAACTGCGCCACGGCGTTGTCCACTTGCAAGTTGGCGGTGGGGCGGTACAGGCCCAGCTCATCGATCAGGCTGGCCAGTTCTCGATTGCGAAACGACAGGTGCCCGCTGCGCCAATCGGCGACCTCGCCGGCATTGAGTGTTTGTTGTTGCAAGGTGCCCTTTGTGTAGCTCCAGACGGCTCTTTGTTGTGCGCCGAGCAGGGTGGCGGGAGCCTTGGGATTAGGGTTAAAGGCGACCTGGCCGTGGGCGACGCTGACCACCAATTGTTGCTGACTGCGCCGCACATCGAAACCGGTGCCTACCACCCGTACATTGGCCTCGCCGGCTTGTACGAACAGCGGCCGCTCCTTGTCGGCAGCCACATCGATGTACAACTGGCCCTGCTCAAGGTGAACGATGCGTTGATGGGCATTGAAGTCCACCCGCAAACGCGTGTTGGCATTGACGTACAAGCTGCTGCCATCGGGCAGGTGCAGGGTGCGCATGCCTTTGTGATGGGCCGCGACCTGGGTGTGGAACAGCGTCCGCGGCGCACCGATATTGCCGGCCAACAGGGCACAGACCAGAGCGGCCGCCACCGCCAGTGCCGGGCGCCAGACAGCGGGCTTGCGGGTGGGCAATGCCACCGGTTTATTCAGTTGCTGCAATTGGGCGAGGTCAGCCCAGAGCTGTTCGAATTCGGCGTAGGCGCGGGCATGGGCCGGCACAGCTTGCCAGGCGGCAAATACCTTGCGGTTGGCGCGACTGCTGTCGTTGCGGTTCCGGGCAAACCAGCTGGCGGCCTGGGCATCGATAGAGTCGTGCGCTTCGATTTCACAGCGTTCGATGTCGCTCAAGCGGGTCATTCTGGCTGCTCCTTGCCGGGTACGTGTTGAAGTCGCTGCTTGCAGTGCAGCAAGGCAAAGGCAATGTGCTTCTCCACCATACTGATCGAAACCCCCATGCGCTCGGCGATCTGCGCCTGGCTCAAGCCTTCGAAGCGGTGAAGCATAAGGGCTTCTCGTCGGCGGGGCGAGAGTTCGGCGAGGACTTCTTTCAACTGTTCCAGGCGTTGCAAGCGTTGGGCGGCAGCCATGGGGTCATTTTGCTCGTCGGTGACAGGCTCGGCATCCCGGTCTGCCTGTTCGTGATGGACGGTGCGGCGCACCTGCTGTTTGCGCCAGTGATCACGCAGCAGATTGCGCGCCATCTGGAACAAAAATGCCCGCGGATGTTCGACCTTGGCGCGGTCGCGATAGTCCAGCCATTGGGTGAAGACATCCTGGGTCATGTCCGCTGCGTCGCTGGCGTTGTCCGTGCGTTTGTGCAGGAAATGCAGGATGTCTGCATAGAACCCGCGAAAGGCATCGGTCGACACCGGTTCGGGCTTGGGACGAGACATGAATATCCTTCTTGACGAAGCACGCAGTAGAAAGTCGCGAATGATATCGAGAATTATTGCTATTTGTCTCTGTCTGTATTTGGGATTAGCACCTCTCTAATGTGGGCAGAGTAGATGTGTGGGTTTGTGTGGGAGCGGGCTTGCCTGCGATGCAGACACCTCGGTAGCAGTTACACCGAGGCGACGCTATCGCGGCATGGGTATCTACACATTCCTTGAAACCCCTGAAAGTCTGTAGCCGCTGCCGAGGTACGAGGCTGCGATGGGACCGGGGTCGCGCTCGACCGAAGCGGCCCAAAGGCAGTCCTGCGGACCGCATCGCAGCCTCGTGCCTCGGCAGCGGCTACAGGGTTTTCGCAGGACTCAAAAGATGTGTAGATACCTATGGCTATCGCGGGCAAGCCCGCTTCCATCATTCAGGGTTAACGCAGTGCGGTTAACAGCGCCTGCAACTGAGCACGGCCTGCCTCGGCCAACGGGAACACCGGCAGCCGCGGATCCCCCACTTCCAGGCCCGTCAGCCGCAACCCGGCCTTGACCGTTGCCGGCAAGCCGCCCTTGAGGATGAAGTCCAGAAACGGCAACTGGCGATAAAACAGCTCCCGAGCCTTCGTCAGGTCATTGGCCAACACTGCCTGGTACAGGTCCAGGTTGAGCTGTGGAATCAGGTTCGCTGCTGCTGTGCACCACCCTTTGGCACCGGCGGCGAACGCTTCCAGGGCCAGCGGATTGCAACCATTGTAGAACGGCACCTGACCGTCACTCAGGCGATATAACTGGTGCATGCGCTGAATATCGCCAGTGCTCTCCTTGACCATGGTCACGTTGTCGACCTGCTTGAGAATCCGCAGGATCAAGTCCACCGACATGTCGGTACCGCTGGTGGCCGGGTTGTTATAGAGCATGATCGGCACGCCGACGCTGTCGCCGATGGCGGCATAGTGGGCGAGGATTTGCGCCTCGCTGAGTTTCCAGTAAGACGTCGGCAGGACCATCACCACATCGGCACCGTGGGCTTCGGCGAAACGCGCACGGCGTACGGCTTTGGCGGTGGTCAGGTCGGAGACGCTGACGATGGTCGGCACGCGCTTGGCGACTTTCTGCAGGCTGTAGGCGCTGACTTCATCCCACTCCGCATCGCTCAGGTAGGCGCCTTCTCCGGTGCTGCCCAGTGGGGCGATGGCGTGTACGCCACCGTCGATCAGACGGTCGATGGAGCGGCCCAGGGCGTCGAGGTCAAGGTGTTCACCGCCGGCGCTGAAAGGGGTGATGGTGTAGCCGATAATGCCGTGAATAGAAGGGCTGGACATGGAAAGTCTCCGGTCGAAAAAGGTTTCAGTTCAGGCAATCGGCGTGTTGACGCAGGTTCTGCCGAGCGTAGTAGTTAAAGGCGGCAGCATGGCGCTTGGGCTTGGAAATCCAGTCATGGGCCTCACGGCCCAGCTCCGGCAGGATCGGTTTGACGGTGCCTGCCGACATCGCCAATAACTGCAACTTGGCCGCGCGCTCGATCAACTGCGCGATCACGCAGGCCTCTTCGATGGTGGTGCCGGTGGACAGTTGGCCGTGGTGGGAAAGCAGAATCGCACGCTTGTCGCCCAGGGCGGTGGTGATGATTTCGCCTTCTTCATTGCCGACCGGCACGCCGGGCCAGGCTTCCAGGAAGGCACAGTCTTCATACAGCGGGCAGAGGTCCATGTGGGACACCTGCAGCGGTACTTCGAGCATCGACAGTGCGGCGATGTGGGTCGGGTGGGTGTGAATGATGCAGTTCACATCCGGCCGGCCACGGTAGACCCAACTGTGAAAACGGTTAGCCGGGTTGGGCATGCCATGGCCTTCAAGGACTTCCAGGTCTTCGTTGACCAGCAGCAGATTGCCGGCGGTGATTTCATCAAAACCCAGGCCCAGTTGTTGGGTGTAGTAGGTGCCAGGTTGCGGGCCGCGGGCGGTGATTTGCCCGGCGAGACCGGAGTCGTGGCCGTTCTCGAACAGAATACGGCAGGTCAGCGCCAGCTTTTGCCGGTCGGTCCACGTATTATCCGCCAGGGTGTTTTGCATCTGGCTCAGCGCTTGCTTGACCAGTTGGTCTTTGGGGAGTGCTAATGTCTTGGCCATGTTGGTGTCCTTTGGCTAGTTCAATGGACGTCGGATGTGTTCGTTCCCCGCTGCTCGCAAGGTCGTTGGGTGAACGCAAATGACACTTAAAATACTATATGACACAATGTGTCATTGGCAAGCACTCATCATCGCTTCTTTCATGGATTAACCGCTGCACATGTCTATCCGTTTGAAAATATTGAGAAAAAAGCTAGGCGTGACCTTGGAGGCCCTGGCCGAAAAGTCCGGGATGACCAAGAGCTACCTATCGAAAGTCGAACGCGGCCTCAACACGCCGTCGATTGCCGCCGCGCTGAAACTGGCCAAGGCGCTGAACGTGAAAGTCGAAGAGTTGTTCAGCGAAGACAACGTCAGCCTCGACAGCTACAGCCTGGTGCGCAGCCACGAGCGTCAGGCACTCTCGGGCACGGATGCATCACCGGGTTATGCCGTGTTGGCCCATCAGGTCAGCGAGCGCAGCCTGTTGCCGTTCATCATCTATCCACCGGCGGAGTTCACCGACAAGACCTTCAAGGAGCATCTGGGGGAGGAGTTTCTGTTTGTCCATGAAGGCCGGGTGGAAGTGGACCTCATGAGCGAACGGGTGATTCTGGAGCGGGGCGATGCATTGCACTTCAATGCACAAAAGCCTCACCGGATCAGGTCGGTAGGGGAGGTGCAGGCGCAGTTGTTGGTGGTGGTGCACAGCAGCGAAGAGTGACCGCTATCTTGTATTGGAGCCCGGTCAATGTGGGAGCTGCCGAGCTTTAGCGAGGCTGCGATAGGATCACCTCGGTGTACCTGTCGGACCGCAGCGCCTGCATCGCAGCCTCGCTAAAGCTCGACAGCTCCTACAGTTGATCGCCTTTGTTCAGTAGATCAGCGCTCCACGGGAACCGATAATGCCGGATTGCCCAGTGCATGCGTGCGCGCATCAAAGAACCGCAACTGCACGTCCATCCCTTCGAACAGCCCCGCATAACGCCGCTTCTGCTGCTGGATAAACCCCTCGCTGCGACCAAACACCGAAATCGCCAAGGTCTTCACCCTGGCCTGCCGAATCGCTTGCACCAGGTGTGAATCCTGTGGCCCCAGGTGATGCCCGAAGATGCACAGTGCGCCTTCATGGTTCAGTAGTTGCTCGTAGCAGAACGACAGGTAATCGGAACTACGGATGGTCTTGAGCTTCTCCTCAACCTTGCCTTCGCTGACAAACAGCGGCACATCGTCCAGGGTCTTGATTGTATTGTTGATCGCAAAACTGCTGAGCAAGGTGCTGTCGGTGGTTGGCAGTTTGCGCGCCGTGCCGTCCAGGTTGCGCACCAGGTGCAGGCCGCCGTGCAGGTACAGAATACGGCTGCCGTTGCTCGCGGTATTACGCAGGTCAAAGCTTGAGTCGGCGCTGCGAAACAGGTCGTCGATGCCCGGTACATGCAGGATCGACCAGTAGTTGAGCAGGTCGTAGTTACTGGTAAATACCGTGGAATAGCGGGCCAGTTCCTGATTCATCGTCGCCAGCAGCGACGGCTGCACCAGGCGCCACGGAATATGTACGCCGTGGATGGTGTTGATCAGTGCTTCCTTGATGGCGTAGTAACGATTGCGCGGCGCCGCCGAGCTGACCGCCAAGGCCTTGTTGACCCGACTGGTGGTTTTCAGTGCTCCCAGCACCTGCTCGAAACTGCGGGTCTGCATCGCATCGAACACGCTCAGTTCGGATTGGCTAAGAGGCTTTTCCTCCACCGTGCGGGCGTTTTCGAACAGGGAGTCGTAGGCAAAGTCTTCCCACACCGCACGGCTGGCGCCGTTGCCGATCAGAATCCCGCTGAAGTCAGTACTGCTGCGCAGGGCGCTCCAGTCTTCAAGGTGGGCGTCAACATCCTGGAAATCCTTCATTGCGGCGGGTCTACTCAAAAACGGCTGGGGGGTGACTTTATCATGAGCAGGGCTTGATCCTGATCAAGATGCCGCAGGCGAGGGAGGTCGATGCTGTAGCCATCAACGCTCCCAGAGGATTCTTCATGAGCAGCACCTTCTTCATCCCGGCGGTTAACATCATGGGCATCGATTGCCTCGACGAAGCCATGACGGCTATCCGCAACTACGGCTTTCGCAAGGCGCTGATCGTCACCGACACGGGATTGGCCAGGGCGGGTGTGGCCAGCATGATCGCCGAAAAACTGGCGATGCAGGACATCGATTCGGTGATCTACGACGGTGCCAAGCCCAACCCCAATGTTGAAAACGTTGAAAAAGGCCTGGCGCTGCTGCGGCAAAGTACCTGTGACTTCGTGGTATCCCTGGGCGGTGGCTCGCCCCATGACTGCGCCAAAGGTATCGCCCTGTGCGCCACCAACGGCGGGCATATCGGCGACTATGAAGGTGTTGACCAGTCGGCCAAGCCGCAACTGCCGTTGGTAGCCATCAACACCACCGCCGGCACCGCCAGCGAGATGACCCGTTTTTGCATCATCACCGACGAAACCCGTCACGTGAAAATGGCCATCGTCGACCGCAACGTCACGCCGCTGCTGTCAGTCAACGACCCGGCGCTGATGGTCGGTATGCCCAAGGGCCTGACCGCCGCCACGGGCATGGACGCCTTGACCCACGCGATCGAAGCCTATGTGTCCACCGCCGCCACGCCGATCACCGACGCCTGCGCGATCAAAGCCATCGAGCTGATCAGCGCCAACCTGCGCCTGGCGGTGCGCGACGGCAATGACATGGTCGCCCGGGAAAACATGGCGTACGCACAGTTTCTCGCCGGCATGGCATTCAACAATGCCTCCCTGGGTTTTGTGCACGCGATGGCGCACCAGTTGGGCGGCCTGTATGACTTGCCCCATGGCGTGTGCAATGCCGTGCTGTTGCCCCATGTGCAAAGTTTCAACGCCAGCGTCAGCGCCGAGCGCCTGAGCGATGTCGCCCGGGCCTTGGGCGCGGACATCAAGGGCGTGACCCCGGAAGAGGGCGCCCAGGCCGCTATTGTTGCCATTCGTAGCCTGTCCCATGACGTCGACATCCCCGTTGGCCTGCGGGAGCTGGGTGCCAAATTGCAGGACATCCCGCTGCTGGCCAGCAATGCGCTCAAGGATGCTTGTGGGCTGACTAACCCACGGCGTGCCGATCAGCGCCAGATTGAAGAGATCTTTCGCAGCGCCTTTTGAGAAGGGCTGAAGTAAGCTGCGCGCCGCAAGCTGCTAAGGTATGGCTCTATTGCCTTTTACTTGCAGCTTGAAGCGCGCAGATTGCCGCTGAGGTCCCCCTTATGAGAGTTCTGTTATTCGGTGCCACCGGCATGGTCGGCCAGGGCGTGTTGCGCGAGTGCCTGCTGGCCAGTGATGTGCAGGAGGTGGTGGCGGTCGGCCGTACGCCTCTAACCCAGGAGCACGACAAACTGCATCAGGTGCTACACACCGACATGCTCGACTTCCAGCCCCTGGAAAACCTGTTGCAAGGATTCGATGCCTGCTTCTTCTGCCTGGGCGTGTCCTCGGTGGGCATGGATGAAGCCAAGTACACCCACCTGACTTACGACCTGACCCTGGTGGCTGCCAGCACCCTGGCCCGGCTCAATCCACAGATGACCTTTGTCTACGTGTCCGGCGCCGGCACCGACAGCGCCGAGACGGGCAAGGTGATGTGGGCCAGGGTCAAGGGCAAGACTGAAAACGCCTTGCTGCGCTTGCCGTTCAAGGCGGTGTATCTGTTTCGTCCTGGCATCATTCAGCCACTCCACGGTGTGCGCTCGAAAACCCCGCTTTATCAATCGATCTATACCGTGACAGGCCCGCTGCTGTCGCTGGTCCGCCGCGCACGGCCAGGTTGGGTAGTGAGCACCGAAACCGTAGGCCGGGCGATGTTGACGGCCGTTCGTCACGGCGTTGCACAGCCGGTGGTGGAGCAAGCGGATATTAATCGCCTGGCCTCTGAGCCCGTCTGATGCTGCAAAAAAGCCTGGTCCGCCGCCTTGACCTGATCACTCTGCAGCTGTTTGTCGCGGTGCATGAAGAGGGCACCCTGACCCGAGCCGCCGCCCGGGAGGCCATTGCGGTCTCGGCTGCCAGCAAGCGCCTGATGGAACTGGAGCAGGTACTGGGTGTGAGCCTGTTTGTACGCCAGGCCAAGGGCATGAACCTCACGGCCGCTGGCGAAACCTTGCTGCACCACGCGCGGCAGATGCTGTTCAACGTTGAGAAAATGGGCCTGGAACTGGGCGAACACAGCCACGGTGTACGCGGCTATGTGCGTATGTTGGCTAATCTCTCGGCGATCATTCAGTTTCTTCCTGAAGATTTGCGGGATTTTTCCGGGCTGCACCCTCAGGTGAAAACCGACCTGGAAGAACGTCCCAGCCGTGGCGTGGTTCAGGGTGTGCTCGATGGCGTTGCGGACCTGGGCATTTGCTCCAGCGATACCGACACCAAAGGTTTGCTCAGCGTGACCTATCGCCGAGACAAGCTGGTGGTGCTGATGCCCGCGGATCATCCATTGGCCAGCCGCGAAACACTGGCCTTTGCCGACACCCTGGACAGTGACTATGTCGGCCTGCACTCGGCCAGTTCCATCAATATGCGCACCCACGCCGCCGCACGTGAGGCGGGCAAACTGTTACGCCTGCGGATTCATGTGCCGGGATTTGATGCGATGTGCCGGATGGTCCAGGCCAACATGGGCATTGGTATCCTGCCGCAAAAAGCCTATGAACTGTTCGGCCGGGCCCTGGGGTTGCAAGCCGTGCCGTTGACGGATGAGTGGTCGGACCGGCGGTTGATTCTGGTGATCCGTAATGAGGCTTCGTTGTCGCCGGTCAGTCGATTGTTGTTCGAATACCTGCAAGGCACTGAAGTGCAAGTCTGACGGATAAGCCCCCACACAATCCGCTATGCCTTCGCGTTTCGCGAACGCTCGTTGCCAACTGAAGATTGGATTTATACCGGCGCCGTCCTCTAGCCTTGGCCCACATTCCAAGAATAAGAGGTACACCCCATGACGGCTCCCCTGAGCGGTATCAAGGTGATCGAGATCGGCACGCTGATCGCCGCACCGTTCGCCGCACGGCTGCTGGCCGAGTTTGGCGCCGAGGTGATCAAGGTTGAGGCCATGGGGCAGGGCGATCCGCTTCGCAAATGGCGAAAGCTGCACCAGGGCACGTCGCTGTGGTGGTACCTGCAATCACGCAACAAAAAATCCCTGGCCCTGGACCTCAAGTCCGCCGAAGGCATCAGCCTGATCAAGCAACTGCTGGCCGACGCCGACGTGCTGATCGAAAACCTGCGCCCCGGAGGCCTGGAAAAACTCGGCCTGGGTTGGGATGTATTACACGCCCTCAATCCCAAACTGACCCTGGTGCGGATCTCCGGTTACGGCCAGACCGGCCCTTATCGTGACCGGCCAGGTTTTGGCGCCATCGGCGAGGCCATGGGCGGGATTCGCTACACCACCGGCAACCCCGATTCTCCACCGGCGCGGGTTGGCGTCAGCCTCGGCGATTCCCTGGCCTCGTTGCATGGTGTGATCGGCGCGCTGATGTCGCTGCTGCGGGTCAAGACTGGCCAGGGTGATGGCCAGGTGGTGGACGTGTCCCTGGCGGAAAGTGTGTTCAACCTGATGGAAAGCCTGGTCCCGGAATACGACATGCTGGGGCATGTCCGCGAGCGTAGCGGCGGCGCCTTGCCAGGGATCGCACCGTCTAACACCTACCTCACGGCGGACGGCGCGTATGTGGTGATTGCCGGCAACAGTGACCCGATCTACAAGCGCCTGATGACCACTATTGGCCGTGTCGATCTGGCCGAAGCCGAGGAGTTTGCCCACAACGACGGGCGCGCGGCTAAAAGCGGGCTGCTGGACGCGGCGATCACCCATTGGACCAGCAGCTTGCCCATCGACCAGGTGCTCAGTGCCCTGGAGGCGGCCGAAGTACCTGCCGGGCGTATCTATTCGGTGGCTGATATCGTCGCCGACCCGCACTATCAGGCCCGGGACATGCTGCTCAGTGCCGAACTACCCGGCGGCCTGACGGTGAAGATGCCTGGCATCGTGCCCAAGCTCTCGGAAACCCCGGGCACGGTGAACTGGCAGGGGCCAAGCCTGGGGCAACACACGGATGACATCCTTGGTGACCTCGGTCTGACGGGGGCCGATATTCAACGCCTGAAAGCCTCGGGGGTGGTTCAATGAAAAATTATGCAGACCCGCTGATCGTGCAGGAAGTCTCGCCTCGTGATGGGCTGCAGATCGAGCCGACCTGGGTCGAGACCGCCGACAAGATTGCCCTGATCGACCAGTTGTCCCTGGCTGGATTTTCGCGAATCGAAGCCGGGTCGTTCGTTTCACCCAAGGCCATCCCGGCACTGCGCGATGGCGAGCAAGTCTTCCAGGGCATCACCCGTCGTCCAGGCATCATTTACGTGGCGCTGATTCCTAACCTCAAGGGCGCCCTGCGCGCGGTCGACTCCAGAGCCGATGAGTTGAACCTGGTGATGTCTGCCAGCCAGACCCACAACCTGGCCAATATGCGCATGCGCTGCGAAGCCTCCCTGGCGGCTTTTGGCGACGTGGTCAGCTTTGCCTCTGACCACCCGGTGCGGCTCAACGGCAGCATCGCCACCACCTTCGGCTGTCCATTCGAAGGCAAGGTCGATGAAGACCGTGTGCTGCACCTGGTGGACGCCTATCTGGCGTTGGGTATCCAGGGCGTGACGCTGGCCGATACCACCGGTATGGCCAATCCGCGTCAGGTCGAGCGCCTGGTCAAACGGGTGCTGGAGCGGGTGAATGTTCATGACCTGACCCTGCATTTTCACAACACCCGTGGCCTGGGTTTGTGCAACGTACTGGCGGCCTATGAGGCCGGTGCCCGCCGTTTTGATGCGGCCCTTGGTGGCCTTGGCGGTTGTCCGTTTGCGCCGGGGGCGTCGGGCAATATCTGCACCGAAGACCTGGTCAATCTGTGTGATGAAGTCGGTATTCACACCGGCATCGACTTGCCTCATCTGTTGCGCATGTCCCGACAACTGCCGGCACTGCTCGGCCATGAATTACCCGGCCAAGTGGCCAAGGCGGGGCGCAACTGCGATCTGCATCCGCCGCCGGGCTACATCGCGACGCTGTAAGCCTCAACCAGACAACAAAAATAATCGGACACCTGCGGGCAGTCCGCCTGGAGAAGAACAATGAGCCTTAATACGTTGGAGGCCGGCGTGCGCCCGGTCGCTGAGCACGATGCTGAAAAAGCCCTGGTCAGCAAGGTCGCCTGGCGCCTGATGCCGCTGATCATGGTGTGCTACCTGTTCGCCTTTTTTGACCGCATCAACATCAGCTTTGCCAAGTTCCAGTTGCAGGCTGACCTGAGCTTGAGCGACACCGCCTATGGTCTGGGGGCAGGGCTGTTTGTCGTCGGCTATGTGATCTTCGAAGTGCCGAGCAACATGATGCTGTACAAGGTTGGCGCCCGGCGTTGGATCGCGCGGATCATGATGTCCTGTGGCCTGGCCACGGCGGCCATGGTGTTTGTGACCGCCGAATGGCAGTTCTACGGGCTGCGTTTCATCATCGGTGCGATGGAGGCGGGATTTGCACCGGGCGTGCTGTATTACCTGACCCTGTGGTTCCCGCAACACTACCGTGGGCGCATCACCTCGATGTTGTTCCTGGCCTCCGCGTTTGCCGGATTGGTGGGCGCGCCGTTCTCCGGGCTGGTGCTGGAACATCTGGATGGCGTGCTACAGATGCGCGGCTGGCACTGGCTGTTCCTGTTGGGTGGTTTGCCCTGTATCGGCCTGGGTTTCCTGGTGCTGACCCTGCTCAAGGACCGCATCGAGGACGCCCACTGGCTGAGCACGTCAGAAAAGGCCTTGCTGTCCAGCCGCATTGCCCGGCATGAACCGAACAAGCACGGCGGTTCGCTGCTGGCGGCGATACGTATTCCGGGCTTCCTGATGCTTGGGTTTATCTACTTTCTGATCCAGGTCGCGTCTTACGGCCTGAACTTCTGGGCACCACAACTGATCCGCAGCGCGGGCACCCAGAGTCCGGTGATGATCGGCTTGCTGACGGCTATTCCCTACGTGTGCGGCGCCATCAGCATGGTGGTGATCGGACGTTTATCGGACGCCACCGGCGAGCGCCGCAAGTTTGTCAGCGGCTTGGTGGCCCTGGGCGCGGTGGGGTTCTTTTGTGCCGGGATCTTTGCCGATCACACCACGTTCCTGATTGTCGCCCTGGGCCTGTTGGGCGCGGGCATCATCGCCTCAATTCCGACCTTTTGGACCTTGCCACCGAAACTGCTGGCCGGCGCAGGAGCCGGGGCGGCAGGCGGGATCGCAGTGATCAACACCCTGGGTCAGTTCGGGGGCATCGTCAGCCCGGTGATGGTCGGCCGGATCCGCGACCTGACTGGCAGCACCACACCCGCCCTCTATGTCATCGGCGTGTGCGCGCTGATCGCGGCGGCACTGTTGCTTTGGGGCTTGCCGCAAAAACTGCGAACACTGGACAAGTTCTGATCCTCAAGCGGCAGCCAGGACTTTACTTGGCGTGGCACTGAACTGAATCAGTGCCACGCCTGCGATCAACATCAGCGCCCCGATCAACCGGGGCGCTGTCAGGTGCCGCTCCACCAGGCCGAACAACCCGAAGTGATCCAACAGCAGCGAGGCAATGATTTGCCCGGCCATGGCCAAGGCGATAAACCCCGACGCCCCGAGCTTGGGCAGCAGGATCAGGGCCAGGGAAATGAAACACACCCCGAACGCGCCACCGGCCCACATCCACAGGGGCGCCTTGGTGATGAAGTCCAGGCTGGGCAGTGGTAGACGCAGCGCCACAATGACGGGCAGCAACACCACGATGCTCACCAACAATGACGCCAGGGTCGCCCATAACGGGTGCCCCAGCCCACGCCCGAGATTGGCGTTGATCGCGCTTTGAAACGGAACCACCGCGCCGGCTATCACCGCCAACAGCAACAAACCTACCCAATGCAACGTGGTCATGAAGAGTCTCCCAGAGGTTTTTCTGGACTCTAGAGCATTCGTCGCGCAAATTTAAATTCCAAGTTCTTATGCTGGATATGCACCGGATGAATGATCTGCGCCGCATCGATCTCAACTTGTTGGTGATCCTTGACGCCCTGCTCAGTGAGCAACACGTCACCCGCGCCTCCGAGCGTCTGCACTTGAGCCAGCCGGCGGTGAGCCATGCGCTGGCGCGTTTGCGCGACTTGCTGGGGGATCCGCTGCTGGTGCGCCAGGGTGGCACACTGGTGCCTACGGCGCGTGCGCTGGAGTTGGCCACGCCGTTGGCCGATGCCCTGGCCCAAGTGCAAGCGCTGTTGGCACCGAACCGTTTTGACCCTGCCTCGGCCAAACGCACCTTTCGCCTGGCCATGTCGGACTACGGCGCTGCATTGTTGTTGCCGGGACTGGTGCGCACCTTGCGTCGGGAAGCTCCAGGGATCGATCTGCTGATTATTCCTGCCAGCCGCGAAGGCATGGTCGACGGTGTGCTCAACGGTGATATCGACCTGGCCGCCGGGGTGTTTCCCGACCTGCCGGCGGAGCTGCGCAGCACACCTTTGTTCGAAGAACACTATGCCTGCCTGGTAGACCGCGACAGCCTGCCCGCCGATGGCATCCTCGACCTGCCCACCTACCTGGCGCGTCCCCACGTCTTGCTGGAAATGCGCGGCAGCGGGACCCCGGAAATCGAACGGGCGCTGACGGCGATTCGTGAACGTCGACACGTCGCCATCAGCCTGCCGCATTGGGGCGTGGCTCCCCAACTGATCCAGGGGACCGACCTGATTCTCACCGTCTCCTCGCGCAGCCTGCTCGACATTGATCAGGAGCGGCTGTTGGCCGTGCCGCCGCCGTTTCCTATCCCGGCCTTTGCCTTCGTGCTGACCTGGCATTCGCGGCGGGCAGGGGATCCGGCGTTGCAGTGGTTGATTGAGCAGGTCGAGAACGTGCTGTCTTGATGCTCACGCCAAAAAAGGACTCATAACATGCTCTCAGGCCTCAATCACCTGCATCTCGACGCCATGTGGGACAACGATGCTTACCGCTCGCTACACACTTCTTGAACGCCCTGAAAACCCTGTAGCCGCTGCCGAGGCACGAGGCTGCGATGTGAGCCGCAGGACCGCCCTTGGGGGCCGCTACGCGACCCATCGCAGCCTCGTGCCTCGGCAGCGGCTACAGAAAGCAAGTCTTCGAAGGGGTGTGTAGATCCCATGCCTGTCGTGATCCGCCTTACGCGGGAATGAAGTTTTACCCGTAGCCACAGAACATGCAGAATCAACCGGCCCGTTCTCCCACTGCCAGAGCCAAACGCCCATGACTTCATCCTTGTTGTTTGCCGTCCTCGCCTCGGGTTTTATCTACGCCATTACGCCCGGCCCCGGCGTGCTGGCGGTATTCGGCATTGGTGCCGCACGCGGCCGCCGGGCCGGGGCCGGTTTTTTGTGCGGGCATTTGCTGGGGGATGTGGTGTGGTGCAGTACAGCGTTGATCGCCATCGTCGGCGCCCGGGAAATCGGCAGTAGCGCTTTTGATGTGCTGGGTGTGCTGAGCGGCCTGTATCTGTTCTGGCTTGGCTGGCGCGCTATCCGCACCCAGCGCAGCAGTGGGGAAACGCCTCAGGGCGCGGCGCGTAAACCGTTCTGGCACGGCATCCTGTTCGGCCTGACCAACCCCAAGGCTTATCCGGTGGCCGTGGCAACCTTCACCGCGTTGCTCTCCAGCCGTGCTGAATTGCTCACCTGGTCGATGCTGCCGTGGCTGATCTTCATCAGCTTTGTAGGCGGGATTACCGCCTATGCGATCCTCATCGGGGTGGTCGGTGCCCGGCAGGTGCGTGCGGTTTATCAGCGTCATGAAGTGATGATCACTCGACTGTGCGGGGTGATGTTTATCGGCTTTGCCATCAATGCCCTGGCTCATGCATTGCCGGGATTGTTCGGGCACAAGGCGTGAGCCACCGAGGACCGTTCGTCGCACTGGCCAGTTTTTTCTAAACCTTTGGCGCCTTGAAAATTCAAATTCAGGGCGGGGGTCGTTCCCCGACACCTGTTTATTACCTGGAGGAACCCATCATGAGCCGCATGGCTATCCGGTTACGCACCGCCAGTTTCGCGATGCTGCTGGGCCTCGGCGCCAGCAATGCTTTCGCCCAGTCGCCTGCCGAATTTATCGAGCAGGCTTCGGCCAAGGGCATGGCCGATATCGAAACCAGTCGCCTGGCCCACGCCAAGACCTCGTCCCAGGAAATCAAGGACTACACCATCGAGGTGATCAACGAGCGCACCACCGCCAACCAGCACCTGGCGGCGATCGCCAGGAAGCTCGACCTACCGGTGGCCCCTCGGGAGAAAATCGTCGACAAGGCTGAAAGCCTGATGCCCGAACTCAAGGACGGCGACTCGTTCGACGCGGCGTACACCGCACAGCAGGTCAAGGCCAATGAAGACGCCATTGCCTTGTTCAAGCAGGAAGGCGCAGCGTCCGAGGTGCCAGAAATAAAGGCGCTGGTGGACGAAACCCTGCCCAAGCTGGAAACCCAATTGGAAAAGGCCAGGGCGCTGGCCTCGACGTATGGAAAAGGTCACCAGGGCGAAGGCTGATGCCGCAGCCGTACTTGGAAAAAGAACACTGACCTGTGGCGAGGGGGGGGGCCCTCGCCACAGGGGCAAAGTGGACAAACGTATACGATTTTTCTTCGGGACTTTTCAGAGAGCATTTACGGTGCTGTTGAGGGACATCGCGAAGACTGGGTTTTTGCCCGGACTCACGTTATGCAGACTATCGGTCCTCTTGACCTCGCCACCCTCTACCACCAGACCGAACACCATTTTTTCGCCGTGACATGCCCGTTGCACTGGCGTTTCAGCGCCGGTGTAAACGGCTACTTCGCTGACCGCAGCCTCAATGAGTGGAATCTGTTGTTTATCCGAGTGGGCAGCGGTCCCCTGGGCGACGGGGTAGATACCGTTCTGGAGTTGATCTCCCGCACGGTGTTGCCGGTGCGCGTGATGATCTCCCAGGAGAAGATCGAACGCCTCCAGACACCCCTGGAAAACCTGGGGTTTGCTGTTATTGAGACCACGACGGCAATGGTGCTTGACCTGGCAATCTTTACGCCTTCATCGGTGAGCGATATTCCGGTGCAGATCAGCCTGACCCACCACCTTGACGACTGGGCAGGCCCGGTGGCCAGCGCGTTTGCGATGTCTGTCGGATGGATCGCGCACTATCAGTCCCGACATCAGTTGGCGATGGACCGCGGCGAGGATCTCTACCATTTCACGCTGGCGATACAGGGCACGGTGGTCTGTGCATTGACCTTGTCGGTAGTCGACCAGGTGGCCCGGCTCAACGATGTGGGCACCGAATCGGCCTTCAGAGGCCAGGGCCATGCGACACAGCTGATGCAGGCTGCCCTGGCATATGCCGTGGGGCTGGGGGCGCGCTGGTGTTTCCTTGAGGCCTCCACTCTTGGGGTTTCGCTGTACCGCAAGATGGGTTTCAAGGACTTGTTCGAATACCAGGCATTTTGGCGTGGGCCGCTGCTGGCATTTACCCCGCCGCACTCTGCCGAAACTGCCGTGGGCTGACCCCCGTCAACGACTTGAACTGACGGCTGAAGGCGCTGTGATCGGTGTAGCCGCACTGCAGCGCCACGTCGGTGATCGGCAACTCACCGAGCAGCAGGCGCGATGCATGTTCCAGGCGAACTTTATGGATCATCTGTCGCGGCGTCAGGTGGAAGATTCGTTTGCAGTAGCGCTCCAGTTGCGCCACCGACAAGTCGGCGATGGCCGTCAGGTCATCCATGCGAATCGCTTCGTTGTAGTGCTCGCGAATATGCCGGTCGACCGCGGCCAGGCGCTGATAGGCCGGGTGCGCATCGCGCGCCGCCTGCAGGTCGAAGGAGATGCCGGCCATGCCAATGATCTGCCCCTCGCGTCCATGCAGCGGCAGCTTGTGGGTCAGGCACCAACCCGGTTCGCGGCTGCCGTACAGGTGCAGTTCCAGTTGGCCCTTGATGGTGATGCCTTGGCGCAGCACGCGTTGATCCTGCTCGGTATAGACCGGTCCCAATACCGCCGGGAAGACCTCGGCGGAGGTCTTGCCCAGCAACGGCGTCACCGTCTTGAAGCCGCAGCGCTGGGCCAGGGTCAGGTTGGCCGTCAGGTAGCGGGCTTGCAGGTCCTTGATGAAAAACACCGTGCTGGGAATGCTGTCCAGCAGCGGCAGGATCAACGCAATGCTGCCCAGCAGGCTGTCGATATCCTGGGGCGCAGCGGTGAGGCTGTTGAGCAGCACGGTGTCGTTCATGTCTGTGCCTATGTTGTGTAGCCGCTGCGAAGATACGAGGCTACAAGAGGGTACTGATCCGAGCCGGCACTAATGGCGAACGTGGCAGCGGCGCGTCCCAGCCAAACAGGGTTTGCGCGGCAGTACCACACACGCGGCCCTGGCAAGCGCCCATGCCGCAGCGGGTTTGCAGTTTGGCGGCGGTCCATGAGGTTTCGCAAGCCATGGCGGCAAAAGGCACATCTTCACAGCGGCACAACAGCGTATCAGGCCGCGCGAGGCTGTGGATCGCCGGGTTCAGCGTGAAGGTTTGCCTGACCCGATCGGCAAAGGCCTGCCAATGGTTGCGACGCGCAAGCAGTGCCTTGATCTCCTGGTGCTGTCCACTGGCCGCCAGCCCGGCGATCTCACCTTCGACCAGTGCCAGTTCGCTGCCACCGATCCCGGTGCATTCTCCCGCGGCATAAACGTCGGGCAGGTTGGTGCATTGCAGTGAGTCGACCGCGATGGCGGTGCCTTGCAGTTCACACCCCAAGTGCGCGGCGAGGGTGGTGTTGGGTACGAGCCCGAAACCGCAGGCCAGGCGCTCACAAGGGATCTCCTTGAGTCGGCTGCCTACCTTGATCCGTACCGCTTCCAGCCGTTGTTCGCCCAGGGCCTCGACCACATGGCTGTTCCAGCGATAAGCCGTGGTAGCGAGGTCGAGGGCTTGGCGAATCTTTGTCGGCCAACGCCACAGTTGCGCGGCAAACCCCGTGACGGATCTGGCTGAGGCCTGCTCCAGCACGTTTTCAACCCGAGCCCCGGCTTCGCGCGCCGTGGCTGCGCTGGCCAGCAACAGTGGGCCGCTGCCGGCAATCACTGTGCGTTCGCTGTGTATGGACAAGCCGTTTTTCACCAGGGCTTGCAACGCCCCGGCACCGGTGACGCCCGGCAAGGTCCAGCCAGGGAAGGGCAGGAGTAGCTCACGGGCGCCGCAGCAGAGAATCAGCCGTTGGTACACCATGACAAAGCCGTGCTCGGCATTCTCCAGCAGCAGCGATCCTGGCTTGAGCGCCGCAACCACACGCGTCCCCGGCAGGTAGCGAATCGACGGCTGTTCCAGTACCGCAAGGCGTTCCACCACCGCAGGTTCCAGCTGAGTATCCGGCCCGTTGCGCCAGATCTGCCCACCGGCCCGCGGGTTATCGTCGATTACGGTGATGTGCAGCCCTGTGCGGCTGGCGGCACGGGCGGCGGCCAAACCGGCGGGACCACTGCCCACGATAAGAATGTCGCATGCCTGATTCATACGCTGCGCTCCACCTGCATGCCTTCGCGGCACAAGGTCTGGCAGGCCAGTTGGCGCCGGCCGTCGATGGTCATCCGACATTCCTGGCAAATACCCATGCCGCAAAACGCTGCTCGAGGCTGGCCGGTGCAGGAGGTGCGAGTGACCGTCACCGCAGCGGCAACGGTGATGCCGTCGCGCACCGTCAGTGGTTGGCGCTCCAGGTAAATAATCATGCGGTCACTCCAGCGAAGCGCCCGGGAAGGTAAGGGCGGATGTCCAGGTCGGGCGTTTCACCCAACATTTGCGCCGCCAGCAGCCGGGCGCTGCCGGGGGCGGTGGTGACGCCCAGGCCTTCGTGCCCGACCGCCAGCCACAAGCCTTTTTGCCGTGGATGCTCGCCAAGGATCGGCAGGCCGTCCGGTGTCGCGGCACGAAATCCCGTCCAGGCGCGAATGCCATTGAGGTCGCTCAAGCCCGGTAAATATTCCACGGCCCGTTGCAACATTTGCGCGAGTACTTCGGGCTCAACCGCATGCTCCAGGGTGTCGAATTGCCGGGATGAGCCAATCAGTAATTGCCCGGTGGGACGCGGCTGCACATTGAACGCCACCGAGGTGCCGTCGCTGGCATGGGCGCTGGCGGCGTAGCCCAGTTCCACCAGTTGATGGCTGACCTGCGCCGGGTAGCGATCAGTGATCAGCAAGTGGCCCTTTTTTGGCCGCAGCGGTAATTCCGGCAGCAACGCCCTGGCCGGATACCCATTGGCCACGACCACGTATTCGGCCGATAAGGTGCGCTGGTCAGCCAGTTGTACACGTTGCGGGCCGACCGCTTTGACGTCGGCCTGGCGTTGGCTGATCAGCGGGTGTTTTTGCAGCAGCCACTGGGCAGTCGCCGGGGCGTAGAGAATGCCGTCGCCAGTGATTTTCAGAGCGCCACCCAAGCCTTTGCGCAACATCGGTTCCATCTGTGCCAGTTGTTCGCGGTCGAGCAATTGCCCATCAATGCCATGGTTGGCCAGGGTGCGCTGCTTGGCCCGTGCCAGGTCCATCTCGGCATCATTGGCGGCCAGCCACAGGGTGCCGCAGTTGCGATAGGCGCAGGCGGCGGGCATCTCGTCGCGCAGGGCATTCCACAGGCCGATGGAATAGTGACTCAGGGCCAGTTCGGCGGCGTTGTCATCCATCGCCACCAGGTGGCCCATACCGGCACCGGTGGCGCCACCGCTGGCGTTATCCAGCACCAATACTTTCAGGCCGCGCCGGGCGAACTCATGGGCGCAGGCTGCACCGACAATCCCGGCGCCGATCACGATCACATCGGCCTCGGCGCTCACAGCACAATGCCCCAGGCGAACGGGTCGCTGTCTTCGATCAGCAAGGTGGCTTCGGCGCTCAGGTGGGCGGTACCGCGCAGCGTCGGAATGATCTGCTCGCCCACTACTTCATAGTGCGCGGTGAACTGACTACCGATCACGCTGGCCTGGGTCCAGGTTTGCCCTTCGGCCAGCTTGCCGTCAGCTGCCAGGCACGCCAGTTTGGCGCTGGTGCCGGTGCCGCAGGGAGAGCGGTCGTAGGCTTTGCCGGGGCACAGCACGAAGTTGCGGCTGTCGGCCTGGGCGTCGTCGGCAAACAGTTCGATATGGTCAATCACACCGCCATCCTTGCCGGTGATATGGGCCGCCTCCAGGGCTTCACGCACCGCCCAGGTGTAATGAGTCAGCGCCTCGACGTTATCGCCGGCAATGCGCTGGCCATGCTTGCTGATCAAGAAAAACCAGTTGCCGCCCCAGGCGATATCGCCCTGGATCACGCCGTGGCCAGGCACGCTCAGTTCGACCGCTTTGCGATAGCGATACGCAGGCACGTTGCGCACGCTCACCGACAGGTCGTCGTGCAAGGTGGCTTGTACGGTGCCCACCGGGGTTTCGATGTTATGCACGCCGGGAGTGATGCGCCCCAGGTGATGCAGCGAGCGCACCAGGCCGATGGTGCCGTGGCCGCACATGCCCAGGTAGCCGCTGTTGTTGAAGAAGATCACACCGGCACAGGCATTGGTGGCCTGCGGTTCGCATAACAGCGCGCCCACCAGCACGTCGCTGCCCCGAGGTTCGAGCACGCAGGCTGCGCGCCATCGGTCGTGGTCGCGCTCAAGGATCTGCTTGCGCTCGGCCATGGAGCCCTGGCCCAGATCCGGGAAGCCTGCGATCACCAGGCGAGTGGGTTCGCCTCCGGTATGTGAGTCGATGACGGTGATTTTTTTCATGGCAGCACCTGATGAGAATGGCCTACAGAGTGGCTCGCATCGGGGCGGATTCGCTTGTTGGTTTTCGCGGGTTGGGATGACGAAATCGGCACAATTACCCTGATTGAAGTACCGCTTGCGATTGTGCCGATTTCGTCTCCTTCAGGTAGGAAAAGTCTCAAGCTGCATCGGCGCAAAAGGCGGAATCTGTTTTACGTTTCCAACGCCAGTCGGCCAGACCGACCCCAATAAGGATAAGACCATGAGCCGTAAAGCCATCCATTGGAGCGGGGTTTTTCCCGCTGTCAGCACCCAGTTCAAGCCAGACTTTTCCCTGGACCTGGAAGCTACCCATGCCGTAATTCGCAACCTGGTGGAAGACGGCGTTTCCGGCCTGGTGGTGTGTGGCACCGTCGGCGAAAACACCTCCCTGAGCACGGCGGAAAAACTCTCGGTCATCGAAGTGGCCAAGGATGCCGCTGCTGGCCGCATCCCGGTGATCGCCGGTATTGCCGAGTTCACCACTGACTTCGCGCGCAACACCGTCAAGGAAGCGGCCCGCGTTGGTGTCGACGGCGTGATGGTGATGCCGGCCCTGGTGTATTCCGCTACTGCGCGGGAAACCGCCGCCCACTTCCGGGCGATTGCCACCAGTACCGATTTGCCGGTGATGGTCTACAACAACCCGCCGATCTACAAAAACGACGTGACACCGGACGTGCTGATCGCCCTGCAGGATTGCGAAAACATCGTCTGCTTCAAGGATTCTTCCGGCGACACCCGACGTTTTATCGACCTGCGCAACGCCGTGGGTGATCGCTTTGTGCTGTTCGCCGGCCTGGACGATGTGGTGGTGGAGAGCATCGCCGTGGGGGCTGAGGGTTGGGTCTCGGGCATGTCCAACGCTTTCCCGAAAGAGGGCGAAACGTTGTTCCGCCTGGCCAAGGAAAAGCGCTTTGAAGAGGCGTTGGCGCTGTATCGCTGGTTTATGCCGTTGCTGCATTTGGATGCACGTCCGGACCTGGTGCAGTGCATCAAGCTGTGTGAAGAGCTGGTGGGGCGAGGCTCGTCGATCACTCGTCCACCACGTCTGGCGTTGCAGGGCGAGACGTTGGCCGGGGTGAAAGCCATCGTTGCCAAGGCGTTGGCCGAACGGCCGCAGCTGCCGGATGTAGGTCTGTAAACCCCATCAAGTGTGGGAGCGGGCTTGTGTTGTAGCCGCTGCCGAGGCACGAGGCTGTGATGGGCTGCGCAGCGGCCCCAAGGGCGGTCCTGCGGACACGCATCGCAGCCTCGTGCCTCGGCAGCGGCTACAGCGCATTCGCGAGCAAGCCCGCTCCCACATTTTGATCCGGTTTCAACAGGACAACCGACATTTCGATCTGCCTATTCCAATAACCACATAAAAGAAGGCGCGCCTATGTCAGGCCAAGGCAAGTTCAAGAAACAGTTATCACTGGTTGACCTCACCTTTATCGGTTTGGGGGCGATCTTTGGTTCCGGCTGGCTGTTTGCGGCCAGCCACGTCTCGGCGATTGCCGGGCCGGCAGGGATCTTTTCCTGGTTGCTGGGGGGCTTTGCCGTGTTGTTGCTTGGCATCGTCTATTGCGAACTCGGCGCGGCCTTGCCTCGAGCGGGCGGGGTGGTGCGTTACCCGGTGTTTTCCCACGGGCCATTGCTGGGCTACTTGATGGGCTTTATCACGCTGATTGCTTTCTCCAGCCTGGTAGCGATTGAAGTGGTCGCCGCGCGCCAATACGCCGCCGCCTGGTTTCCCGGCCTGACCCATGAAGGCAGCAGCAACCCAACCATCATCGGCTGGCTGATGCAGTTTGCTTTGCTCTGTCTGTTTTTTGCACTGAACTACTACAGCGTCAAAACCTTCGCCAAGGCCAACAACTTCATCAGTCTGTTCAAGTTCATCGTGCCGTTGCTGGTGATCGGTGTGCTGTTCACTTTTTTCAAACCCGACAACTTTCACGTCCAGGGTTTTGCCCCGTTTGGTCTGTCGGGAATTGAGATGGCGGTCTCGGCAGGTGGGATCATTTTTGCCTACCTGGGGCTTACGCCGATCATTTCCGTGGCCAGTGAGGTCCGCAATCCCCAGCGCACGATTCCCATCGCGCTGATCCTTTCGGTACTGCTCTCCACCCTGATCTACGGCCTGCTGCAACTGGCCTTCCTCGGCAGTATCCCCACCGAAATGCTCGCCAATGGCTGGGGCGCCATCAGCAAGGAATTCTCCCTGCCATATCGCGATATAGCGCTGACCCTGGGTGTGGGCTGGCTGGCCTACCTGGTGGTGGCCGACGCGGTGATTTCCCCCAGTGGCTGCGGCAACATCTATATGAACGCCACCCCGCGGGTGGTTTACGGCTGGGCGCGCACAGGCACGTTCTTCAAGATCTTTACCCGCATTGACGAGAAATCCGGCATCCCGCGCCCGGCGTTGTGGCTGACGTTTGCCTTGTCAGTGTTCTGGACCTTGCCGTTCCCGTCGTGGGAAGCCCTGATCAACGTGGTCTCGGCCGCGCTGGTACTCAGCTACGCCATCGCCCCGATCTCCGTGGCCGCATTGCGCAAGAGTGCGCCGAACCTGCCACGTCCGTTCCGCGTCAGCGGTTTTGCGGTGCTTGGCCCGGTGTCGTTTGTGATCGCCGCGTTGATCGTCTATTGGTCTGGGTGGGGCACGGTGTCGTGGTTGTTGGGCCTGCAAATTCTGATGTTTGTGATCTACCTGGGCTGCAAGCGCCTGGTACCCACCGCACACCTGAGCCTGGGGGAACAAGTGCGCTCGTCGCTGTGGTTGATCGCGTTTTATGCCCTGACGATTTTGATTTCCTACCTGGGTAGTTTCGGTGGCATCGGCGCGTTGGTACATCCGTACGACACCTTGGCGGTAACAGCCATGGCTCTGGGTATTTACTACTGGGGCGCCAACACCGGCGTGCCGGCCCACAAGCTGGTGCTGGACGGCGACGAAGAATGATTTTCCTGACGTATAGCGAGAGGTAATCCATGTCCATGACAGGTCAACTGCTGATCGGCCAGCGCGCGTATCACGGTGAGAACGGCGAATTGCGTGGGCTGGATGCCGCCACCGGGCAGGCACTGGAGCCGGCATTCGGTGGTGCCAGCCTGGCGGATCTGGACCGCGCCTGTGAGCTTGCCGAGGCCGCGTTCGATGACTATCGCGCACGGCCACTGGAACGGCGGGCGGCGTTTCTGGAGAGTATTGCGAGCAATATTCTGGCCCTTGGTGATGAGCTGATCGAGCGTTGCATGCAGGAAACCGGGCTGCCTCGCGGTCGTATCGAAGGTGAGCGCGGGCGCACCGTCGGCCAGTTGCGGCTGTTCGCCGAGGTGGTGCGCCAAGGCAGTTTTCTCGATGTGCGTATCGACCCCGCCCAGCCCGAGCGCATACCGTTACCGAAGGTGGATTTGCGTTTGCGCAACGTCGCCATCGGCCCGGTGGCGGTGTTCGGAGCGTCGAACTTTCCCCTGGCGTTTTCCGTGGCCGGGGGCGATACCGCTTCAGCGTTGGCGGCCGGTTGCCCGGTGATCGTCAAGGCGCATTCGGCGCATCCCGGGACGTCGGAGTTGGTGGGTCGGGCGATTCAGCAGGCGGTGAGCATTCATGGTTTGCCGGAAGGGGTGTTTTCGCTACTGTTCGATACCGGTCGCAGTATTGGCCAAGGGTTGGTGGCGGACCGTCGGATCAAGGCGGTGGGTTTTACCGGGTCGCGAACAGGTGGCGTGGCGTTGATGAAGATTGCGGCGGGTCGCGAAGAGCCAATCCCGGTGTATGCCGAGATGAGTTCGATCAATCCGGTGTTGTTGATGCCCCATGCATTAGGGGAGCGAGGCGCTTCGATTGCGAGCGGATTTGTGGCCTCGTTGACCTTGGGGGCGGGGCAGTTTTGCACTAACCCCGGATTGATCCTGGCGATTGACGGGCCGGCGCTACGGTTGTTTGAAACGGCTGCCGTCGGTGCCTTGGAAAAGGTCGTCGCCAACACCATGCTGACGCCAGGAATTCACGGCAGTTACTGTCAGGGTGTTGAGCGCTTGCGGGCTCATGCCGACGTCGAGACATTGGGACAGGGGCTTGAAGGTGATCGTTATCAGGCCCGGGCGGCGTTGTTCGCCACCTCGGCAGCAGCGTTCTTGCAGCGTCTGGCGTTGCGTGAAGAAGTGTTCGGCCCTGCATCGTTGATCGTACGTTGCGTTGATGAGGCTCAACTCAAGCAAGTGGTGAGCGCCCTGGAAGGCCAACTGACCATCGCCTTGCACATCAGTGAGGCAGATTACCCGCAAGTACGCGCGTTGTTGCCAACCCTTGAAAACAAGGCCGGACGCTTGCTGGTCAATGGCTTTGGCACGGGCGTTGAAGTCGGTCATGCCATGGTGCATGGCGGTCCGTTTCCGGCCACCTCGGATGTGCGCACCACATCGGTGGGCAGCTTGGCGATCAATCGGTTTTTGCGGCCAGTGTCGTATCAGGATTTACCGGCGGCACTGCTGCCGCTGGAGTTGGCGGACGGTAATCCCTTGAGTGTGCCCCGTCGGGTTAACGGCGGGCGTGCTCATGACTGAGTATCTTTCGCTGGATGAGGTGCATGAGTTGGCGTTGAACGTGCTGACCCATCACGGCCTGTCCGATGCCCACGCCCAAGCCATTGCCCAGGTTATTACCAGCGCCCAGCGGGATGAGTGCCATTCCCATGGCGTTTATCGCCTACTGGGTTGTGTGCGGTCCTTGCGCGAAGGCAAGGTCGATCCGTCCGCCTCGCCTTCGGTGCGCCACCTTTCGGCGGGCGTGGTGGAAGTGGACGCTCACTACGGTTACTCACTGCTGAGCTTCCAGACGGGCTTGCCCTTGTTGGTGGAAAAAGCGCGTAGCCAAGGCTTGGCCGCCATGGCGATCAAGCGCTGTTTCCACTTCTCGGCGCTATGGCCGGAAGTCGAAGCCATTGCTGCAACTGGCCTGGTAGGCATCGCCATGAACCCCAGCCATAGCTGGGTGGCGCCGGCGGGCGGTAGCAAACCGGTGTTTGGTACCAATCCACTGGCGTTCGCCTGGCCAAGACCCAATGGCAACCCGTTTGTCTTTGACTTCGCTACCAGCGCCATCGCCCGTGGCGATATTGAACTGCATGCCCGTCAGGGTTTGCCGATTCCTGCCCATTGGGCAATCGACGTGGACGGCCAACCCACCACCGACGCCAATGCGGCGCTGAAAGGCGCGATGCAAACCTTCGGCGGCCACAAAGGTTCGGCGCTGGCAGCCATGATCGAACTGCTGGCGGGGGCGTTGATCGGGGATTTGACCAGCGCTGAGTCGATGGCCTTTGACGACGGTGTTGGTGCGGCGCCATGTCATGGGGAGTTGGTGTTGGCGTTTGATCCCAAGGTGTTTTTGGGGGACGGCTATGAGCAGGGATTGCAGCGGGCAGAAGGGCTGTTCGAGGCCATGACCGGGCAGGGCGCGCGGTTGCCTTCGCAAAGGCGGTTTGAGGCGAGGGCGCGGAGTTTGAAGAACGGGGTGCAGATCCCAAGGACGTTGCTCGCAGACATCCGAGCACTGCTGAATTAAGCGACTCGACGATACGCTGATCTCGCTCTGTAGCCGCGATCAGACAG
>Ga0302228_10000694_pt1 | contig 26881 bp, 24 predicted proteins | sample II_Palsa_N1_2_FD_193519 | JGI IMG/M metagenome (GOLD analysis project Ga0302228, IMG submission 193519) | Peat permafrost microbial communities from Stordalen Mire near Abisko, Sweden - II_Palsa_N1_2 | ecosystem: Environmental > Terrestrial > Soil > Palsa > Peat permafrost | place: Sweden... | reverse complement strand
GTTGATCATGTCTTCGTACACCTTCGATTCACGCCGGCCGAGTGCGGCCGTGCGGGCCTTCTCGGGCGCGATGTAGGCGCCGACCGGCGCGCAGCCGTCAAGGCGCAACAGGCTCAGCAGATGGCCGCCGTCATCGGCTACCGCGATCGTGACCGCCCAGTTGTTCTTCTCGGCCTCGGCACGCGCGGCGTCGAGAATCTTCGTCGTTTCGGCAACGGTCAATACGGGTTTCGTCAGCATAATGAATTTCCTGTTTCGGTTATGGTAAGGCTTCTTCTACAAGTTCGATCCAGTGACGCACACCCGTGCGTCCGGCACCGTCCAGGTGCGTCTGGCAGCCAATGTTGGCCGTCACGATCAGATCGGGCTTGCCGCTTTCCAATGCGTCGAGCTTGTTGTTGCGTAATGTTTCCGCAAGCTCGGGTTGCGTGATCGAGTAGGTGCCGGCCGATCCGCAGCACAGATGGGCGTCGGGCACCGCGGTCAGGTCGAAACCGAGCCGCTGCAGTACCCCCTCGACCGCGCCACCCAGTTTCTGTGCATGCTGCAGGGTGCACGGGCAGTGAAACGCGATGCGCTGTTGCGCCTTCGCTTGCAACGTATCCAATGGCTCCGCGGCGAGGACTTCCACCAGATCGCGGGCCAGGCTGCTGACCCGCTGCGCCTTGTGAGCATAGCCGGGGTCGTCGCGCAGCAGATGTCCGTATTCCTTGACGAACGCGCCACAGCCGCTGGCCGTTTGCACGATCGCCTCGGCACCTGCCTCGATGGCGGGCCACCACGCGTCGATATTGCGGCGTGCCCGCATCAGGCCGGCTTCCTGAGCATTCAGATGATAGTCGGTGGCGCCGCAACAGCCGGCGCGCTCCGCGCTCACCACGCTGATGCCGAGCCGGTCCAGCACCCGCGCCGCCGCCGCATTGGTGTTGGGCGACAGGGACGGCTGGACGCATCCTTCGAGCATCAGGACCTTGCGGGCATGCCGCAGCGGCGGCCGGGGCTTCGCGACAACGCTGCGCTTCGGAATTTTACGTCCAAGCGCCGCGGGAAGTAACGGCCGAAATAAACGGCCGGTCTTTAGCAGCGCGTCGAACACCGCCGGGCGCGGCACCACATGCCGCAAACCTGCGCGGAGCGCCCGCTCGCCGGCGGGCCGCTCGACGCGCCGCTCCAGCTCGGCGCGGCCGATGTCGAGCAGCGCATGATAGGTCACGCCGGACGGGCAGGTGGTCTCGCAGTTGCGGCAACTGAGGCAGCGGTCGAGGTGCAACTGGGTCTTCTGCGTGACCGGCTCGCCTTCGAGCAACTGCTTGATCAGATAAATGCGGCCACGCGGGCCATCGAGTTCGTTGCCGAGGATCTGGTAGGTCGGGCAGGTCGCATTGCAGAAGCCGCAATGGACGCACGAGCGGAGGATCTTCTCGGCTTCGGCGGCACGCGGCAGGGTCTGGGCGGATTCGCTGAGATTGGTTTGCATGGTGTCGGTCGCGCCCGGAGGCGCTCAGTTGCATTCAGCTTGTGCTCAAAGGTCGGCGTACATCCGGCCCGGATTGAAGATGCCGCGCGGGTCGAGCCGCTGCTTCAGTTGCTGGTGAAAGCGCAGCAACGGGGCAGCCAGCGGCTGAAACGGCTCGGCGCCGGCCAGCGGCGTAAAGCAGGTGGCGTGACCACCGGCCGCTGCCGCAACGTCGCGGATCGTCGCGGCTGGCGCATCGCTTTTCAGCCAGCGCTGCGCGCCGGCCCAGTCGATCAGCATCGCACCGGACAGTGCGGCAGTGGCGGCAAGCGGCGTGGAATTCGGCAGCGACAGGCGCCAGAGCGGGCGTGGGTCATCGAAAAACGCCAGGCGGTGCTCGCGCAGCGCTTCCCAGAAGCCCATGTCCAGGTCCGCACCGCCGATCCGGTCCACCGCTGCCGCCACCGATCCCGTCCCGCCTTCGAGCCGCACATGCAACCGGCCGTCAAGATAACAGGCGCCGCTGACCGGCAGCGCCGCCTTGCGCCACGCGGACAGTTCGCGCAGTGCTTCGCCCGCATCCAGTTCGAGCGTGAGACTGCGCTGGGCGCGCGGCCTCGGCAGGACCTTGAGCGAGACTTCGGTGATCAGGCCAAGGCATCCATAGCTGCCGGCGAGCAGGCGCGACATGTCATAGCCCGCGACGTTCTTCATGACTTCGCCGCCGAAGCGCAGGTGCTTCGCTTCACCGGTGATGACCCGGCAGCCCAGCACGAAATCGCGCACCGACCCAGCCCACGGCCGGCGTGGTCCGGCAAGGCCGGTAGCGACCGCGCCGCCCACCGTCGCAGCGCCGTCGAAGGCCGGCGGCTCGCACGGCAGCATCTGGCCGGCTGCCTCCAATACTGCGTTCAGTTCCGCCAGCGGCGTGCCGGCGCGCGCGGTGATCACCAGTTCGGTGGGGTCGTAGCTGACCACGCCGCGATGCGAGCGCGTGTCGATCTCGGCGCCGCTAACCGGCCGCCCGAGGTGAGATTTGCTGTCGCCGCCACGAATGCGCAAAGGCGCGCGGCGAAGGAACGCGCGCGCCACTTCGTCAACGAGGCGCTCGCTGTCGTCGGTCGAATGCAGTTCGGCTCGCATCATCAGAAACGCTCCAGTTCGGGGAAGGGCAATTTGCCGTGATGGATATGCATCGAGCCGAACTCGGCGCAGCGGTGCAGCGTCGGGATGTTCTTGCCGGGGTTCAGCAGGCCGTCGGGATCGAACGCGGCCTTCACCGCGTGGAACACCGTCAGCTCGTCGCTGTTGAATTGCGCGCACATCTGGTTGATTTTTTCACGGCCCACGCCGTGTTCGCCGGTGATGTTGCCGCCTACCGCCACGCACAGCTCGAGGATGCGCGCGCCGATCTGCTCGGCGCGCTCCGTCTCGCCCGGCGCGTTGGCGTCGAACAGGATCAGCGGGTGCATGTTGCCGTCGCCGGCATGAAACACGTTGGCCACCTGCAGGCCGTACTCGGCGGACAGATCCGCGATGCCCTTGAGCACGCCCGGCAGTTCGCGGCGAGGAATCGTGCCGTCCATGCAGTAGTAATCGGGCGAGATGCGCCCGACTGCCGGAAAGGCATTCTTGCGACCCGCCCAGAAGCGCTGGCGCTCCGCCTCGTCTTTGGCGAGCCGCACTTCGGTGGCGCCCGCGCTGCGCAACAGCGCCTCGACGCGTTCGCAATCCTCGTGGACGTCGCTCTCTACGCCGTCGACTTCGCACAGCAGGATGGCCTCGGCATCCACCGGATAGCCGGCGTGGATAAAGTCTTCCGCGGCGCGAATCGCGAGGTTGTCCATCATTTCCAGACCGCCCGGAATCACGCCCGCGCCGATGATCTCCGCCACCGCCGCGCCGGCTTTCCCGACGTTGTCAAAACTGGCCAGCAACACCTTTGCGCTTTGCGGCTTCGTGAGCAGCTTCACGGTCACTTCGACGACAATGCCGAGCATCCCCTCGGAGCCGGTGAAGAGCGCGAGCAGATCGAAGCCGGGAGCGTCCAGCGCTTCGGAGCCGAGCGTGAGATGCTCGCCGTCGATGGTGAGGATCTCCAGCTTGAGGATGTTGTTCACGGTCAGGCCGTATTTCAGGCAATGGATGCCGCCGGCGTTTTCCGCGACATTGCCGCCGATCGAGCAGGCAATCTGCGACGACGGGTCGGGAGCGTAGTACAGGCCATGCGGCGCGGCCGCCTGCGAAATGGCGAGATTGCGCACGCCAGGCTGCACACGTGCGGTGCACGCTTCGGGATCGAGCTCGAGGATGCGGTTAAAACGCGACATCACCAGCAGGATGCCTTTTTCGAGCGGCAGCGCGCCGCCCGACAACCCCGTGCCCGAGCCACGCGCCACCACCGGGATGCGCTCTTCGCAGGCGAACCGCAGCAGCGCCTGTACCTGGTCGGTCCGCTCCGGCAACGCGACCAGCATCGGCGTAGTGCGGTAGGCGGCCAGTCCGTCGCATTCGAAGGGGCGCAGGTCTTCCTGCTCATGCAGGATCAGCAGGTCCGGCACGCGGGCCTGCAGTTGCGCGACCACGGCCGCCTTGTCATGCGTGACGAGCGGGCCGTCGATTGTCTCGTCGTAGTGATAGCTCATGGGGTATCTCCTCGGCCGGCGTCGTGCCGTTGGAAACGGTCCCGCGAGCCTGTCGAAACCATGATTGTTCCGGCAATGGCAGGGCGTGTCGACAGCTCGTAGCACTGGTCATACCACTTTCTGAACGCGGTGAAAAAGCGTGCTCTGCACGTAATCCATTGCGCAAAGGCTGCTGCGCGATCATTCAGCCCGGATCGTGATAGCATTTTCAGATGGTCATACCAGTGAGAAAGTGATGCAGGCATCGTTGCAGACAGAGGGTTCAGAGAGCCACCGCCAGGTGGCGGACGTCGTTGCCGAGCGCATCGAGCGTCTGATCGTCGATGGGGTACTCAAGTCCGGTGACGCGCTGCCGTCCGAACGGCGCCTGACGGAAAAGCTCGGTGTCTCGCGCACCGCGCTCAGAGAGGGGCTCAAGCTGCTGCGGGCGCGTGGCATCATCGAGACGTCGCAGGGCAAGGGTTCGTTCGTCGCAAGCCTCACGGCCCAGCCGGCGCTCTCGCCGATGATGCATCTGCTCGGCTCACAACCGCGCACGCTGTACGACCTCTTTGAGGTGCGCGGCATGCTCGAGGCCGAATCCGCGAGGCTGGCGGCATTGCGCGGCACGCCTGCCGACTTCGTGATGATCACCCGGCGCTATGAGGAAATGATCGCCGCGCATGGCACGGAAACCAGCGCCTCGACGCACGCACGGCTCGACCATGCCTTTCACCTGGCCATCTGCGAAGCGTCGCATAACCCTGTGCTGGTCCATACGCTGAGCTCGCTGACCGACCTGCTGTTGAGTTCGGTGTTTGCGTCGGTCAACAATCTATACCACCGGGAACCGCATAAACGTGTGATTGACCGGCAACACGCGCGGCTCTACAACGCGGTGACCGGTAAGCTGCCGGAGCAGGCCCGCAAGGCGGCGAGCGCGCATATCACCAGCGTGTGCGAGAGTCTCAGGGAGATCGAGCAGGAGGAACAGCGGCTCGTGCGCGCGACCCTAAGGCTTGAAGGATGGGAATGAAGATTGCTTTGGGGAACTGAGCAGATCGACAGCGGCGGGGCGTGTTTTATGGCGCCAAAATGTCATGGGAATGTCACGATGATGGCAGACGCATGGCGCACGAATGACGCGTCAGACCAGGTAATGGCGCGTAACGTGCGGCGAGCCGCCCACTAGCACGCTTGCCCTATTTTTATGTCACGCTTTTCCCGTCCGTAATCGATCGAAAGGCTTTTGCCATGTCCCGTCCATCGCAAACTTCTTCTCCGGCGAGTGCCGCCATGTCGTCAGCCCGCCTGACCTATAGCCTTACGCTAAGGGTGCTGCATTGGCTGACCGCGTTGTGCATGTTCGTCGTGATTCCGCTTGCCTGGTACATGACCAACCTCGACCGTCACGACCCAATGCGGGGCAACTGGGTCAACCTGCACAAGTCGATCGGTCTCACGATCTTGCTGCTGACGCTGATTCGTGTGGTCACGCGGCTGTCGGGCACCGCGCCGCCGCTTCCCGCCACCATCCCGTCCTTCGAGCAGACGCTCGCGCACATCGGACACGGCTTGCTGTATGTGATCCTGTTTGCCATGCCGATCAGCGGCTATATCAATTCCTATGGCGGCGGTCATGCGGTCAACTGGTTCTGGCTGTTCCAGGTCCCCGCAGTGGTGCCGCAGGACAAGGCGCTCGGCCATCTCGGTTCGCGCGTTCACTATCTGCTGGCTTACCTCACGTATGCGCTGATCGCCGGGCACGTGCTCGCGGTGATCTACCATCAGTTGATCCAGCGCATCGACCTGCTGGGCCGGATGACGGGACGCGCGGCGAAGCACTGATACTTTCCTCAGCTAACCAATCGGACAACTCGCACTACAATCGGTCTCAACGCATTTATAAAAACTCGACCCACCATGCCAACCGTCAGCGGTCTATACATCTATCCCATCAAATCGTGCGCGGGTATTGCATTAAAGGAAGCACGGCTTCTCGACACAGGTCTGGAATATGACCGCAACTGGATGGTGGTCGATCCCAGCGGCCTCATGCTGACGCAGCGCAGTCATGGGCGTCTCGCGCTCATCCGCGTTGCCTTGGGCCAGCGCGAGCTGATTATCTCGGCGCCCGGCATGCCTGATCTGCGCACGCCACTCTCCGTGACGGCGCTCGAACGGCCCGCGCTGATCGAAACCAGGGTGTGGCGAGATACGATGTCGGCCTTCGACACCGGCGCGCAAACGGAGGGCTGGTTTTCGGAGTTTCTCGGTGTGCCGGCGCGGCTCGTGCGCTTCGATCCGGCGGTACGGCGTGTGGTGGATCCGGTGTGGACGGGCGATATTGCCGCGATCACCCAGTTTGCCGATGGTTTTCCCTTGCTGGTGCTCGGCGAGGCGTCGCTTGCGGACCTGAACCGGCGTCTGGCCGGCAAGGGTGCACCGCCGATCCCGATGAACCGCTTCAGGCCCAACCTGGTGTTCACCGGGCTCGACGCGTACGACGAAGACTACGTGGAAAATCTCACCGTCTGGGCGGACGAAGAAGCGGTGCAACTGCACCTCGTCAAGCCGTGCGCGCGCTGTCCGATACCCACCATCGATCAGGCGAGCGGTGTGCCCGATCCGGACTGGCCGAACGAACCGCTCGATACGATGAGCGTCTACCGTGGCAATGAGCGGCTCGGGGGCGCGCTGACGTTCGGTCAGAACGCGATCGTGTCGACGGGCTTCGGCGCGGTGCTGGCACTCGGCCAAATGGTCGATGCCGAACTGGGCTTCGACGACTAGCCAATCCGTTCGACGATCGCCGCCAGGCAGACCGGCAGCAGCAAGGCGCTGCCCGATGCCATCGTCGCGAACCACACGTCGCAATTCACCAGTACGGGTTTTGTTTTCTGCGCTGTGCGGCGGTGATTTTTCGGCTCAATGCAAGCCTAGGCGCAAGAGCAGACCGAAGATCTCGAAGGCGATCGCGAGCCCTACGATCGTAACCGGCAGCGTCAGGACAATGACCCACAAGGTCCGATACGATCTGGGCGACGGCGTGGGCTCCTTCGATGCGCGGCTCGAGATCCCCTCGGCCTCGCCTGCCGTTACAGTGCTTGCTGTTCCGCTCTCACGTTCCGTCATGACTGCGCGTCCGTTGGTTGTCGTCGCTAATTATGCATCGCATCCTTGATTGCCGCAGCGGCGAAGGGGTACGCGCTCCTGACAGCAAACTTGTGTACGAGCTTAAGGTACCTTTAAGTCAGAACGAATACATTGGCACTGATCCGCTGGGCGTTGAACACACCGCCCGACGCAATCAGCATTCTCCCGACAGTCACGTCCAGTTGCCCCTTGGCCTTTGCAGCGGGGTAACCTTTGCAGGCCCGGCTCATAGCCGGGCCTTTCTTTTAGGGCGTATCTGTCGTCATCCAGCTGACACGGTACATAGGAGCCGCTCGGGCGTCCGCGCGAGAATCAATGGCTGATGGTCTCGAGCGACAGTCCGCGTGTCGACGGCCCGAGCAGGATCATGCAGATCCCGACCAGCATCGAGACGCCGATGAACGCCGCCACGCCCGGCACGCCGTATCCGTGCAACAGAACGCCGATCGCCAGCCCCGCAAACGCGGCGGAAATCCGGCTCCACGAATAGACAAAGCCAATCGCCCGGGCCCGCACCCGCGTCGGGAACAACTCGGCCTGGTAGCCGTGATACGCATAGGACATGATGTTCGCGGCCAGCGTGAACAGCACGCCCAGCACGATCAGCAACCACGGCGCGGATGCCTGCGAGAACACGGCGATGACCACGGCCATCGTGATCAGGCCGCCGCAAATCTGCGTCTTGCGCTCCAGCTTGTCGGCGAACCACACACCTAACAGCGGACCGAACGGATTGGCGATGGCAATCACGAAGGCGTACCTGAGGCTCGCCGTCACGTGAATGCCGCGATGGATCAGGAGCGTCGGCACCCACGCGGCGAAGCCATAGAAGCCGATCACCTGGGCCATGTTGAAGATCGACAGGAGAATGGTGCGGGTCCGGTAGCGCGGCCCGAAAATCTCCTTGTATGAACCGGTGCCCGTCTGCTCGGGCGAGACCGGCTGAGGGGGCGGCAGCACCACACCTTTCTCGGCGGCAACACGGCGTTCGATATCGGCGACGATGCGCTCGGCTTCCTCGATGCGCCCGTGCCGCGCGAGCCAGCGTGGGCTCTCGGGGATCTGGCGGCGCAGGATCCAGACGACCACCGCGCCGACCGAGCCGATCAGGATCACCACCCGCCAGTATTCGAGGCCGAGCGGCTGGGTGCCCTTTAGCGCATAGGCGAGAAACGCGACCAGCGGCACGACCGAGAAGGTGATGAACTGGTTGACGGCATACGCCCGGCCGCGCTCGCCGCTCGGAATCAACTCGGAGATGTAAGTGTCGATAGTGACCAGTTCTACGCCGATACCGATGCCGGAGATGAGACGCCAGATATCGAGCGCGAAGCCCGAGGTCTGAAAGGCCATGATGATCGTGCAGACCATGTACCAGATCAGCGACCACGTGAACACGACGCGCCGCCCGAAGCGGTCCGCCACGAAGCCGAACGCCACGGTGCCGATCCACAGGCCCGCAAAGGTGGCAAACACGAAGGTGCCGAAGCCGGCCACCGCGAGCGGTTGCAGCGCCGCGAAAAAGCCCAGCGATTCGGGCTTGAATAGCCCGGACTCGACCATGCCGGGCGCGACATAGCCGGTGAAGAACAGGTCGTAGAACTCGAACACGCCACCCAGCGAGATCAGGATCACCATGGTCCAAACGGTACGCGAGGGGGGCAACCGGTCAAACCGGGCAGCGATTTCAGCCGCCTTTTGTGTAGACATGTACGCCTCTTGTTCTAGATGTTCTGGATGTCTTAATGATTTTGTAAGGTTGACCGTCAAGCGTGTGGCTCGCTGGCGGAAATTTCGCACGGCCCCGCGCGCATTCGCAATGCGGACGAATACGGAGAAGGGATCACTTAATTCGTTTTCATTTAATGTGAAATGCTAATGAAACGTAAATGACTCGATAAATATTACAACTAACTTGCCGTTTGCATCTGAATGGCATCCTACAATGAGACCTGATCGACTCATAAATGCGTCAGGCCGGTATTGGGCGCAACGGGTCCCGCGGCCGCCTTCTCGAGCATCCCATTGCCATGTCTGCCACCAGCGACGAAGAGCAAACCAGCGTGCCGTGCTATCGCAGCGGCGCGGCCGCGCGTCTTGCTCGGATGCCCGTCACGACCTTGCGCATCTGGGAACGGCGCTACGGCGTCGTGTCGCCGCCCAAGAGCGCGTCGGGGCAGCGCCTTTACTCGTCGCAAGACGTGCAGCGGCTGATCCTGCTGAAACAGCTGGTCGAACGCGGTCACGCGATTGGTTCGATCGCAAGGCTCGAACTCGATCAACTGGACCGCCTCGCGCTCACCTATACCGAGGTGGCGTTCCCGCCCGATCTGGCAGACAGTGCCTCGGAATCGACGCTCGTGATTGTCGGCACGGCGCTGGCGCGGCGCTTGCGTGGCGATCTGCCCGCGTTGCAATCCGCGAGTCAGCCGCGGTTGACGGTGTTCGACGACATCAAGGACGCCCAGGCACATCCGCTGAAAACCGATGCGCTGGTGATTCACGTGGCTTCGCTGCAGGACGAACTGGTGCAGGCCGTCCTCATGCTAGGCGAGACCTGTCATGCCAGGCTGGTTGCCGTCGTCTATGCGTTCGGCACCGAGCACAGCGTGAATGCGCTCCGCTATTCGGGCGTGCGGGTCTACCGTGAGCCGCTCGAAAAGTCGGCGGCCATGCAGATCCTGCACGACCTGTCGCCGGCCACGCAGCCGGGCGATTCGGTCGACGTCTACGCCCGCACGCCGCGCCGTTATTCCGACGAAGCGCTCGCGTCGATCGCCGGGCGCTCGTCGGCCATTGCCTGCGAGTGCCCGCGCCATCTGGCCGATCTGGTGCGGCAACTGTCGTCGTTCGAGCAATACAGCGACGACTGCATGTCGCGCACGCCGGCCGATGCAGCGTTACATCGCTATCTGGCGGAGGTGGCGAATCGTGCCCGCGCGATGTTCGAACTGGCGCTCGAGCGTGTTGCACGCGAAGAACGCTGGGCACGGGACGCTAGCTGAATCCTTCGCGCGGCGACTCGCTGCATAACGAGGCTAGGGGTTGCCGGTCAGATCATACTTATTCAATTTTGATTCAGTGTTATGGAATTGAGCTGATTATTGACGTCATTGGCGGAGACGCATGCGTGTTAATTATTCGACAAATGGCAAAGCAGGAACACAACTCTCCTTTGACAATGATTTTTTCCAGGCTAAATTTAAACGGCTTTCTGGAACGTTCTCCACCGAGCGTTTGGGCCCGTGCATTAGAGCGGGCTTTTTTTACCGCCTCGGCGCAGCGCGGCACAACGCCGCGCGACTGGCTGGCCGTACAGGACAAGAATCAGTTCATCGCGGACATATCGGGCGTAAAACATCATTTAATCAGACCAGGACGGTTCATTCCGATTCTGACACGCTGACGATTATATTTTCCCACATGGCCATGAATCGGGATTGACGCAGATTTATTGCTTTCAGTCCGCATCGGATACGGGTAATCTAAGACTGCGGAGGCGTCAAGCATTGGATTCCCCGGTCCTATTGATGCCGCCGTGTAGCAAGTGAATTGCGCGCGCCCATTTTGGTCCCGGGAGCGCGCATCTTTTTGTCCCCGCATGTCTCCGCTGTCTCCTGCGGCATACGCGCGTCACGCTTCGATCCAGCCGCCGTTCGCTTCGCATCTCATTCACACCCAGCCTGATTCACGAAGACATTCCTCGGGGTGAGTTCAGTTGGGATGACTTAACATTTAACGAACTGTTGATTCATCCCACTGTCTCGCCCGATTACGTCGGAGCGACGGCATCGCTCAGCTCCACGACACCGTCGCCGCAGCGCGCGTATGATCGATACCGGCTAAACCGCTTCGCCGATCCCCAAGGTCTGGCCGCCCGACGGCGCACGTTGCGCGAGGCGACTATACCCATCCCTATCGCTTGTGGAGGAACCTAGCATATGAGCGCGCCTGACGAAGTCGTATTCCTGCTCGATGTCGACAACACGCTGCTGAACAACGATGAGGTGGTGGCGGATTTACGCGCCCATCTGAAACAGGAGTTCGGCGCGAGCAGTGACCGGTACTGGGAAATCTTCGAAACATTGCGCAGCGAGCTCGGCTACGCCGACTACCTCGGGGCGCTGCAGCGCTACCGGCAGGAGCGTCAGTGCGACACGCGGCTGATGCTGATGTCGACGTTCCTGATCGACTATCCGTTCCCGACCCGTCTGTTTCCCAACGTGCTCGCGGCACTCGCGCGTCTGCGCACGCTTGGACCGACGGTGATCCTGTCCGACGGCGACGTTGTGTTCCAGCCCCGTAAGATCAAGCAGTCGGGTCTCTGGGACGCAGTGGAAGGGCGCGTGCTGATCTACATCCACAAGGAGCAGATGCTCGACGAGGTCGTGCAACGCTACCCGGCCCGGCGCTATGTGATGATCGACGACAAGCTGCGGATCCTTGCCGCGATGAAGCAGATCTGGAAGGAGCGGCTGATCACGGTCTTTCCGCGCCAGGGGCACTACGCGCTGGACAAGGCCAATCTTGTCACTTATCCGCCAGCCGATATCACCATCGAGCATATCGGCGAACTGGCCACCATGGATCTCGCGGTGTTTTCGGCCTGACGGGCGTCCTGAGCAGCAGCCTGATTCGCGGCCGGTGCGAACCTTGCTGTCCCACGTTTGTCACACCCCGGACGGAAAGTGGAATCTCTGACACCCGTAACTGAACAGGCAGTCCATACCATGGAGTGACCCGATGGCCGAGATCAACACCCAGACCCCGGTGCTGGATGCCGACACGCTGCGCAAGATGGACCGTTACTGGAGCGCATGCAACTACCTCGCGGCCGGCATGATCTACCTGCGCGCCAATCCGCTGCTGCGCGAACCGCTCAAGCCCGAACACATCAAACGTCGCCTGCTCGGGCACTGGGGTTCGGATCCCGGTCAGAGTTTCCTGCTGGTTCACCTGAATCGCCTGATCAGGAAACTCGACCTGAACGTCGTGTACATCGCGGGTCCCGGCCATGGCGCGCCGGCGACGCTGGCGAGCAGTTACCTCGAAGGCCATTACTCAGAGATCTACCCGGACCGCAGCGAAGACGAAGCTGGCATGCATCGCTTTTTCCGCCAGTTTTCGTTTCCTGGCGGAATCGGCTCGCATTGCACGCCGGAAACACCGGGCTCGATTCACGAAGGCGGCGAACTCGGTTACAGCCTCTCGCACGGGTATGGCGCGGCGTTCGACAACCCGGATCTGATCGTCACCGTGATGGTGGGCGACGGCGAAGCGGAAACGGGGCCACTCGCCACTTCATGGCATTCGAACAAATTCCTCAATCCGATCCGCGACGGCGCCGTGTTGCCGGTGCTCCACCTGAACGGCTACAAGATCGCCAATCCAACCATCCTCGCCCGCATTCCGCACGAGGAACTGGAGGCGCTGCTGACGGGCTACGGACATAAGCCGTATTTCGTCGAGGGCGACGAGCCGGAGGCGATGCACCAGAAAATGGCCGCCACGCTTGAACACTGTATCGGCGAAATCCGCTCGATCCAGCAGCAGGCGCGCGAGAGCGGCCGTGCCGAGCGGCCACGCTGGCCGATGATCGTGCTGCGCTCGCCGAAGGGTTGGACCGGCCCGAAGGAAGTGGACGGACATCGCGTGGAGGGCTCGTGGCGCGCGCATCAGGTGCCGATTCTCGATCCCGCCACCAACGACAAGAACCTGCAACTTCTCGAAGACTGGATGCGGCGTTACCGTCCCGAAGAACTCTTCGATGAGAACGGCCGGCTGGTTGCCGAGCTGCGGGAACTCGCGCCCAGCGGTTCGCGCCGGATCAGCGCCAATCCGCACGCGAACGGCGGGTTGCTGTGCAAGGCGCTCGAGATGCCGGATTTTCGCGAGTACGCCGTCGAGGTCGGCTCGCCCGCTACGACCTACGTGTCGCCCACGGATGTGCTCGGCAAGTTTCTCTGCGAAGTCATGCGGCGCAACATGAGCGACTTCCGTGTCTTCGGACCGGACGAAACCGCCAGTAACCGCCTGACTGCGATTTACGAGGCATCGGAGAAAACCTGGCTAGCCAATATGGAGCCCAGCGACGCGGACGGCGGCGAGCTGTCGGTGGATGGCCGCGTGATGGAAATGCTCAGCGAGCACACGCTCGAAGGATGGTTCGAGGGCTACGTGCTCACCGGCCGGCATGGGCTCTTCGCCACCTACGAAGCGTTCGTGCACGTGATCGACTCGATGTTCAACCAGCACGCCAAATGGCTGGAAAAAGCCAAGCTCGAGTTGAGATGGCGGCAACCGGTGCCGTCCATCAACCTGTTGATCACTTCGCTCGTCTGGCGTCAGGATCACAACGGCTTTACGCACCAGGACCCGGGCTTTCTCGACGTCGTCACCAACAAGAGCCCGAACGTGGTGCGCATCTATATGCCGCCCGACGCCAATTGCCTGCTGAGCGTGGCCGACCATTGCCTGCGCTCGCGTGATTACGTCAATGTGATCGTCGCGGATAAGCAGCCGCATTTGCAGTACCTCGATATGGCCGCAGCGGTGATTCACTGCACCAAGGGCATCGGCATCTGGGACTGGGCTTCGACGGATCATGGCGCTGAGCCGGACGTAGTGATGGCCTGCGCGGGCGACATCCCGACCATGGAATCGCTGGCGGCGGTGCAGATCCTGAAGGAGCAGTTTCCCGCGCTGAAGATCCGCTTCGTGAATGTGGTCGATCTATTCAGGCTGATGCCCGACACTGAACATCCGCACGGCTTGTCGGACCGCGACTTCGATTCGCTGTTCACGCGCGACAAACCGGTCATCTTCAACTTCCACTCGTATTCGTCGCTGGTCCACAAGCTCACCTACCGCCGCGCCAATCACGAGAACCTGCACGTGCACGGCTATCACGAGAAGGGCAACATCAACACGCCGCTCGAACTGGCCATCATCAACCAGGTCGACCGCTTCTCGCTCGCAATCGACGCGATCGATCGCGTGCCGGGCCTGCGCGGTGTCGGCGATCACGTCAAGGAGTGGCTGCGCGGTCAGATCATCGAACATGTCGCGTATGCGCATGCTGAAGGCATCGACAGGGACGAAATCCGCAACTGGACATGGACGGGCTAGGGCGATGGCCGACACGCGGAGGCAGATGCAAAGGAGCCCGGCGACGATTCTGGTTCTGAACAGCGGCTCGTCGTCGCTCAAGTTCGGCCTCTTCAAAGCCGGCCATGCCGGCGCAGCAGCGGGCGGTGGCGCGGCGGCGGGTTCGCCGGAAGCCAAAACCGATGAGGATGACGAAACGCTTCTGCTGGAAGGCAGCGCGCAAGGCATCGGCCGGCCCGACGGCAGTCTGAAGATTCAAACCGCGGACGGCACCGTTCTCGTACAAGCAGCCGATCTGATGGAGTCGCAAACCGACGCCTTGCAGAAGCTTGCCGGCGCATTGGCCGAGCACGGCCATACCCGGCCGGCCGCGGTCGGGCACCGGGTGGTGCACGGCGGCCCTCATTTGCGCGAGCATCAGCTTCTCACGCCTGAAGTCAGGCAACGCCTGCAGGAGGCGGTGCATTTTGCGCCGCTGCATATCCCGCCGGCGCTCGCGTTGATCGATCAGGCCATGCAGATTTTCAGCGACGCGCAGCATTTCGCCTGCTTCGATACCGCCTTTCATCGCACCATGCCAGCCGTGGCTTCGCAGCTTGCGTTGCCGCGCCGCTATGCCGAGGCCGGCGTGATTCGCTACGGTTTTCATGGATTGTCGTATGAATCGCTGGTGCGGCAGCTCGGACGCGACCTGCCTGCGCGCGCCGTGTTTGCGCATCTGGGCAATGGCTCGAGCGTGTGCGCGCTGCGTGATGGACGCTCGGTCGATACGTCGATGGGGCTCACGCCGACCGGCGGCATTCCGATGGCCACCCGCAGCGGCGATCTCGATCCCGGCGTGCTGCTCTATATGATGCGCACCGAACACGTCGGCGCGGACCGGCTCGAAACGCTACTGAACCGCGAGAGCGGCCTCGCCGGCTTTACTGGAGGCGAGGGCGACATGCAGGCGCTGGAGAAGCGCAGCGCGGCAGGCGATCAGGACGCCGAACTGGCGATCGACGCGTTTGCGACGGGCGTGCGGAAATATGTGGGCGCCTATGCTGCGTTGCTGGGCGGGATCGACCTGATGGTGTTTGCGGGAGGCATCGGTGAGCACAGCGCCGAAGTGCGGCGACGTGTCTGCATGGGTCTCGAGTTTATGGGTTTGAGAGCCGATGACCCCGCCGGTAAGGTGCGCGTCCTGCACACCGAGGAAGAGCGGCAGATTGCGCGTCATTGCCGGGCGTTGCTACGGCAAGCGGCGAGTTAAGGCATGGGTGCGTCGTATTCCGTTCGTGCGTTAATGCCGCGTCGTATCCCCACGGCGTTGCTCGAAAGCACTCAAAGACACTCAAACACGCTTGCCAGGCTTGCTCCCCGTCGCCCGCGCGGTGCCGCCGGCCTTGACCGTCATATGATCGGATACGCCCGCTACGCCGAACAAACGGCTGACGTCCTCTAGCGCGGCTGCCTTCTGTTCATTCCGGTCAACCTGACCGATCAGCGTGATCCACCCGTGTTCGACCTTGACCTTGATGGCGCCCTGCGGCACGCAGGTGTCCCAGGCGAGGCGCGTCAGCGCTTCCGCGGCGATCTGGTCGTCGCGCAGCTTCGCCGCGTCCGCGCCGCGAATCTCGACGGCGACGACCACTCCCTTGACGTCCTTGAGCCGCAATGCGGCGCTCTCGGCCTGATGCTTCTGGGCGGTGTGCTCCACGTGGCCCAGCAGCGTCACGATGCCGGCCTGCGCGGTGACGCCGACGTGGCCCGCAGGCATGCCGGCCGCGCTCAGCTCGGCAAGTACGGCGCGTTGCAATGCGTCGTCGTTTGAAAGAACGGGTTTCATCGGGCTCTGATCTCCTTCGCACCATGTCGCACAACCTGGCGATAGAACGCCACCGGGGTGCGCGTTGCCATTATGCGAGCTTCGCTCGAGCCGCGCTGCGCGCGTGAATTGCAGTCACGGCACGACGCTTGCTCGAACACGGCAAGCGCTGCGGTTCCAGAACGGCCGCGCAGCCCATTCGACGCGGTCAAGGGAGGCCAGATGCTTGATATCCGTATTCGTGCAGCCGATCACGAGGCAAAGCGGCGTGCCTATAGCGCCGCGCAGGACGATGATCCCGTCACCGCCAATCATCAGGACTCTGTAAAAAATCCACTTGTTGGGCTCGAAGCATTCCTGGATCGCGCGTGCTTCGATGCGGCTGACCCCGGCGCACTCGGCGAAATGCTGAGACAGATGGTCGACGCCGGATATGACCGATTGCCCTTGCCGGGGAGCGGCCGAACGCTCGAACGATGGCGTGCACTGGCGGCGGTCGCCGTGCGCGATCTCGGTCTCGTCAAGCTGTTCGAAGGCCACACCGACGCGCTCGCGATCCTCGCTGAACTGGGCGCGCCGCACGTGCCGCCCGGCGGCCGCTGGGGAGTATGGGCGGCCGAAGCCCCCGACGCACGCGTCCTCGCCACGCCGCTCGCCGACGGTCAATTACGGCTCAGCGGCACCAAAGCATGGTGTTCCGGCGCGCAGGCCGTCAGTCACGCGCTGGTGACCGCGTGGATCGGTGACGCGCCGGTGCTGGCGGCGCTCGCAATGGATCAGCCGTCCATTTCGATCACCACGCATCACTGGCACGCAGTCGGCATGCGCGCGTCGGCGAGCGGTGACGTCCGCTTCGACGAGACGCGCGCGGTTCAGATCGGCGCGCCGCACGGTTATGTCCAACGCGCCGGCTTCTGGCAGGGCGGTGCAGGGATCGCCGCGTGCTGGTACGGCGCGGCTGCGGGTGTGGCAAGCGTGCTGGCCGAGGCGGTCGCCGCTCGCCCTGACGCGCATCGCCTCGCGCACATGGGGGCCGTGGAGGTCGCGCTGGCAGGGGCGGCGGCCGTGTTGCGCGCCACCGCGCTGCAGATCGACGCACATCCCGGCGGCGACCCGCAGAGCGCGGCGATGCGCGCGCGGCTCGTGGTCGAGGCGGCAGCCACCACCGTTATGGAGCACGCGGGCCGGGCGCTCGGCGCGGCGCCGCTCTGCCGCAATGAACGGTTTGCCCGGGCGATGGCTGATCTGCCGGTGTTCCTCAGACAGAGCCACGCGGAGCGCGATCTCGCCGCGCTTGGCGAGCGCTCGTTGGGACAGCGCGGCGGCGGTGATGGCGATCCATGGGGGCTTTAGGACTCGCCGTGTTGCCGTGACAGGCATGCAAGACGTATAAGGCGCGTCCGCCGCTTACAGGCGCCGGACCGCAGGGTAGATGACAAGGAGTCCGATATGATTTCCTCGAGTGGCTATTTCGACGCGCTCTACGACGCGTGCGACGATCCATGGGGCTTTCGCAACCGCTGGTACGAGCGCCGCAAACGCCTGCTCACGATGGCCATGCTGCCGCGCGAGCGCTACCGGCACGCCTTCGAGCCGGGCTGCGGGAACGGCGAACTATCGGCACAGCTTGCCGACCGTTGCGACAGCCTGCTCGCGGCTGACCTGAACGAGACCGCCGTGCGGCTCGCCGCTGAGCGGGTAGCGGACACGCCTCATGTGCGCGTCGAATGCCGCAGCGTGCCGCATGACTGGCCCGACGGCTCCTTCGACCTGATCGTAATCAGCGAACTGGCCTATTACCTGGATGCGTCCGGACTGGACCAGCTGGCTGAACGCATCAAAGGCTCGCTCACGCCCGATGGCACGTTGCTGGCCTGTCATTGGCGCCGTCCATTCGATGCCGCACCGCAATCGGCAGCGTGTGTGCATGCGCTGCTCGATGCGCGTTGCGGACTCACGCGGCTCGTGCGTCACGAAGACCCCGATGTGCTGCTTGACGTGTGGTCGCATGATGCCCGCTCGGTTGCTGAACAAGAGGGGCTCGCATGATCGGCATCGTGATTCCCGCACACAACGAGGAGGCTTCGCTCGCGCGTTGCCTCTGCTCGATTCTCGAAGCGGCACGCGATCCGGCGCTGGCGGGCGAAGCGGTGCACACGGTCGTGGTGCTCGATGACTGTACGGACCGCTCCGCCGAGATCGCCAGGCACTACGGTGTTGAAACCCTCGTGCTGCAGGCGCGCAATGTCGGCGTGGCGCGCGCCGCGGGGGCGCATTGGTTGCTGGAGGCAGGCGCCCGCTGGCTGGCCTTTACCGATGCCGACAGCCGCGTCTCGCCCGGCTGGCTGACGGCGCAGTTGTCGCTTGGCGCCGATGCGGTGTGCGGCTCGATCTGCGTCGACGACTGGACGGCTCATCCGCAAGAATTGCGCGACTATTTCCGACGGACCTATATGGACGCAGACGGTCATCGGCATGTGCATGGCGCCAACCTTGGCGTGTCGGCGCACGCCTATCTGCGCGCAGGCGGCTTCGCGCCGCTCGCCTGCAGTGAGGATGTCGCGCTGGTGGAGCAATTGCAGGCAACAGGCGCACGCATTGCCTGGAGCGCGGCGCCGCGCGTCGTGACGAGTGCGCGGCGCGCAAGCCGGGCGCGTGGTGGCTTCGGCGATACGCTGTGCGCGTGGGCCGCGGCGCTGGCGCTCGAGGCTGGGCAGCATCGGACACCGCAGCTGGAGCTGGATCCGGCCTTCGAGCGGGCTCTGGACTCGGATCTGGATCCGGCCTTTGACTAGGGATTGGAACCGGCTTTGCACTCCACGGTGGTCCCCGCGTTCGCCTCTTTGATCAGGACCGTGCCTTCGCAAGTTGCGCCGGTGTATCGGGCGCCCCCATGCGGTTGGCCGCATCGAGCGGCGTGACGCCTGACGCGTCGCGCGCCTGCGGATCGGCGCCGTGGGCGATCAGCAGGTCGACGATCTCGGTGCGATTGAACATCGCGGCAATCATCAACGCGGTGCGGCCATCGGGCGATGCCCCTTCGACATCCGCGCCGGCAGCAAGCAGCGCTTCGATGACTTCCTTAAAGCCCTTGAACGCCGCACCGGCAATCGGACTTTGGCCGTTGTCGTTGCGCAGGTTCGGATCGGCACCGAGTTCGGCAAGCGTGCGCACGGCGTCGGCGTGGCCGTGATAGCTCGCCAGCATCAGCAGGCCGTCGCCTTTTTCGTTGCGCAGATTAGGCGGCACGCCTTTGCGGATGACCGCCGCCAGCGTGGCCGCGTCGCCGCGCCGCGCGAGATCGAACACTTCGCTCGCGACTGCCTGCAGATCGGGATCGATGTCGGGCTGGGCTGGCGTGTTTGATGGGTTGAGTTCGTCGGTCAAGGTAGCCTCCGTGCAATGAGATCGGTCCGCGCGGGACACGTCAGCGATATCAGCCGTGTTAGTCGCGCTACTCAGGCGAGCATACCGAATCGGCGCGGGATGCGCCGGCCCAATGCCCCTGCATCACTGAGGCTGCGCCGGCTCCCGATGCCCTTCATTGGGTTGCCCGCGCCCCTGCGGCTGAGCCTGTGGCTGCGGTTGCGGACGCGGTGCCTGAGCGGGCGGCCGGCCGTACTGCGGCGCCGGTGCTTGTTGCGGCGGCGGTCCGCCATGCGGCACAGGTCCGGCATTGGGACGATAGACCGGCTGCCCTTGTTCCTGCATCGGCGGCCGATAGGGCGCGCCGCCGTTCGGTTGCGGCTGGCCCGGCGGACGATACGGTTCCGGCCCGTGCGGCGGGGGCCCATAGGGATGCCCGCTGCCAGGATAGCCAGGCGGCCCGCCATGGCGCCAGCGATCGCGATCGCCGTACCACGGCCGGCCGTGATAGTAGCGGTCCCAGTAGGTGTCGATCGAGAAACCGATGACCGGCAAGCCGATCACCGCGCCATAGCTTTCGAGCGGCACGTAGTTGCCTTCGTACGCATAGGTGAGTGCGTTGCCGTCGACCCAGCCGCGCAGATCGTCGAGCGCCACGTCGCACCACTCGTAGGTGCTGACGCAGCCCATCACCTCGACCGGCTGATTGGGCGCGAGGCCGGTGACCACCGGATAGTCGTCACCGGGTCCCGCCATCAGGTTGACCGGCTGATTCGTGACGGCCTGCACCTGGGAGAAGGCCACGCAGGGCAGCGAAAGCAGCGCGGCAAGCGCCGCGCGAGGGGTGAGCTTGAGCGCAGTGGGCCGCGCAGCGATGCGCGAGTTGAGCCGCGCGGTGAACCAAATGGGCATGAGAAACGCGCCTAAAGGAGGCTTTAGTGTCGACCCGGTCAGGTTAGCAGATGGACGGCGCTTATGCAGTGGCGCCCGTCAGCGACACGATGAAGTCGAAGAATGCCCGCACCTTGGCGGGCGGGTGATGCTAACGCGAAATGCGGTACCGAAGCAGCATTCGCTTTGCATTATTCATGACAAACGGTCATGACCGATATGATCCGCAGGCGCTCGCGTAACTGTGGGTCCGCAGCTACGCTGGACGTCATCGCGCCTCGGGTTTGCGTTTACCGCTGCCTGCAAGCGTTACCGCTGCTTTGGCACGCTGCGGCACCGCAGGCGCTGAACCCCGTTCATCAGTTTGATTTGTGAAGGAAGGCATCATGTCACGCGTTTTTATTACCGGCTCTGCGGACGGTCTCGGTCAGATGGCTGCCCGCTTGCTGATCGAGGCAGGACACGAAATAGTGCTGCACGGCCGCAACGAGGCCCGCGCGCAGGCGGCACTAAAGGGCGCGCCAGGCGCGCACGGAGCGGTGCACGGCGATCTGTCGAGCATTGCGCAAACGGTCGCGCTCGCCGATGAGGTCAACCGGTTGGGCCGCTTCGACGCCGTCATCCACAACGCGGCGGTGGGCTATCGCGAGCCGCGGCGCATCGCCACCGTCGACGGTTTGCCGCATGTGTTTGCCGTCAACACACTGGCACCGTACATCCTGACCGCGCTGATCGAAAAGCCGCGGCGGCTGGTCTATCTGAGTTCCGGGCTGCATCGGCAGGGTGACGGCACGCTGCAGGATCTCAGCTGGGAGAAGCGCCCGTGGCAGGGCGCGCAGGCTTACTCGGATTCGAAGCTGCACGATGCGCTGCTCGCGTTTGCGATGGCGCGCCGCTGGCCGCAGGTGTTGTCTACTGCGCTTGAACCCGGCTGGGTAGCAACGAAGATGGGCGGAGCCGAGGCGCCTGACGATCTGGACGCCGCACCGAAGACTCAGGTCTGGCTCGCGGTGAGCGATGAGCCCGCAGCCACGGTGAGCGGCGCGTATTTCTATCACATGAAGCCGCGCGAGCCGCATCCAGTCGTGTATGACGCGTCGGTGCAGGAGCGTCTGCTCGACGCCTGCGCGCGGCTCTCGGGTGTTCGTCTGCCGGATTGAGTGTGAGGGGTTGGGTCGGCCAGGAAGGGACGGAGGATAAACCCGCGCACGCTTCTCGTTATGCGGAGCGCGGGCCGAAGTGGGCCGCGTCAGTGCCAAAGCACATGACTACGCGCCATGCGATGCCATGACTGCACTGGCATCCGGAGCAGGTATGCCGCTTGCTACTCCAGATGCGACGTTCGCCGCTGTGCGAACGGATGCGCTGCATCTGCGGCGGGTCGAGCCGGGTTGCCGGCACGCCGGCCGTGCGGCATTTTCCGCTTTCGATCCTGGAGAAAAAAACATGCATATCGTGACGAACGTGGGCCCGCTCGCGGCGTTGATCGCCGGCATTCTGATCCTCGTCGTGCCGCGCCTGCTCAACTATATCGTGGCACTTTATCTGATCATCATCGGCCTGCTGGGTCTGTTCGGCGATCATATTCGCTGATCGACGGCGGACGCCGGACGCCTGGCATCGGCGCTGGCGTCCGGCACACTAAATAATCAACGCCCCGCGCTGGGCGCTGCACGCCCAACCGTCGCCGCCACAACGGGGGCTTCTTCGAGCCGCCGGAACACCAGCGCCGACACCAGCGTAATCACCCCGACGCACACGAAGCTCAAGCGGAACCCCATGGCCGGCGAACCGAGTTGCGCGGAGAACAGATTCACGAGCCCGCCGCCGATCGATACGCCGAGACCCATCGCCAGCATCTGCACCATCGAAAACAGGCTGTTGCCGCTGCCCGCGTCCTCGTGCGAGAGCCCCTTCAGGGTGACGCTGTTCATGGCCGCGAACTGCATCGAGTTGGCCGCGCCGAATACGACCAGCACTGCGATCTCGACGAAGAGCGGCGTGCCGCGCGAGATCAATGCGAACGCAACGATCGCCGACCCGACGATCACCGTATTGACCAGCAGGAACGTGTCATAGCCATAACGCCGGATGAGCGGCGCGATCCAGCGCTTGGCCACGGTGCCGGCGAGCGCGGCGGGCAGCATCATCATGCCCGAATGCAGCGGCGTGTAGCCGAGTTCAAGTTGCATCAGGAGCGGCAGCAGGAACGGCACCGCGCTGGAACCGATGCGGCACACCAGATTGCCGATCAGGCCCACACTGAAGTTAGGCTCACTAAACAGTTTGAGCTTGAAGAGCGGATTGGCGCGGCGCTTCGCATACGGCACATAGGCGAGCGCCGAAGCCAGGCCGAGCACGAACAATCCGGCGGCCCAGGCGGCACGATGCGTCTGCACAGGCGTTTCCACCGCGAGCGAGAAAGCGATCATGCATAGCGAGAGCAGGGCGCAGCCGGCGAAATCGAAGGGCGGCGCGGCGGATGTGGTGCTGCGCGGCAGGTAACGATTCACCGCGAAGAGGCCAAGTGCACCGATGGGCACGTTGATCAGGAAAATCCAGTGCCAGGAAATGGCCTCGACGAACCAGCCGCCGAGTGTCGGTCCGACGATCGGGCCGACCTGTCCCGCGACCGAAATAAATGCCAACGCCGACACATATTGCTCGCCCGTCACGCTGCGCAGCACGGCGAGGCGTCCGATCGGCAACAGCATCGAACCGCCGACGCCTTGCAACACCCGCGCCATCACCAGTTGTCCCAGGGTGTGGGCGCTCGAGCAGCATATCGAGCCGAGCACGAAGATCAGGATCGCGGCGAAATAGACCCGGCGCGTGCCGAAGCGGTCGGCGAGCCAGCCGGAGGCGGGCGTCAGCATCGCCATGGTCAGCGTGTAGGCGACGATCACCGGCTGCATGGCCAGAGGCTTTTCATGCAGGCTGTGCGCGATGGAGGGCAGCGCAGTGTTGACGATCGTCGTGTCGAGCGACTGCATGAAAAAACCGGCAGCGACGATCCAGAGCAACGCAGTCTGGCTTGAATCCTTACTCATTTGAACTTTTCGGCAGGCGGCGCGGCTTCAGACACCTCGGCCGCCTGACAGCGTCCGGCGGCGATGGGAAGCCATGCGACGCAAAAAAATGGGGTATGCCGACATCATATTGACATACGCGTCAATCGGGAAGCCCACTAAGGACATTGACTGTTATCGCTGTTGCCGATAACAATGCGTGATGCTTAATCCCATCTGGCTCAAGACTTTCGCCACCGTGGCCGCCTGTCATAGCTTCACGGAAGCGGGGCGGCAACTCGGCCTCACGCAGTCGAGCGTGAGCGAGCACGTTCGCCGCCTGGAACAGGAGATCGGCCGGCGGCTCTTCGTGCGCGACACCCATTCGCTGGCGATGACGCCCGATGGCGAAGCGATGCTCGCGCATGCCAGCGTGATTCTGCAGGCGCTCGCCCGTGCGGAATCGCAGTTTCGCGCACCGCGGCTGAAAGGCCGCGTGCGTCTCGGTTCCTCGGACGATGTGGCGCTCGGCCCGCTGCCTACCGTACTCGCGGCGTTTCGCGACGCGCACCCCGACGTGGAGCTGGAAATCACCATTGGCATGACGGGCAAGCTCTACGAATTGCTCGATGCCGGCTCGATCGACCTGCTGGTCGGCAAGCGGCGTCTGGGTGACCGGCGCGGCGTGCCGCTCTTCACCGGGCGGCTGGAGTGGCTGGCCCGGACCGGCACGCTGGTGGACATGACGCAGCCGCTGCCGTTGATCCTCGTGGCCGAGCCCAGCGTGACCCGCGCGGTGGTGCTGGATGCGCTCGCCGAGGCGGGCTTTAGCTGGCAGGTGGTGTGCACGAGCAGCAGCCACTCGGGCTGCATTGCGGCGGCGCGCGGCGGCCTCGGCATTACCGTGCGGCCGCACTATCTGACCGCGCGCGGCCTTGCGCTGCCCGTCAACAATGCGAGCCTGCCGACCTTGCCGGACGTGGAGTTCATCGCGCTGGCCGCCAAACGGCTCAGCCGTCCGGCAGGCACGTTGTTGCAGCTCCTGCACGACAGCGATCTGCGTGGCTCGTGGGTCGGCGAATAGCGCCGCTGCGAAGTGGGTTGAGCAATTCGCCGGCGTGCATCATGCGTCCGCGGTGACGCCCCGCGGCCGGCTATTCCGCGAAATCGGGCCTAAGCGCCCAATTTCGCAGGCGTCGAAGGCACGCCACACATTCTCAAAATTGTTTTTGCAGCGGCCGGTGAGTCGCTATACTTTCCATATACGATACATTGTTCCATATAAGGAACAAAGCAAACGGCGCTAATGCCGCCTGAACGTGCGCGCAGACTACACGTCCGTAGACCGGGAAGAGACCACCGACCACGATGACCAAGAACCTGACCATCAATCTGCGAATCGCGATCACCGTCGCATTTCTGGGGGCGTTACTCATCGGCACCGGCGTGCTTGGCATTGTCGGCATGGCGCAAAGCAACGATGCGCAGCGTGACGCCTACGCGGTGCATTTCGCTTCGGTGGTGGCGTTGGGCAAATCGGGCACGGCGATGTCACGGGCCCGCTTCGGGCTCGACTGGGCGATGAGCAACCCGCATTCGCCGCAACTGGGCGCGGCGCTCGACCGCGCGGACATGCTGCTCGCCGATTCGGACAAGTGGTGGAACGCCTTCCGCGATCTGCCGAAGACGCCGCAACTGCAACAGTTGACCGACGATCTCGATGCGAAACGCACCGCCGTGCGGCGCGACGCCATCGACAAGCTGATCGGCGCCATCCGCAGCGGCGACACGAGCTGGATGGACGAGACGCGCGCCAATCACCTGATCGGCCTCTACACGGCGATGAACACGAGCCAGGGCGCGCTCGAACAGTATCTGAACCAGCAAGCCCAGGACGCGAACGACCGCTCCGCCGCGCGTTTTCACACGCTGCTGGCGGCGTCTCTGGCCAGCATCGCAGCGGGTTTGACGGTTGCGTTGTTTAGCTGGCGCAGCTTGCGCCGCGCCATCATGACGCCGCTGCACGACGCGCTGCGCCAGTTCGATGCGATCGCAGCGGGCGAGCTCACCACCCACGTGCCGATCCATTCCAACGACGAGATGGCGATGCTGTTGCGCGGGCTCGCCGCAATGCAGGCAAAGCTTGACGCCACCGTCACGTCGGTGCGGGCCGGCTCGCATTCGATCGCCTCTTCGACCCAGCAGATCGCCGCGGGCAATCTCGATCTGTCGCAACGCACCGAAGAACAGGCGGCCTCGCTGGAAGAAACCGCGTCGGCGATGGAGCAACTGACCGCGACCGTGCAACTGAACGCCGAAAACGCCCGTCATGCGAGCGAGCTGGCGTTACGCGCCTCGGAGATGGCAGCACGTGGACGCGATTCGGTGGGCAGCATGGTCGAGACGATGCGGGCGATTCACGCGGGGTCTTCCAAGATGACGGGCATTATTACGGCCATCGAAGCAATTGCTTTCCAGACCAATATCCTCGCCTTGAACGCCGCGGTCGAAGCGGCGCGCGCCGGTGAAGAGGGGCGCGGGTTCGCCGTAGTGGCGGGCGAAGTGCGCAGCCTCGCACAGCGTTCCGCGGCGGCGGCCAAGGAGATCGGCGCGCTGATTGCGGAATCCACCTCGCGCGTCGAAAACGGTGCGGGGCTCGTCAACGAAACGGGCGACACGATGCAGGAGGTCGAAGCGGCAATTGCCCGGGTCGCGCGGATCGTCGGCGAGATTGCAACGGCCTCGCACGAGCAGAGCGAGGGCATCAAGCAGGTGAGCCTCGCCGTGACGCAGATGGACGAGGTCACGCAGCACAACGCGGCGCTGGTCGAGGAGAGCGCGGCGACCGCGAGTTCACTGGCAGATCAGGCGCAGCAGCTGAGCGAACTGACGGCCGCGTTCAAGGTGGCCGGTGACGGCATGATGGCGGCGTGACGTTAGGCGCTTCACGCGCGGCGTGTCTTCAGGCCGCTGAACCTGCCGCTCGCGATGGCGGTGCCGGCTAACACGATCAGGCAACCGGCGAGCATCGAGAGGGTGACCTTTTCGTCGAGCAACGCGGCGCCCCACAGCACACCGAAGACCGGAATCAGAAACGTCACGGACGCAGCATAGGTGGAGCCGGCGCGCTCGATCAACCTGAAGAACAGCAGATAAGCGACTGCGGTGCAGACCACCCCGAGCGCGACGACGCAGACCCAGATCGATGCACCAATCGCGTGTCGCGGCCAACAGGTCGCGGCGAGCGGCCACAACACCAGCGCGGCGAAGCACTGACTGCCGAATGCGACGACCTGCGGCTGCATGCCGGCCAGATGGCGTTTCGAGTAGTTCACGGCGAAACCGTAGAAGAGCGCCGCGAGCAGGGCGGCCGCGACAGCGAGCGGCACGCCGGCCGAACTCGCGCTTAGCGAATCCCACACGAGCACCACCACGCCCGCAAAACCGGTTAGCAGACCGTATATCT
>Ga0302228_10000681_pt1 | contig 27062 bp, 14 predicted proteins | sample II_Palsa_N1_2_FD_193519 | JGI IMG/M metagenome (GOLD analysis project Ga0302228, IMG submission 193519) | Peat permafrost microbial communities from Stordalen Mire near Abisko, Sweden - II_Palsa_N1_2 | ecosystem: Environmental > Terrestrial > Soil > Palsa > Peat permafrost | place: Sweden... | reverse complement strand
CGGTCCATCCGGCAGATCGGCCTGGGCGGCAAGCGCGGCGAGCGTCAATGCCGGCGCGGTATTACGCGGCGATGGTTCGACGAGGACACGAGGTGCGCCGCCGCAGCGCTTGAGCCGCTCGAGCGTGGCCAGTTGCAGATCGCCGCCGCATACGACGATCGGCGCAGCCCGTTGGAAACGCGCTGCCCCCTGAGACTGACGCTCGCCGGCAAAGAGGCGCTCGAGCCGATGAACCGTCGATTCGAGCAGCGACTCGTCGCCGAACAGGTTGATCAGCTGCTTGGGGCTTTGCTCGCGCGACAGCGGCCACAGCCGCGTGCCTGAGCCACCCGCCAGAATCACGGGCTGGACGACGCAGTCTTCCATAGCCTCACGTGCCAGCGCGTGCTGCGTAACCGGCGATGTAAATTCGTTCAAATCAAGATCATTCATTCGAGCCTCTCCAATGCACACCCTCAGAGCCCCCGCGACCCCGATTGAATCCGACACAATAGGCGTGACAGCTTGATTGGAGCATGCTCAGGCGGCCCGCCTCTGTTCGTACCCACACACTGCCTCGTGGGCCCGGCGGAGTCGATCTGTCTGTACGAGTTCATGGGCCCCGAACCCGGAAAGACGTACCGACGCCATTGCCGTCCATCCATGGATAACGATTAGAATACCGAAATAATTAACATTCTTCGCTAACAGACGACTCGCGAATGGATGCTATCTCCGGCAGCACACCGCGATTCGCGGCGCCACCCCGCCGTGCTCAGAGATTCTCGAACGTACCCGCGCCCGACATGATGCTGCGCTCGCGCCTTGCAAAGGCCAATGGCGCGCGGACGTTGCGCGTGCGGCACGTCAACCCGACAGATAGCGCGCCATGGTCGAGAAACGGCCCTTCCACCTTGCGAAAGCCAAACTGCTCGTAGAAGGCGCGCATGCCTACCGGCGCAGTCACTCGCACGAGGATTCCCGGCCAGCGCTCTGCGGTCGCCCATAGAACCCGCTCGATCAGCTCCTCGGCGGTGCCGTCGCCGCGCCTCGCGGGGCTTGTCAAAACCTTGTCGAGCAGCACTTGCGGATGCTTCGCGTCGGCGCGCCGAATCCGCGCGTAAGCCATGATTGGCATCGCGTGAGACATATCTTCGGCCGCGAAAATGTGCAACGCGCATTCGTCGCGGCCGTCGGCGTCGAGACACAGGTGCGACTGTTCGACGACGAATACGGCGCTGCGCGCACGCATGATCAGATACAACTCTCGTACCGTGCACTGCTCGAATTCGAGCGTTTTCCAGTTCATTGTGATCCCCTCCTGCGATTTACTCGACAGGACCTGGTCATTGCCATGCACTCAAGGTACGCCGACGCTCCTTTCAAACTCGGTGCGCAAGCGCACCGACGATAAGACGTCACAAGCAGTTAAATGCGAACAACCGGGAAGGACAGAACGGCCTCGAACTACACCTGATCTATGACAACAGCAAGTCGTTGCAGGCACAACCTCGGCATGTCTGCCTCAACGACTCAGGAGTCAAGATTGCATCGAAAATCGCGTGGTCCAACTTGCGTCACGCATCAGCCGAACACAAACACAACATCACGCAGCGCATGTGCGCCGCCGACTGTCCCGGACGATTCGTCGACTTCATCTGCGCACATCGCTTCGGCCCACGCACGCATGACGTGATGCTCGCGGCACTTCGCAATCCGTCAACTGGACAAGCCTGTTCGCACGCGTTCCATCGCGTCACCGAACGGTTCACGAACGATTCAGCAGGTGTCGGTTAACGCGAACGATACAGATGCCGCACTTGAGCTCGAGGTATGCAGAATTAATACTGAAGCGCCGTTTTTTTATCGCTGGCGCAATCCGGTGGATACCCTAACTGCCCCACAGCGCGCATAGAGCCTCACTCTACGCATTTCGTTGTAGACGGCTCGAGAAGGTTGCGTCGACATCGAACCTGCCATCAAAAACCACTTCCGTGCGTCAGCCCACGCAATCCGCTAACCACATGTGAATCATTTCTGAGTCATCTTGGACGGCGGTGCATGGTCCCCGCCCAGCTAGCATTTCGGCGTCGGTTCGCCTTGCTCCGCCGCCTGTCCGACACAAACTAACGCAATCCGATCAACGACTTGCGTCAAAAACAAATGCTCCCGGCACGGGCATGACCAGGGGGGGCCCTGGTACAAAATTGAAACAAAAACGCACATTTTGCAGCGCAAACCCTCATTGACCTCTTCGCTGCGTCGCACCAGTGCTCATTCCGGACGAGCTGGCACAGTCCTCGCTAAATGAGAAGCGCAACACCAGCGCCGATGTACATAACCCAAAAACAACGCTGGCGCGCAACAGCCATACGGGGCCCGCACTGCAGATCCATGACCGCTCGCCAGGCGGCAACGCAAGACGGATGCAGAGACGGGTAGAAAAAACAAGGAGCTGCCTCACGCGGCTCCACGCGAGGACCGAATCATGCTTACGCTTCAATCCGATCTGCACGGCAATCATTTGCTTGGCGCATTGCCCTCCCATGACTGGCAAGCCATCGCCCCTCACCTCGAACTCGTCCATCTGCGTACCGAACAGCTTCTGTGCGATTCAGGACAACGTATTCATCACGTTTATTTTCCGACTACCGCCATCATTTCAATGTTGTCGACGATGGAAGACGGCAGCTCGGTTGAGATCGCCGCAGTCGGACGCGAAGGCATGACGGGCGTTCCGGTATTGACGGGCGGCGAGACCATGCCTAACCGCGTGCAGGTGCAAAGCGCCGGTTTCGCTTACCGCATGACCGCGCAAGCGCTCAGCCAGCAATTCGCGCGCTCCGACTTTCTGCGCCGCCTGCTGATGCTCTATATGCATGCTCTGCTCACGCAAGTCGCACAGACCGCTGCATGCAACCGCCATCACTCGCTCAACAAACAGCTGTGCCGCTGGCTGCTGATCGAGATCGATCGCGTCGCCTCGAATGAGCTGACCGTCACGCAGCAACTGATCGCGGACATGCTCGGCGTACGCCGCGAGGGCATCACCGAAGCAGCGGGCAAGCTGCATGACGACGGCCTGATCCATCACAGCCGTGGCCATATCAAGGTTCTCGACCGCAAGGCGCTGGAATCGCGTGCATGCGAATGCTACGGCCTCGTGAAGCGTGAGTTCGACCGGTTGCTGCCGCGCATGCGTCAGGCCGACACGGTCAGCTAAGCCTTCACCTTCGTTCGCGCAGCTGCAGTAATAGAAGAAGCATCGCGCTGCCTTCGAGAGCGTCCTTACGCCAGTTCGTTGAACTCTGGCGGCACGATTCGCGAAAACGCGAATCCAAAGAGGCGCCGAAGGGCGCGTGATAAGGCCGGCGTCCTCCTGAACGCCGGTTTGCTGTCCTGTGCGCCGCGACGCATGCGTGTCGCTGTCAGTCGAATCCAGGTTTTTCAATGTCCTCTTCTCTCCTCACACCGCCCTCTGCACAGGAAGTGCATGTCTGGCAGTGGGATCTCGATGTCTGCGGTGACGATTTCGATCGGCACTGGGCCTTGCTGTCGACGCAGGAGCGCGAGCGCGCCGACAAATTCCGCTTCGCACGGCATCGCCGTCGCTACGTAGCAGGTCGAGGCGAACTCAGGCAGCTCCTCAGCCGCTATCTCGGGTTATCACCGCGGCAGGTTGCCCTTGACTATGGTCCTGACGGCAAACCTTTTTGCAACATCCAGCCTGCGGGTTGGACGGTCTGCTTCAACCTCAGCCACAGTGAGAATGCGGCAGCGCTCGCAATCTCGAACGGCTTCGAGGTCGGCATCGATGTAGAAAACGTTCGCCCGATCGAGGAGTGTGTGCCGCTCGAAGTGTTCTCCATCCAGGAGTGCGCGGAATTCAGCGCGTTACCGGATGCAGAACAGCAAGAGGTCTTCTTCGAAAGCTGGGCGCGCAAAGAAGCCTGCCTGAAGGCGCTCGGCACCGGCTTTACCCTGCCACCGGCCCATTTCGAGTTCGACCTATCCATCCGCGGCGACACGGCACCGCGCTTTGTCGGCGGCGAGGCGCAGGAAGCGACCCAGTGGCGCATCTGCGCCCTGTCATCGAGTTCAACCTGCGCGGGAGCGGTAGCGGCCCGAAGCACGGACTGGTCGATTGTCGAAATGAATTGACGGACGGCGTCTGCTTCAACGGCGTGCGGTCTGTTCTCGCGTCAGATTCCAGGCTTTAGCGCAAGCGCTTGACACGCTCTGAACACGCAATCTCATCAAGCTGATGTGCTGTTGCATCACTCGTGTGTGCGAAGGCGTACGGATAGGTGCTCCGCGAAAGATTAACTTTCACTTACAGCATCTTTCGCGTTTGAGACACGGGTCAGGTGCAGAGAGCCTCGTGCTGCTTGCGCCTGCCGGGACCGGCCGCCGTTATGTGCGCTAGCTGCGCGCTAATGGCCAGGCGTAGCACAGTACAAGGCCTTCATCTAAATTATTAGAGAGCGGCAAATGTCACACAGAGACAACTATCCAGGCGACTTGCCGAACGGGGCTGCAGGTCATTTACCTGGTGTAGCAGCGTGCTTCGAGGCCGTATGTGCGGAGTTTCGCAATCATCTTGCTGTGATCGACGCAACGGGTGAAGAGCGTTATGCCGACCTCGGCGAACGCTCGGCGCGCCTCGCCACCGTCCTGTCCCGCATGGGACTGGAGCGAGGCGAGCGTTGCGCCATCATGGTTCCACGCAGTCGCGACACGCTGGCCCTGATGCTGGCGATCCTGCGTGTCGGAGCCGTCTATGTGCCGCTGGACCCGGCCTATCCCCGGGCACAGCTCGATTTCATCGTTGCCGATTGCTCGCCCAAGCTCATCATCGCAGAAGGGTCGGCGCTCGCCAGCGTTGGCGATCTGAATGGCGTTGCGGTCGATCTGGCGGATATCGTTGCGTCGGCGGAGAGCGCGGATCCCGCTCCGCTCCAGGCTTCCGGCCGCGACGACCCTGCCTACATCATGTACACCTCCGGCTCGACCGGCAAACCCAAGGGCGTGATCGTGCCGCACCGCGCGATTCTGCGCCTCGTGCATGGCCAGAGCTTCGCTGAGCTGTCGCCGCAGACACGCTTCCTCAACCTGGCGCCGCTCGCTTTCGATGCAAGCACGCTGGAGATCTGGGGTCCGCTGCTGAACGGCGGGTGCGCTGCGATCATCAACGAGGTTCAGCCTTCGCTCGACACGATCGCTTCTGAAATTGCGCGACTTGGCGCGACGAGCGCCTGGTTCACCGCCGGCCTCTTCAATGCGCTCGCCGACTATCGGCCGGAAGCCTTTCTTCCGCTCAAGGAGGCGCTGACCGGCGGCGACGTGCTGTCGCCCGTCCATATCCGCAAGGTGATGGAGGTTCATCCCGCGCTGCAGATCGTCAATGGCTACGGCCCGACTGAAAACACGACCTTCTCCTGCTGCTACCGCATTCCGCGCGGCACCGAGGCTTTGGCAAATGGCGACGCCATTCCGATCGGCGATGCCATCGCGGGCACGCGCGTCTATATCGTGGACGAGAAGCTGGTACCGGTTGTCGAGGGAGAAGTCGGTGAGCTCGTCGTGGGCGGTGACGGCGTAGCGCTCGGCTACCTCAATCGCCCCGAACTGAGCGCGGAGAAATTCGTCGACGACGTCTTCAGTCCCAGCGGCAAGCTCTATCGCACCGGTGACCTGGTGCGCCGGCGCCCGGACGGGGCCATTGATTTCCTGGGTCGCAACGATCGGCAGATCAAGATCGCCGGCAAACGTATCGAACTCGATGAAATCGAACATGCGCTGCGCGCGGCTCCCGGCGTAGCCGATGCGGCCGTGGCGGCATTCGATGGCCGCAGAGGAAAGTCCATCGCCGGCTTCGTGAAGGCCGATGCGGCGGTTGCCGACGTTTTCCTCGCCGGACTCCGCGCTTATCTCAAGACCGCATTGCCCGACTATATGGTGCCGACGGAATTGCGTGTCCTGTCGGCCTTTCCTCTCACGCCGAATGGCAAGGTCAACCGCAAAGCGTTGCTCGAGGAGCTCGCCCAGGCCGACGCGCATGCCGCGGCATCGGCTGCAGCACAGCAGGTCGACGACGATGTCGCCGGGAAGCTGGCGGCGGTGTTCGAGGGACTCCTCGGCCACCCTGTCGATCGCCGCGCGAACTTCTTCGACCTTGGACTGCGCTCGCTGGATCTGATGCGGGCGCACGCCATCATCGCGCGCGATGTGGCGGCGAAGATGGCGCTCGTGGATCTGTTTCGCCATCCCAATGTCGAGGCGCTGGCCACACACCTGCGTGCCACCCTTGGGGCGGTGAACAATGAGGCAATCCGGCAACGCAGGGACGTCCAGGGCGGGGCTATCGCCGTCATCGGCATGTCTGGACGGTTTCCAGGCGCGCGCAATGTCTCCGAGTTCTGGGCCAACATCCTCGCGGGGCGCGACTGCATCACCCATTTCGACGTCGCGGAACTGGAAGACAGTTTCGACGACGCTTCGCGCCGCGACGAAAGTTATGTCAAGGCACGGCCGATACTTCCGAACGTCGACCGCTTCGATGCAGGCTTCTTTGGGATGCTGGCGCGTGAAGCAGCGCTGACCGACCCCCAGCAGCGCCTGTTCCTCGAGATTGCCTGGGAGGCGTTCGAAGATGCCGGCTACGATCCGGCGACGATCGCTGGCGCCGTCGGGGTGTTCGCCGGCACGACGATGAATACCTACTTCCTCAAGCATGTGCTGACGGACCGAGGCGTCATCGACGAGTTCACGAGCCAGTTCCAGATCGGCGAGTATCAAAAGCTGGTCGGGGCCGGTGATTTCGTCGCCACCCGCACCGCGTACAAGCTCGGTCTCAAGGGGCCTGCCCTGTCGGTACAGACGGCGTGCTCGACCTCGTTGACTGCGATTGGCCTCGCCGTAGAGAACCTTCGCTCGGGACGCTGTGACATGGCACTGGCCGGCGGTGTGTCGATCACCTTCCCGCAAAAGCGCGGCTACTACTATGAAGAAGGTGGGATGGGCGCGCCCGATGGCGTGTGCCGCCCGTTCGATGCCGCGGCCAAGGGCACGGTGTTCGGCAGCGGCGCCGGCGTGGTCCTGCTGAAACGTCTCGAGGACGCCATCGCCGACGAAGATCCGGTCTATGCCGTGATCCGTGGTGTCGGCATCAACAACGACGGCTCCGACAAGGTCGGTTTCACGGCGCCTAGCGTCGATGCCCAGGCTCGCGCCATTGCGATCGCGCACGCCGAGGCCGGCATCGATGCGGCCTCCATTGGCTATATCGAAGCTCATGGTACGGCGACGCCGCTCGGTGACCCGATCGAATTCGCCGGCCTGGTACAGGCATTTCGCCTGGGCGGTGTCGAAGGCGGACAGTTCTGCGCCCTCGGCTCGGCGAAGGCCAATGTCGGACACCTCGACGCGGCCGCCGGCGTAACGGGCTTCATCGCGGCGTCGCTCGCCCTGCGTGACCGGGTCTTGCCGCCGCTCCTGCATTTCCGTTCACCCAATCCAGGCATCGACCTCACTAACAGCCCGTTCTTCTTTAACGTTGGCGCGAATGCATGGGCTGCCGGCGCGACGCCGCGTCGCGCCGGCGTGAGTTCCTTCGGCGTCGGCGGTACGAATGTGCACGTGGTGCTGGAAGAAGCGCCCCACCGTGTCGACGCCGCATGCGAGCCGCAGGAAAAGCCACAAGACGCGCTGCAGATTTTGCCGCTCTCGGCACGGAGCGCGGCAGCGCTCGAACGCGCTAAGGCTAATCTCGCCGAACATCTGGTCGCCAACCCCGGTGTCTCGCTCGCCAACGTGGCCGCGACGCTGCAGACAGGTCGCCGTGCCTTCGCGCACCGCGCCGTCGTTATCGCCGACAGTCTCGACCAGGCTCAGGCCCGGCTCGTCAAAGGCGCAATCGAAGCACAGGCCCCTCAAGGCACGCCTCCGGTTGTGTTCATGTTTCCTGGCCAGGGCGCGCAGTACCCGGGCATGGGACAAGCGCTTTATCGCACCGAGCCGGTCTATCGCCAGTGGATCGATAAGGGTGCCGAAGCGCTGGCTCCGCATGTCGGCCTCGATATCCGCACTCTGTTGTTAAGCGAGTCCCCGGAAGGCGACGATACCCCGCACCCCATCCGTTCGACGCTCTACGCGCAGCCGGCCCTGTTCCTGGTCGAATACGCGCTGGCGCAACTGTGGATGTCGCGCGGCATCAAGCCGACGGCCATGATCGGTCACAGCATCGGCGAACTGGTCGCAGCCTGCGTCGCCGAAGCGATCACCTTCGAGGATGCGCTGTACCTGATCGCGAAGCGTGGCGCGCTCATGCAGTCGGCCGAACCAGGCGCGATGCTGGTGGTACGCCTGTCCGAGACGGACCTCGTGCCCCTTCTGCCCGCTGATGTCGATCTGGCTGCAGTCAACGCGCCATCGCTCAGCGTCGTGGCGGGCCCCTTCGCCGCGATCGAGGCTTTCGAGGCCACGCTGAAAGCGGGCGATATCGAACATCGACGGCTGCATACGTCTCATGCCTTCCACTCGCGCATGATGTCCGGCGTCGTCGAAGATCTCGCGAAACTTGCGGATAGCATTTCTTTCGCAAGGCCGAAGATCCCGTACGTATCGTCGGTGACCGGACAGTGGGCGTCGATGGATCAGCCGGTGCCGGGACATTACTGGGCCAGTCATTGCCGCAATGTAGTGCGCTTCAATGACGCGCTGACCACGGTGACTGCCGAGGGCAAACCTCTGCTGCTCGAAATCGGCCCCGGCCGGACACTGTCGACCTTTGTCATGCAGGGATTGCCCAAGGACCGGCATCTGGGCGCGATTGCCTCACTGCCTGACTTTGCCATGCGCGACCGTGAGCTTTCAGTCCTCGCCGAAGCAACCGGCCGGCTGTGGCTGAACGGCGTCACGCCGGACTGGAAGATCGTCCAGGCCGAAGCTGGCCACCGTGTTTCGCTACCGACCTATCCGTTCGAACCGGAACGGCATTGGATCGATGCCCCTGCAACCGCTTCCTCACATCACACGACGATGCCCGCCGCGGCGCTCGCCGCTCCTGCTTCGTCCGACGTCATAACCGATATTCCTCAGACCACCATGGCCCAAACTGACCAAATCGACCGCAAACCGCGTCTCATTGCCGAACTGGCATCACTGCTCGCCGAGATGTCCGGCGAGGCGCCGGATACGTCCAATCCGGACGTGACCTTCTGGGATCTCGGTTACGACTCTCTGTTCATGGGACAAGTGTCCCGCCAGCTTCGCCGCCGCTACGACGTCACGATCAGCTTCCGGCAGATCATGAGCGACTACCCGACGCTGCCCGCGCTGGCGCAGTTCCTCGATGGCGCATTGCCGCCTGACCCGGAACCGGAAGTTGCGCCGGTCGTAGCCGAGGCCGCGCCTGTCGCAGTGGCGGTTGCAGCACCGGCCGCGCCCAGCGTGGCCGCGCCAGTCACTGTTGTGGCAGCGGTCGCTCCGTTTGCGGCTACCCCGGCCACGGGCGACATTCAATCGGTGTTCCGCGATCAGCTCGCGGCGATGCAATCGCTGATGTCGCGTCAGCTCGAACTGCTACAAGGCGCACCGCTGGCCGTCCAGCAGCCTGTAGCAGCGACTGCTGTGGCTATCCAGGCTCCTGCAGCGCCGACGCCGACCGTGGCTCCGAAGGCAGCCGCAGCGCCCGCGCCGGCCACCGCCCCCCAGATCAAGTTCGAGGAGAACCGGCCGACGCGCTTCACCGCGTACAAGCCCGGCGCATCCAGCTCGGCGCAGATCACCGATGCCCAGACGGCGTTCATCGCCGACCTGTCGGTTCGCTACTCGGCCAGGACAGCTACCTCCAAGGCCCGTACGCAGACCTATCGTTCGGTGCTTGCCGATCCGCGTACCGCCAGCGGCTTCCGCGAGGAATGGAAGGAACTCGTCTACCCGATCGTCGCCCAGCGTTCCAAGGGTTCGAAGATCTGGGACGTCGACGGCAATGAATATATCGACGTGGTCAACGGCTACGGTCAGACCGCGTTTGGTCATACGCCGGATTTCGTGGTGGAGGCAGTGAACGCGCAGATGGCGGAAGGCTTCGCCATCGGACCGCAGTCGCCGCTGGCGGGCGAAGTTGCCCAGATGTTCGCCGAGATGACCGGGCATGAGCGCGTCACCTTCTGCAATACCGGTTCGGAAGCCGTGATGGCAGCGATGCGCCTCGCGCGCACCGTGACCGGCAAGGATAAGGTCGTCTGCTTCGACGGCGACTATCACGGCCAGTTCGACGAAGTGCTCGTCAAGCCGGGCAGCGAGGCGGGCGTTCCGCGTGCTTTCCCGCTCGCGCCCGGCATCCCGCAGAGCTCCGTGGGCAACATGGTCGTACTGCCCTACGCCAGGTCCGAAAGCCTCGAATGGATCAAGGCCAACATCGACGATATCGCCGCGGTCCTGATCGAGCCTGTACAGTCGCGCCATCCCAATCTGCGGCCGAAGGAATTCGTGCAGCAATTGCGCGATGTCACCGCGGCCAACGAGTCCGCCCTGATCGTCGACGAGGTCGTGACCGGCTTTCGCGTGCACCCGGCCGGCATGCAAGGCTACTGGGGCATCAAGGGCGACATGGCGACTTACGGCAAGGTAGTCGGCGGCGGTCTGCCGGTCGGCGTCCTCGCCGGCAACGCGCAGTACATGGATGCGCTCGACGGCGGCCAGTGGCAATTCGGCGACGCGTCGGTTCCCGAAGTCCCGCCGACCTTCTTCGCCGGCACTTTCGTGCGCCACCCTGTGGTGCTGGCAGCGATGAAATCCGTCCTTCTGCACCTCAAGGAGGCTGGTCCGGCGCTGCAGGAATCGCTCGGTGCCCGCATGGAGGGCCTCGTACAGCGCATCAATACCCATCTGGAAAAAGTCGGCATCTCCACGCGGGCGGAAACCTTCTCGAGCTGGTTCTATATCAGCTTTGCAGGCGAAGACCGTCTGGGCAGTCTGTTCTATGCCTACATGCGTTACCTCGGCATTCACATCATGGAAGGCTTCCCTTGCTTCCTGACCACCAGCCATTCGGATGAGGACATCCGCAAGATCGGCGATGCCTTCGTCGAAAGCATCCGTGCACTCCAAAGCGTCGGCATTCTCGGCAGCACGCAGGAAGCCTCCTCTTTCACGTCGCCGGTCGAAGCGAAGCCACTCACGCAGTCGCCGCTCACCGAGCCTCAGAAAGAAATCTGGATGTCGGCTCAGTTGGGCCACGAAGCATCGCTCGCGTTCAATGAGTCCTTCACGCTCGAGCTCATGGGCAACCTGAACGAGGCGGCTTTCGAACGCGCCTTCGCGGCAACGATTGCGCGCCACGATGCGTTGCGCGCCCACTTCTCACGCGTCGGCGATACGATGTTCGTGGATGCAGCGACGACCGTGCCGCTGGAAAGGATCGACTTTTCCGGCCACGCCGATGCAGCCGGCGAACTCAGGGCCCTCGTCGATGCGGAAGCACATGAGGTCTTCGATCTCACCCGCGCTCCGCTCGCACGCGCCGCGCTGGTGCGCCTGGAAAGCCAGAAGTGGGCCTTCGTGTTTACCGCCCATCACATCGTCTGCGACGGCTGGTCGATCAACATCGTCCTGCGCGATCTGCAAGCGCTCTACACGGCCGAGATTTCCGGCAAGGCGCCTGAGCTCGACGAGGTGCAGAGCTTTCTCGCCTTCGCCAAGGCGCAGGACGAGGCCGGTATCGACAAGGAGACGCGCGAGTTCTGGCTGAACCTCCATCGCGAGCCCGCTGTGCAACTCGACTTGCCCGGCGACCGCGCACGCCCGGAGGTGAAGAGCTTCAACGGCGCCTCGACGACACGTCATCTGGGTGCGGATCTTCTCAAGCAGGTCAAAACCGCTTCCTCGAAGCAGGGCTGCTCGCTATTTGCCGCGCTGTTCGGCGCCGCTCAAGTGCTGTTCGGCCGTCTGTCCGGCAGAGACGACGTTGTTATCGCCGCACCGATGGCGGGCCAGTCGCAAGCCGGCGAAGCACTGCTGGTCGGGCACTGCGTCAATTTCCTGCCATTGCGTGTCAGGTTCGATCGCGACAAGCCTTTCGCCGCGCACATGAAGGCGGTGCGCGATCATCTCTTCGACGCTGGCGACCGGCAGAACTACACCTACGGCGCGCTGGTGCGCGACCTCGGTATCAAGCGTGATTTCAACCGGCTTCCGCTGACCGATCTGCAGTTCAATCTGGAGAAGGTCGACGCACAGCTCGACATGGCCGGCGTGACCACGCGCTTTGCGCCGAACGCAAAGGCCTACAGCAACTTCGATCTGTTCCTGAACGTCATCGAATCGGCACAGGGACTTCGTCTGGATTGCGACTTCAATACCGACGTCTATGACGAGGCGACGATCCAGCGTTGGCTCGGCTACTACGAAACCTTGCTGACCGCGATCGCCCGCGATCCCGAGACGCCGGTCGCAACACTGCCTCTGCTCAACGATGGCGAAATCCGCCACCTTCGCGACGAACTGAATGCCTCCGAGCGCGCCTACGACCTCTCGCAGACGACCGCCGCGCTGATCGCCACGCAGGCTCGCCAAACGCCCGACGCAGCAGCGGTATCGGACGAGACGACGCGCTTGACCTATGGCGCGCTGGATGCCCGCGCCAGCCAGATCGCCCGCAGGCTCGTGGCGGCGGGTATCGCACCGCGCGGACGCATCGCTATCGCGATGGACCGCACGGCGATGACCGTGGCCGCCATGATCGGCGTGTGGCGTGCCGGATGCGCCTATGTGCCGCTCGACATGACGATGCCGCCTGCACGTTTGCGCCAGATCCTCGATGGTGCCGGCATCGCCGCTATCCTCAGCGATAGCGCAAGCCGCACGGTGCTGGAAGCGGGCGAACATCGCGTGCTGGAACTCGAAGCGCTGCTTGCGCAACGCGACGACGCGGCCGTGTCTTTGCCCATCGTGCCGGATGCGGATTCGGCCTACGTGATCTTCACGTCGGGCTCGACGGGCCAGCCCAAGGGCGTGGACATTCCCCATCGCGCCCTGAGCAACTTCCTGTTGTCGATGAAGGAAGCGCCGGGCTTTACCGCCAGCGACCGCATCGTCGCGGTGACTACGTTCTCCTTCGATATTTCCGGTCTCGAACTGTTCCTGCCGCTGATCGTCGGTGGACAGACCTTCATTGCAGGTCAAGAGGAAGTACGCACCGGCTTCGAGCTGGTGACCCGGCTGAAGGAGCAGGCCGCCACCGCGCTTCAGGCGACGCCATCGCTCTGGCGCATGCTGCTCGAGGCTGGCTTCAAGGCACCGGAGAACTTCAAGATCCTGTGCGGCGGTGAAGGGCTGCCGCGCGATCTCGCCGACAACCTGCTGGCGACCGGCGCGCAAGTGTGGAATCTCTATGGCCCGACCGAAACCACGATCTGGTCTGCGGCTTCGCGCGTCGTTGCGAATGGGCCGGTGGTGATCGGCGCTCCGCTCGCCAATACTCAACTGCATGTGCTGACAGACGACCTGCGTCTGGCGCCGGAAGGTGTCAGCGGCGAACTGTGGATCGGCGGTGAAGGCCTCGCAAAGGGCTATTTCAACCGTACCGATCTCACCGATGCCGCCTTCAGGCCGGTTGCCATCGAGGGCGCTGCGCCGAGCCGGCTCTACCGCACCGGCGACCTTGCAAGACGGCTTGCCGATGGCTCGCTCCAACACCTCGGCCGTCGCGACCAGCAGATCAAGCTGCGCGGCTTCCGCATCGAGATCGAGGATATCGAAGCTGCCCTGCGCAAGGCGCCCGGCGTCGCCGCGGCCGCGGTCGCGTTGCATACCGTCAGCGGTAGCCCTCGCCTCGCGGCCTACATCGTCGAGACGGCCTCGGACAAGACCGACCAGGGAGCGGTCGCGGCGCACGTTGCCGCGCAACTGCCGGCCTACATGGTGCCGAGCCTGTGGATGACGCTCGACGCGCTGCCACAGACCAGTAACGGTAAGCTCGATCGCAAAGCCCTGCCCGTGCCGACGGCCGACATGGTGGCGACACCTGCGCGTCAGCCGCACGCTGCGCTCAAGGTGGTTCCGCATGCTTCTACGCCGGTAGAACCCGCCTCGGTGGAACCAGCGGCGGCCGAACTCATCGCGATCGAACCCGCGACGATGACGCCGACCCAGGCCACCCTCGCGGCGATCTGGGGAGACGTGCTAGGTCTACAGCATGTCGGCATCGACCAGCAGTTCTTCAGCCTCGGCGCAGACAGCCTCCAGCTGTTCCGCATCGTCGCGCGAATGAACGAGCGGGGACTGGGCGTGGATGCCCGTCAGCTCATGAAGAATGTCACGATCGCCGAATTGGCGGCGAGCCTTGACGGCACGCAGGAGAACGAATCGATGGAGGTTCCTGCCGTGAACAGGCCATCGATCCTGAACTTCAAGCGCAAAAACGCGGGGGGGATCTGAGCAATGAATGGGATAGCCTTAAGGATCGCCGAGACCGACGAGAGCGAAGCCAGCTTCGCCTTGTTCCCGGCGACCGCCTGCCAGGTGCGGTTCTGGCATGAACAGAACGCGTCGCCGAAGGCCTCCGCGCTCAATATCGCCTTCCGGCTGCAATTGTCCGGGCCGCTGAATACCGCGAGGATTGAACGGGTGCTCAGCGAACTGGTGGCCCGGCACGAGATATTGCGCACCGGCTTCCTGATGACAGGTGCGGGGCTGCACCAGCAGGTCTGGAGCTTCGCGCCCTTCCAGCTCGAAGTGGTCGACCTTGCCGGTTTCGAGGAGAAGGCTGCCCTTGCCGAAGCCGAGCGTGTCGGCAGACAGCAGGCCCGCACGCCCTTCGCATTGTCGGCCCCCTCCTTCTTCCGGGCCGTGTGGTTGCCCAGGTCGAACACGCAGGGCGAATTGCAGCTGACGTTCCACTCGCTTGTGATGGACGGTTGGTCCTTCGCAATCCTCACGCGCGAGCTAGTGGAAGGACTTGCCGCATTGCATGCCGGCCATGATGCCGACTTCCCCGATGTCGACCTTCATCATGGCGACTACGCGCTGTGGAAGGAAGCGTTCCTGACCAGCGGTGGGCTCGATCGCGCTCGCACCCATTGGCGCCAGGAGCTTCAGGATTTCGGCCGCTTCGACGTTCCCGGAGATCGTCCCTGGCCGCAGGAGCGGCGCTTCCAGGGCGTCATTCGCTCAGCTCTTTTGCCCGGTGCGCTGAGCGATCGCCTGATAGCGGCCGCCAAGGCCCAGGGCGTGACCTTGTTCAGCGTGGCGGCTGCAGGCCTCGCGATGGCGCTGCAAACGGCGGCCGGCCAGACCAGGGTGGCAATCAGCACGCAGATGTCAGTGCGGGATCAACAGGAACTCGAGGGCGTAGTCGGACCGCTTATCAACACGGTGATCCTTCGCCTCGACGTTCCTGAAGGCAGCACCGTTGCCTCCGTTACCGCGCAGTGCGGCGCCAAGCTCAGCGACGCCATCGAACATCTGCACTTGCCGTTCGAAGAAATGATGGAGATGGCAGGCGAGGTTTCCGGCGTAGATCGCCCGCCGCTCTGCTCGGTCAACTTCGCCCTGCAGCAAAGTTTCGTCGGCGGGGGCGACGAGGTTCGCCGGCAGGACTTCGCCGCGACGACCTCGCCCTCGTTCAACGCGGGCGCACTCTATGATCTCAACTTCTTTATGGTGCGTCGCCCGGACGGCTGGCGCATCTCCTGTGAAGGCGACACGGACCTCTACGACGTCGAGACGATCGACCGGCATCTGACAAAGTGGCGTGAGGTGCTGGAAACCGTTGAAATCGTGACGCAACGGTCGCCGGCACCCACACGCAAGAAACAGACAGTGAAACTCACGGCGGGCGTCGGCGCCAGCGGTTTCATGAGTCAGGCCGAGATGGAAGCGAAAGCGCACAACATCGTGCGCTTCAACGAGAACGCGCCGGGCACGCCCATCGTCGTGCTCAACAACACGGCAGTGTTCTACGAGCTCGCCAGGCAGATCGGCGCCGACCGACCCATCATCGACATTCCTATGGTGCCCGAAGGGCCGCCGCGCGAGTTCCCGCAGCGGGCTTTCCAGGATATCGCCGCGGACGCCGTACGCCTGATCAGACTGGCCCGGCCCAACGGCCCCTACATCCTCATGGGGCATTGCGTGCTGGGTTCGCTATCGCTGGAAGCGGCCCATCAGCTGCGGCGCGAGGGCGAAACGGTGGAGCTCGTCATCCTCAACGATTCCTGGTGCCCCGGTTATCGCGAGTCGATGCCCTGGTACGATCAGAAGTTGCGCAAGATGCAGGTGCGTGCGGACAACATCCCGCGCGACTTCCGCAAGGCCATGCGCGGCGAGACCTCCATGGTCACCTTCCTCAAGCAGTATCGGATCGTGCGCTGGCTCGGCATCGCGGACCTTGCTCTCAAGCTCGGCCTCATCAAGGGTAATGCTTCGGAGCATATGGTTTCTGAGAATCGCTGGTACATCGAATATTTGCTGGCTCAGCAGGCCCGCTACCGTCCGACACCCTATGACGGCGACGTTCAGATATTCCGAAGTGGCCAGGTACTCAAAGGACGTCTGTTCGCATGGGACCTGGGATGGCAACCGGTAGTAGGGAACAAGCTGGTCGTCACCGAGGTGCCGGGCATGCACGACCAGATCTTCCGCCCCGCCGGCTCTGCTGTTATCGGCAAGCAATTGCGCGAACGCCTGAGCGGAATCGGGGCTAACAGGGTTGCAGCCAGTGCTGGTGAGCAGGACGCCCCGGCAGCATTGCTGAGCCGCGCCGAGGCCTAGATCAGAGATGGCTTCAAAAATAGTCCTTTGCGCCAGAACGGGACCTGACTCGATAAGGTGGCTGGGTTATGTCCCGTTTGCGTAGAGTGCTATTGGCCGCGTTTCTGGGTGCACTGACCGTGGCCGGCCTGATCTTTGTCACGCTGGGCATGCCTTACCTGTTCCGCCGCCCGCCTACCGTCCTCGCTGCCGGCTTGCCGATGCCGTCTGACAGGATACGACTTGCAGTGCTCGGGGATTCCGATAGCCAGTCCTACCATGACAGGCTGATGTTGGGGGACCCGAGCATGCGAGGCGGCCCCTGGCGTGCGACCACCTGGCAGTGGACCGAAGTCCTCGCCCGGCTGCGGGGCAACCAGATCGACCTCGGCGACTGGGGGACCTGGGGAACCGGCAAGTATCGCGCCTATTTCGACGAGGCTTTCGGTGCTCTCGCCCGGGCGCCTCGCAAGGACGACTACCGCTACAATTTTGCCGTCAGCGGCGCTACCTGCAATCAATTGATGAGCCATCCGTTGCGCGAGACGACCCGTCTCGTCGACCTGATGGACACCGAGCCACAAGCCTGGCGCGGCGGCATCGTGCTGATCCGGATCGGCATCAACGATGTCGGCGCGCACGACGTCCTTGACGCGTTGTCCCGTGATCGGGCTGCAGCGCGTCCCACGGCGGTGATCAACGTCTGTATTGACGCGATCGGCCAAGCGGTCACGCTGATCCGGAGGCATCACCCGGATACCTATGTCGTACTGGTGGGGGTGCTGAGCAATGCGGATTCGTCGGATAAGTTCGACAATTGGCAATCGGCCAGGGAGATGGCCAATATCGACGCCGGCCTCGATCTCTTTGACAATGGCTTGCGCAAACTGGCCGCGGCGGATCGCCATGTCTACTTTCTCGACGATCGCGCCTGGTTCAGGAGCCTGTGGGGCACCCGCGACGACCAGGGTCGTCCGCTGTACAAGACCGTGCATCTGTCGCCTGGCTGGGCAATCACCAATGCATCCGGCGACGATCCGCACAACGCTGTCGTTGCCGACGGTCACTGCGGCGTGGTCTGGAATACCCTTTGGGCACAGCACCTTGTCACTTCCCTGAATGCCGCATTCGGATTGCATCTCAAACCGATCACGGATGCCGAGGTCATCGGCTTTCTGCAACCCAGCTTCGCTGCAAGCGCGCGATCGGCCCTGGCAATGCCGGCATCCTTATCGAAGTAGCGTGGCATGAGCGACGCCGAACATTCGCCAGGGCGAAGATCGGCAACACTTGGCTTGGCTTGTCGAATCTGGTCGTGTGTCGCGGTGACTTTCGCGCACGGAAGACGTCTGGTTACGAGCGGCGAGCACATATCGGCGTTGGAGCCTATCAATGAAAGCGAAAATCAGGTTGCGCGATATTCAAATCGTCAGGACCGGGAAGGTTTTCAGGGTACTCGGTACGATCGGTCATAGCCGCCAATTGATAGAAGGAATCGAGCGCACTCGCTCCGGAGCCGCGGTTTTCAGATGGATGCTGGGATACAGGCGCAGCTTCCGAACGAACAGGCCCCTCTGAGGGGCCAGCCATCGAAAGCCACCGGCTCTGCCGGTGGATCGTTACTTTTGAGGACCGCGAACTGACACTTCGCACTCTCGAGCAAATCTTGACGCGATGAAATCGTAAGTTATCCATCAGTGGGGGGCATCGTTGCAAATCGCCATCGTCATTCCTTGCTACAACGCCTCTGCGTATGTCGACACTACGTTGCAAACTGTAACGTCACAGACGCATGACGAGGTTGAAATCCTGATCGTCGACGACGGCTCATCGGACGATACCGTCTCGAAGGCTCGGGAACACCTCAAGGGTTGCCGCCATCGGTGGACGATTCTCACGCAGCCCAACAAGGGGGTTAGTGCTGCCCGAAACCTGGGATGGCAATCGACGACAGCAGATTGGATTCAGTTTCTGGATGCCGACGATTTCCTGGCTCCTACAAAACTGCAGCTTCAGTCGATCGCCTGCCGGACTGCTGATCCGAGTGTCGCCTATGTGATGTCGCGATGGGAAGAGGTCGTCGTCGAACTCGATGCTGCGCGAAGGGTCCGCCTCGCCGAGTGCTCAGCGTTTTCTTCACAGCCGAGCGAATTGGAAATTCTCGCCAAGGGACCTCTAATACATTTAGGTCAGAGCGTATTCAGAAGACGATGGATCGCGGATGTGGCCGGCTTCGACGAGAATCTCAAGGTAGATGAGGACCAGGACTTTCTACTAAAGCTCGCGAGAAAAGGCGCAAAGGTTTTGACGGTCGAGAGCGCAGACCCGCTCTTCGCGTGGAGACAGCAACGACACCGCCGTCTTGGGCTCCGAGGAGCGCGCTACAACGCCATACACCTCACAGAACAATACATGGAGAACTTCTTCAGGATCACCGAGGGACATCGGCATTCTTTAGACGTGCTTTCGGAGGACGATCAGGAAATGCTCAAGCAACGCCTCTCGTCATACATGCGGCTGTTGTATCGATACGATATCATGGCGTTCCGGACCCTCCTCGCACAACTCGACCAAATGTTCGGACGCTTCCTGCCCTTAAGTCCATCATATCTTAAGGCATTGTCGCGTTTCGTTGGTTTCGAACGAGCAGAGGATGTCGCCTCAATATATCGGCGTGGCAAAGCCATGGCCGGAGTCGGCGTCGAATAGATCAACTCTAGTGGACCAGACGCGCAAAAATGCGTTGTGATCTAAGGACAGCGGGATTTTGTGGAACCAGTGGCCGATGCCGGGTCTTGTGGAGGCGCTTGGTTCTCCATGAAGGGCCGTATTTCCGCGAACGGAGCTGGCTCCGTCAACAAAGGCTGATCCTCGCCTAGCAAAAAGCGGGTGAAGAATGCAACAACGTAGCGATTGATCTCGGACCAGGTCTTCGCCCTGTTGATTGCAGATTTGTCGAATGCGGCCCTCCATGAGGGCTTCGCGAGCTTGTCTGCGAAATCGTCATGTACCGTACCCTTTACCGTGAAGGTCCAGTTGTTCGGGAGCGTGGCCTGGCGAACCTGGTGCGCAACTGCCTCGACCGTCAGCACCGAGTTGATCCGCGTGGCGAAGTCACTATGCATGAGTTCCTCGCAAGTCGGATAGGTCCAACCACTAAAGAACATCATGTAAGGCACCTCGACATTGCCGCGTTCAGGGCGGCCATACAAGGAGCCGTCAAAATTCACGACGGCCCTGATGCGTCGATCGTCGCTACTCATCTGCGCTGCCGTCGCGCCTCCGAACGAGAATCCGACGGCGCCGACCTTCGCCATATCCACACGTTGTCCAAACACCGGAATATTCTGAAATGCGTCGATGATGGCAGAGCCCGATTTCGCCGCTAGTTCAGCCCGGAGGGCTGCGACGGGGCGATAAGCCTCGAAGCTTTCCATCGAATCGCTGGGGATCTCCGATGCCTGAGCTTGGCCCTCTCGTCCGGGAAGACGAGGGGCGTGCACGATGTCGTCCACCGTAGCGACGACGAAACCATGGCTCGCCAGGTTTGCGGGCGTAAATGTGCTCTGTTGGCGAACATTGAACCATGATGGAAAGTAAATGATGAGGGGATATTTAGCACGGGCCTCGGACAGCTTTCCATTTGGCGTGAACGGCGGCGAGGTAGGATGTCCGATTGCTGCGATCCACTGCAGAATTGAGCGCCCAATGCCATCGCCGGGCGCCTGCGCGGGGTACCAGATATCGACCGGAAGCGAAGGGCCATCGCTCCCCGTTTTCACATCAATACTGGCGAAGCCGACGGCATAGGGCCCCTCCAACCGAGGCCTGTCTGTGTCGAGGAATATGGCGGCACGGATCATTTCCTTCGGGTCGGCAAGCCCTGCATACCAGCTGACGCCAATCACCGCCGCGACCACGAGCGCGACAAGACTGGAAGCGGCAAGAGCCCAAGAAGAAGGCGCTCCAGAGATCATGCGGATGCCTCGTCGCTGTTAGGAACCTAGGGAAAGGGACGTGTCCGTGTCGATTCCAGGGGAAGCTTCCTCCGCGATGGCCTTATTGGTCCAAGCTTCGCCGATCGATTCTATCAACTGTTTTACCCTCATATGGCCTGTTTTTGCAAGCAGGACGAGCACCGTCCTCGCTGCTGCGATCTCGAATGTCAACGTATCCGACCTGATTGGTAACGCGGCAGACGGGCTGTTTATCGACGATGGATCAAGCTCATATCCGCGGGCTGTTTACCGCATTTCATCTTTCCGTCACGGGGCTACCTCGCTCTTAACCACGGAGATCACGCAGTCGCGTGCTCACAAAAAAATCTCGAGGATTCCCCACATCGTGCCCGATGCCGCGTTACCGATCAGGTAGAAGATAGAGGTCTAGCGATAGCAGCTCCTTACTGAAATGACGTGGACATTAAATTGCTGAAATGTTCAGGCTGGCTGCAGTCGCGTTCCGATGTCCCAGATGAATCCGCATAGTTCACGAGCAATTGCAGCACACGTCTTGTTCTGATGTAGACCTCGTGCCCGAAGGCGGCGGAATCTTTGGCAGAGCCGAAGCTGCGCTTTCCAGGCGATGTCGATGATGTGCCGAGGTTGCCCTTCCAGCCGAGGCTGGAGCGATTCAACGATTCTCGCCGGCAACCGGTAATTCCAGGCCGCCTCAATAAGTATCCTTCGCACGTGCGTGTTGCCTGTCTTGGTCAGCCTGCCTCTTTGCTTCGAGTTTCCGCTGGAATGTTCTGACGGCACAAGTCCCAGGTAGCCCATGAATTCGCGTGGATGTGGAAAGCGGCGCAGGTCGCCCAGCTCAGCGACGATGGTAAGCGCAGAGATGAAGTCGATACTACGCAGGGTCATCAAACCTTTGACCATCGGCAACCACCGCCAGGTTTCGGTATGGGCGCGCAGTGACTGCGTGAGGCGCTCGACGAGTTCGGTGGCAAACCGCACCGCCATCCGGTACTCGGTAAAGACGATATGCTGGGCGGAATCCTCGAACTTGATCCTGGAGAGAAAGAGCTCATGCTTCGGACCCCAGCGCGTGCCGGTATAGGCATGACCATGGCGAAGCAGGAAGGATTTGAGCCTCTGACGCACTCTGCGCTGGTCGTTCACAGCATCCTCGCGGGCGCGAACCAGGTCTCGGATCGCTTCATCCTGCGGCTCGGGAACCGCCACTGGCACAAGTTCGCCCGCCCGATGCAGTCTCGCCAGTAGTAGCGCGTCGCGGCGGTCCGTCTTGATTCTGTCGGCCGGCCGGCGGGCGACACGCGATGGAGCAACCACTTCACAGTGATACCCCTGCTCGCGCAGTGCACGCACTAGTCCATAGCCGCAGGGGCCTGCCTCATGACAAATACTGAGCTCCGATGGTGCGCCAAGTCTCGAAAGCGCTTTGGTTAGCGAAATGACGCTATAGCGGGTCGTGCCGACGAAGTGAGGATCGTCCCGTGAATAGGCCGCGGCCGATGCGATAGCAATCGAATCCTTGTGCACGTCGAGCCCGACATAAAACTTGACCTTGTCCATGACTGTCTCCGCCGTTCAGTGAAGGTCGTCCGATTATCGGACGAACGCCTACGCCGCGTTTCCCCGAAGGCCATCATGTCTTGTCCGGAGCGCTTGGCAAGGCGGGTTTGCTGAGCAGAAAGCGATGATTGACACGACCATAGACTGCCGGTGGCGAGACAGGCGAGCCTGGTGGGGATAAGCCGCTCGAGCGTGTACTACGTGCCGCGAGGAATGAGCGAAACCGAGCTGGCGCTGATGCGCCGTATTGACGAGCTGCATCTGGAGCATCCGTTTGCCGGTGCCCGCATGCTGGTGCGCTTGCTCCGGCGAGAGGGCCTTGTGGTCGGGCGCAAGCATGTGGGCACGCTGATGAGGCGCATGGGCATCGAGGCGCTGTATCGCAAACCGAATACGAGTCGAAGGCATGCGGCTCACAAGATCTGGCCACACCTGCTGCGCCACCGGACGATCGATCGCAGCAATCAGGTTTGGGCACTCGACACGACGTACGTGCCGATGGCGCGCGGCTTTGTCTATCTGACAGCAGTGGTCGACTGGGCGAGCCGTCGTGTGCTGGCACATCGCGTGGCGATCACCGTCAGAGCGTATTCGGGCCTATGGCTCGAACACGTGTAGGCGCAATTGCGCCGATCCGGCGCCCCGCGCCAGCGCCGGATCGAGCTCGGGCCAATTCGGGGTAAACGTCAAAATAGATATAGGTGTTCGTCAACGCACATTTGACCGACAGGCAGGATAGTAGGCTACGAGCAATGGTTTTTGACCCACAGGAATAATTCAAAACAATTTAATCTTCCTGTGTTCCGATTTATTCATACATTGCATCGGAGTGGTTTATTCGACAACCCTGGAATCATTGAAGTCTCCATTCGGGTGATCGAAAAACGGCAATTTCTGTGCCCTTAACTTCAGACACGGTTCTGTAGCTACAAAGTTTTTAGTGACCGGTTTATAGATACGAATTTTAATGTCAATGCCGCCGAACGAGCGGCTGGACGAGACGACTTCCCGATCAGACTGCAAGGAGCGATCGCATGGATATGTCCACGGTTCCCCCGGTTCTTGAGGCGACATTGCCTGACAAGTGGATCGACTCGGATTCTTCGGCGTTTCGAGAGAATTTCGAGCGGAAGAGTTTCGAGGTCGCCCACCATCTGGCGAGCCATCCACTCTTTCAACTCCCTCAATTGATGGATCTGGCGGAGCGAACCCTGAAAACGCGCCCATTTGATCTCTACTACGACATGGGCGACGTCGCTCCCGGGCAGAAATGGCGAGATACGAATCGCGCGTTCTCACCGTTGAACGCGTTACAACAGCTCGAAGATTCGGACGCCTGGTTCATTTTCAGAAGCGCGCAACGAGATCCGCTCTACACCGAGCTGTACAGACATGCGATCACAGAGATCAAGGATCTGGTTGGTGGCCACATCGAATCCCAGATCAGCAGGGAGGACATCATCATCTTCGTGACGTCCCCGAAGCGGGTGACGGCCTATCACATCGATCGTGAATGCAATTTCATTCTTCAGCTCCAAGGGGAAAAGGATTTGTACGTCTTCGATCGGGAAGACCGGCAGATTCTTCCGGAGGAGGAAATCGAGGAATTCTGGGCGGTGGACAACAACGCGCCAAACTATAGACCCGAACTGCAGGACCGGGCGCGGTTGTACAAACTGGCTCCCGGAAACGGCGTTCACGTTCCTGTCAACTGCCCGCATTGGTTGAAGAACGCCGACAATGTCTCAGTGACTTTGAGCGTGAACTTCCAGTTTATCGACTCCGTGCGAGCGGATATCTATCGGGCCAACCATCACCTCAGGAAGCTTGGAATCAATCCCACTCCACCCGGACAAAGCCCGGTGCGGGATCGCGCCAAGGCTATGGCGTTTGGGACAGCGAAGGCCGTCCGCGAAGCTGCCAGGTCGGCTTTGCGCAGAGGCGGCTAATGCCGTAGAGCGCGGAGATGGACGAACGGGCATCGCGTCCGGCCGCGCTTGAGAAGTTGTTTCACCTAGTCTGAATTTACAACAATGCTACCTTCTGCCGATGCGCTACTGACCGTTGATCCCGCTGTCTACAAGACCGCGTTCAACAACACGCCGTTCAGTTTCAACCACTATCTGCACCAGCTGCCGATGTTCCAGCCGGAGGCATTGACGGAGTTGGCGAAGAAGTATGGCGAGAAACCTGCGGATTATTACGTTTCCAATTCGGCCCCCACGCCAGGGACCCGATTCTTCGATGTGAAAGCAAAGACGTCGAAGCCGGATGAGGCGCTTGCCCAGCTTGCCACGGGGCCGACGCGTATGCTCTTGAAGCGCCCTGAAAATTATGACGCCGGCTTTCGGGAACTGTTGGACAAGCTATTCGCCAGAGTGGCCGAACTGCGCGGTGGTCTCAACGGCGAAAAAGTTGTACGGCTCGAATCGGCCATCTTCATCAGCTCGGCCTCGTCAACCACACCGTTCCATTTCGATCCGGAAATCAATCACTTCTTTCAGATCGAGGGCGACAAGCACTACCACGTCTATCGTCCGAGTGCCGTGCGGGAAGATGAGCTCGAGGATTTCTACGTGCAGGGCAAAATCGAGATCGGCCAGGTGGATCTCGCCACACGCGACAAGACCCTCGAACACGTCTTCGACCTTGAACCCGGTAGTGGCTTTCATCAGCCGCAGGACGCTCCCCACTGGGTTCAAACCGGCGCGGAACGCAGCGTGTCCTATGCGTTCGTCTACGAGACCGACGCGAGCCGCGCCCGTGGCCGGATCTTTGCCGCCAATCACTTCCTGCGCAAACTCGGTGTGAATCCCCAGCCGCCCGGTACGAACCCCGGCACCGACAATGCGAAGTCGTCGGTGATGAAGGTTGTCGTTCCTGTGCGCAGGCGTATCGTCCGCAATCTGGAGCGGGTCCGCTAATCTCGCATCAAAGTCGGAATTTGCTTATCCGACAATCCTCTCGACCAGTTCTCTCCACCTCGCGAGAATCGGTTCGCGGGCAAAATTCAGGATGTGCGAGCGGGCCTGGGAAATGCGCCGGGCACGTTCCTCATCCGGCATGTCGGCTAGCAACCGCATACCCGATGCGATCGATTCAGGATCGAGCGGATCGGCGTCCAGCATCGCTTCCCCGCCGATTTCCGTCAAAATACTGGAGCTGGAAACGAGGCACGGCAAATCATGCTCGGTTGCTTCGACAACCGGCATCCCGAATCCTTCCAGCAGACTCATCAATACAAAACCGGATGCGTTGCGGTAGAGCCAACGAAGCTCATCATCAGTCGTATAGCCCGGCATCACAACCCCGGGGGTTTGCTTTGCCAGCTGGATAGCGGTGTCGGCACCGGGTTCGCGCCCGCCGACTATCACATACCGCCACCCTTTCTCCGCCAGCCCGCTCGCCGCGAAGGCCTCGATACAACGGGCCTGGTTTTTACGGTCGCCGATACTTCCTACGGTCAGGACAAAGGGCGATTCAAGTCCAGCCAGCGGACGCCCTTCTCCTTCCGTCACCCCCAATCGGGTCGGAATGTAGATGACATTCGACGAGGCGAAGTCGTTACCGTAGAGCCGATGAAACTCCTGCTGGGACGTCTTGCTGACAAACACCATGTGCGGCTTCGTGCGGCGAATCTGCTCATATGCCTGGCTGTACAGATCATTCACGCCCGGTGCAAAGTATTGCGGATGCGTGATCGGACCGACGTCATGACAAAGCACGATATCCCTCGCCTCCAACCGATGACGCACGACGCTGAGCGGGTCGAGATGCAAAGTAGGACGAGGAGTACGAATGGCCGGCATGAACGAAGCCAGCCGGGGCCTATACACCCTCGCGATGGTTTCCTTGTGGGTCAGCCGACCCACGACACGGCGCATGAAATTATTGGGCGGAAATCCATGGAATCGCCCGTAGCGGACCTTGGCGATCCGGTTGCCGAGCGACGAAATAATATCCCTGCCCAAGAAAAGCTTACCGGTACGGTCATTCAGTGCCAGCGAGAAATCAACATCAATAGACATTGTTTGCCCCAAATATTCCTTTCATCAAGCAGGTTAGCGGTTCGCAGCTTTCAAGGAGTCGCACAGATTGCGCGCCGCCCGTTTCCAGGTGAAGCCGTCAGCCTGCACGTGTCCGGCGGATATCAGATAGTGCCGCACTGCTTCGTTGTCGAGCGCCTTCAGAATATTCAGACGCCATGCGTCCTCGCTGAAAGGGTCCGCAAACAGCGCAGCCTCGCCGCACACCTCCGGAAGCGCGCCGAATGGCGCGGCCACAACCGGACAGCCCAGCGCCATCGCCTCCAGCGGCGGCAAACCAAACCCTTCCGTTAGCGAAGGGAAAGCAAGCGCACCGGCATTGATCATCAAACCAACGAGTTCCGGATCGGTGATGCGGCCGGCGAATCGCACATTGGGAGGCACGACGTGCCCCAGATTTTCGAAATCAGCCTGCGTGGCGCCACCGAACAGCACCAGCTTCACATCCCTCAGGTCGGCATGGGCGAAAGCCTTGAGCAGGACACCGATGTTTTTGTGCTTCTGGGTATTCGCGAGCGCAAGCACATAGCGTCGCGGCTTAAGGCCCAATGCCGCAATCTGCCCCTCGTCGGGAATAACCCGCAAAACATGGTCGCAGCCGTTGTGAACGACGACAATCTTGTCGGCACTGGCAACGCCATACCGAACGAGTTCCTGTTTGGAAAACTCCGATACGGTAAAAATGATCTTGTGCCGCTTGCCGATGAAAAAAAACAGAAACTTGTACCACAGCCGAAAGCCC
>Ga0302228_10000679_pt1 | contig 27116 bp, 22 predicted proteins | sample II_Palsa_N1_2_FD_193519 | JGI IMG/M metagenome (GOLD analysis project Ga0302228, IMG submission 193519) | Peat permafrost microbial communities from Stordalen Mire near Abisko, Sweden - II_Palsa_N1_2 | ecosystem: Environmental > Terrestrial > Soil > Palsa > Peat permafrost | place: Sweden... | reverse complement strand
TCAGACCATTGATCAGGCGGCTATAGGACAGACCGAACATACGCGCAGCGGCGTTGATACGGACGATCCACAGAGCGCGGAACTGACGCTTGCGCTGCTTGCGGCCGATATAGGCGTACTGGCCAGCTTTGATGACGGCCTGGTTGGCAACGCGGAAGACCTTGCGGCGGGCGTTGTAGTAGCCCTTGGCACGACCGATAACTTTTTTGTGACGACGACGGGCGGTAACGCCACGCTTTACACGAGCCATGGTTTATCTCCTCGTCTTACAAGTACGGCAACATGCGCGCTACACCCTTGGTGTCGCACGCTTTCAGATGATTCGGTGCACGCAGACCGCGCTTACGCTTGGTCGACTTCTTGGTCAGGATGTGTGACTTGAAGGCGTGGCCGCACTTGATTTTCCCCGACGCGGTCTTGCGAAAACGCTTCGCTGCCGCCCGGTTGGTCTTGATCTTGGGCATGATGATGATCCTTGCTGGGGCTTGCCCTGTCATAAAGGCAGCTCCGGTTTCTGACTGATCTGGCGGTGATCCTTTAGATCACGCTTTCCGTCCTGCCACGATCGGTTCACGACCCGTCCATGTGGGTCGAACCCGTAATTGTACGGGTTCATGAAGCCCAATGCCAGCGCAGTGCTGCCCTTTGCCTCCTCTCCCTTTGGGAGAGGATTGAGGTGAGGGTTCGGGGCTTGCACGAATCGCTTGTTTTGGGGCTCAAGGCAAGCCCCGAACCCTCACCCCAGCCCTCTCCCGAAGGGAGAGGGGGCAAAAGCCCCGAAGGGAGAGGGGCAGAACCGCCGGCAAAAGCAGCGTTACTGCTTCTTCTTCGGCCCGATCATCATGACCATCTGACGGCCTTCCAGACGCGGAAACGACTCAATCTGGCCGTTCTCGCCCACGTCTTCCTGGATCTTCTTGGCCAGGTTCTGGCCCAGGTCCTGGTGGGACATTTCACGGCCACGAAAGCGGATGGTGACCTTGACCTTGTCGCCTTCTTCGAGGAACCGAAGCATGTTGCGCAGCTTGATCTGGTAGTCGCCCACGTCCGTGACCGGCCGGAACTTCACTTCCTTGATCTCGACCTGTTTTTGCTTCTTCTTGGCGGCCTGCGCCTTCTTCTGCGCTTCGAACTTGAACTTGCCGTAATCCATGATGCGGCAGACCGGCGGGTCGCCGTTGGGCTGGATCTCGACCAGATCCATGCCGGCTTCCTGCGCCAGAGCCAGTGCCTCGTCACGGGTCAGGATACCGAGCTGTTCAGCTTCAGCACCAATCACACGAACCCGCGGCACGCGGATTTCCAGGTTACGACGATTGCCCTTGTTGTCGGTGGTAGCGATACCACGATCCTCCAGAAGAAGTAATAAAACTGACCGTTCGGCGCTCAGCGCCGGGTTTCGGTCACCAGTCGCTCAACGAACTCAGCCAGCGGCATGCTGCCCAGATCCTCGCCTGAGCGGGTACGTACGGAAACAGCGCCGGTTTCTTTTTCGCGGTCACCGACCACCAGGAGATAAGGCACTTTCTGCAACGTATGCTCGCGGATTTTATAGCCGACTTTTTCGTTGCGCAAATCCGATTGTACCCGGAAACCTTTGTCGACAAGGGTTTGCGTCACTTGCTGGACATAATCGCCCTGCGCATCGGTGATATTCAGCACGACCGCCTGCACCGGGGCCAGCCACGGCGGCAGCGCCCCGGCGTGATGCTCGATCAGGATGCCGATGAAACGCTCCATCGAGCCCACGATGGCCCGGTGCAGCATCACCGGATGCTGTTTCTGCGAGTGTTCGTCCACATATTCGGCGTCCAGACGCTCGGGCATCATGAAATCGACCTGCATGGTGCCGACCTGCCAGGCACGACCGATCGAGTCCTTCAGGTGGTACTCGATCTTGGGTGCGTAGAACGCGCCCTCGCCCGGTAGCTCAGTCCATTCGACGCCGGCAGCGCGCAGCGCATTGCGCAGCATTTCCTCGGTGCGATCCCAGAATTCATCGGAGCCGATGCGTTTTTCCGGTCGCAGCGCAAGTTTGATCGCCACATCGGTGAAACCGAAATCCGCGTAGACCTTCATCGCCTGCAGATGGAACGCGGTAACTTCCTGCTCGACCTGTTCCGGCATGCAGAAGATGTGGCCGTCGTCCTGCGTGAACGCGCGCACCCGCATGATGCCGTGCAGCGCGCCGGACGGTTCATTGCGGTGACAGCCGCCGAACTCACCGTAACGGATCGGCAGCTCGCGGTAACTGTGCAGACCGGTGTTGAACACCTGCACATGGCCCGGGCAATTCATCGGCTTCAGCGCGTAGGTGTGCTTCTCCGACTCGGTGAAGAACATATTTTCAGCGTAGTTGTCCCAATGCCCGGACTTCTTCCACAGCGATACGTCCAGCACCATGGGGCAGCGCACTTCCTGATAGCCGCTGCGCTTGTATACGCCGCGCATGTACTGCTCCACGGCCTGCCAGATGGCCCAGCCGTTCGGATGCCAGAACACCATGCCGGGGCTTTCTTCCTGCTGGTGAAACAGATCCAGCGCCTTGCCGATCTTGCGGTGATCGCGCTTCTCGGCCTCTTCCAGCTGGTTCAGATAAGCCTTCAGATCCTTGTCGTTCAACCACGCCGTGCCGTAGATGCGCGTGAGCATCGCGTTGTTGGAATCACCACGCCAATAGGCGCCGGCTACCTTCATCAGCTTGAACGCGCGCAGCTTGCCGGTGTTCGGCACGTGCGGGCCGCGGCACAAATCGGTGAACTCACCTTGCGAATACAGTGAAAGCGGCTCGTCGGACGGGATCGACTCGATGATCTCGGCCTTGTAGTTCTCGCCCATCCCGCGGAAAAACTTCACTGCATCATCGCGCGACTTCACGCTGCGCGTGACGGGCAATTGTTCGGCGACGATCTTTTCCATCTCCGCCTCGATCTTCGGCAGATCCTCCGGCGTGAACGGACGCTCGTAGGCAAAGTCGTAGAAGAAGCCGTTGTCGATCACCGGGCCGATAGTGACCTGGGCGCCCGGGTACAGACGCTGTACGGCCTGCCCCATCAGATGCGCGGTGGAATGGCGCAGGATTTCCAGTGCCTCGGGACTCTTGTCAGTGACGATCTGCAGGCTGGCGTCGTGCTCGATCTGGAAACCGGCATCCACCAGCTTGCCATCGACCTTACCGGCAAGCGTGGCCTTGGCCAGGCCGGCGCCAATCGAGGCAGCCACCTCCTGCACGGAAACGGGATGATCGAACGGCCGCTTGCTGCCGTCGGGTAGCGTGATTTCAATCATGAGAACCAATCTCTGAAAAGCAAAAAAGGGCGCAACGCCCTTTTCGGAAACGCGAAGGCGTGGTGGATATCAGTGTTGGGACCACGTAGTTGCCATGTCGCACACTCGGCCGGCGCAGGGCGCGGGCCACCTTCGTTTTGTGGATGAAGCCGAAACGCTAGTTTAGCTGAAATCCGCTGTCAATCCTCGCCGCCAGGACCCTGCTCAGAACGGCTTTGCCAGCACCAGATAGATCACGCCCAACAGCACCAATACCGGCAATTCGTTGATCCAGCGCAAGGCCCGCGACGAAGGCAGCGGATGGCCGGCAGCCGCGCGCTTGAGCAAACGCCCGCAACCGATGAAATAGACCAGCAAGAGTGCCACCAGGGTCAACTTGGCGTCGATCCAGTGCATCCCGCCAGTCACGTTCGGCAACGTCGCGGGGAACACGCGCCAGCCCTGCCACAGAATCAAACCAAACAGGAACGCGATACCAAACATGCTGTGGCCGAATTTGTACAGCCGCCGCGCCATCAACTGCAGTCGCGCTTGCACCGCTGGCTCATTCGTCGTCTCTGCCATGTTCACCAGAATGCGCGGCAGATAGAACACCGTGACCATCCAGGCGATGGCGAACAGCAGATGCAAGGTCTTGATCAACAGATAAGCCATGGAAAAACGCCGACGAAGCACTGCGAGCGTGCAGCAGGCGCGATGATAGCGCCCGACGCACCCATCAGTCCCGCTTGATCCAGCCCGCAACTGTCACGTCCACCGTCCGCATTAACTGTTCGCCCTGAGCGCAGCGCAGCGAAGTCGAAGGGACTTCCTATGGATCGATCAATCCGCCGGACCAATCCGCAGCAACAATGCCTGCAAAAGGCGCTCCTGTTGCGCAGCACCTAGCGGCGCGTTGTGCCGATCGGTCAACTGGAAAAAATCTTCGACGCGCTCGCCGAATGTCGCGATGCGTGCATCGTGCACGCGCACCTCGGTGTGCAGCATGACCTGCGCCACCGCAGCCAGCAGGCCTGGCCTGTCGGTACAGATCAGTGCCAGCTGAGTGCGATCGCCGGCCGCGTGAAAACTTATTTGCGGAGGCATCTGGAAGTGCTTCTGATGACGCGACATGCTGCGCTTGCCCGGCTCTACACCAGCCGATTGCAGCAGTGCGCGCTGCAGGCGCTGCTGCAATTCTTGCGTCCGGTCGGCACTTGCCGGCTGCTGGCTATCCGCCTCGAGCAACAGGAAGGTATCCAGCGCCATGCCCGTCGGCGAGCTGAGAATGCGCGACTCCACTACCGAGAAGCGCAATCGATCCAGCATCGCGGTGATCGTGGCAAACAGACCGTCACGATCGGGCGTGTAAACGAACAGCTCGGTACTACCACGCACCGATAGCGGATGCACTGCGATCAGCGGCACGACACCCTGCGCGCGCAGGATCGCGCTCGTCTGCCAGGCGATCTGTTCCGGTCGATGGCGCAAGAAACTGAGCGTGGGGAAATCGGCCCAGACACGGACAGCGTCAGCCTCGGCATATCCTTCATTCATCAGCAAGGCGAGCGCGTACTCGCTGCATTCGCGCACGCGCACAGTCGCGTCGCGCGGCAATTCCACGTCGCTGCGCAGCGCGTAGCGGGTCGCGGTGTACAGGTCGGACAGCAGCCGATCTTTCCAGCCGTTCCACAACCGTGGGCTGGTCCCGATGATGTCGGCAATCGTCAGCAGATACAGCTGGCCCAGGCGCTCCCGGTCACCGACGAGCTCTGCGAAATGGTGCACGACGTCCGGATCGGTGATGTCCTGGCGCTGCGCAGTGGTGCTCATCAGCAGATGCCAGCGCACCAGCCATGCAACGCGCTCGATGTCGCCGGTCGGCAGGCCAAGCCGCGCGCAAAACACGCGCGCATCGTCTTCACCCAGCACCGAATGATCGCCGCCGCGACCTTTCGCGATGTCGTGAAAGAGCGCCGCCAGAAGCATCAATTCGGGCTTGGGTAGAGTCGGCCAGATTTCACAGCCCAGCGGAAACTCGCGCTGTGCGCCCGGATCGGCAAACCGCGCCATGTTGCGCAATACGCGCAAGGTGTGTTCGTCCACGGTGTAGACATGGAACAGGTCGTATTGCATGCGGCCGAATACTTTGCCAAATGCAGGCAGAATCGCCGCCAGCAGGCCGTGTCGATTCATTCGCCACAACGCCTCCACCGCTGGCGCTCCGCGGCGTAGCAGCTGCAGAAAAGCGGCCAGCACATCGCGATCCTGGGCCAGCGCATCACCGTGCATGGCCGTGGCCTGATGGATTCGCCGCATGGTGTCGGCACTGAAACCCATTACACCCGGTTGATCCAACCGGGCGATGAAGATCTCCACCAGGGCCGCCGGCCGACGCAGGAACAACTGCAGGTCGCGCGCCGCCAGACGCTTTCCGTAACGCACGAAATCCGTACCCACCGGCAACGCTTCGCCAGGAGACTCGAGCATTTCTTCGAAACGCTCCGCCACCTGCACGCCGAGTCGTTCGACCTGGCTCGCCGCGCGGTAGTAGCCCTGCATGAATTGCTCCACGCCGAGGTTCTTTTCATGTTCGTCTTCGAAGCTCAGCCGCGCAGCAAGCGCGCGCTGATAGTCAAACAGCAGTCGTTCCTCGGCCCGCCCTGCCTCAAGGTGCAAGGCATAACGGTAGCGGCGCAAGGTGGCTTCGGATTGTTCCAACGCAACCTGTTCGGCGGGTTCGAGCAAGCCTTCGGCGACCATGCCGGACAGGTCGACCGCATGCGCCAGTCGCCAGCCAAGCCAGCGCAGCGAATCGAGCGTGCGCAAACCCCCGGGGCCATCTTTGAGGTTGGGTTCGAGGTTGTACGCGGTGTCGTCGTAGCGGGCGTGCCGGGCATCGCGCTCTGCGAGCCGCGCGGCGAGATACTCCCTTGGCGGCCACAGCTCCGGGTCATCGACGATGACCGCCAATCGCACATCCAGCGCTGGGTCACCGGCCAGACGGCGCGCATCCAGCAGACTGGTGAACACACTGGCATCCTGCGCCGCCAGCGCGCGGCATTGCACTGGATCGCGCACTGCATGCCCAACCTTCAGGCCGACGTCCCACAGCGTGGCGAAAAATTGCTCGAGCGCCCGCAGTCGGGCCGGCTGCGGGGCCTGCACCAAAGCCAGCAGATCGACGTCCGAATGGGGAAACAGCAACCCGCGACCGAATCCACCGACCGCGTAAAGCGTCGTTTCAGCGACCTCGCCGAGGCAGGCCATCCACACGTGGGCCACCACCCGCTCAACGGATTCGCCGCGCCGCCGCGCCAGCGCGCTGGCGTCGGCACCATCGCGAAACGCCGTGGCGAGCGAACGATCGACATCGCCCAGCAGCTGACGCAATGCACGGCGCGCCTCGGCCGATACGCCCGAGCGCGGCACGGCCACCGGCAGGCGAGGCAAGGCAGACAGCGCAACCGTACTGAGTGTCACCGACATGCCAGACGAAGCTCCGAATGCGCCAGGGTTCCCTGTAGGAGCGCACCCTGTGCGCGAATCCTCGCTAACTTTTCGCGCACAGGGTGCGCTCCTACGAGGGCGTCACGCCAGCATCAGGCATCCGGCCACGCGGTGAGTATCTCGAAACCATCGTCGGTCACCGCGATGGTGTGCTCCCACTGCGCGGACAGCGAATGGTCCTTGGTCACCACGGTCCAGCCATCCGGCAGCTGCTTGGTCTGCGGCTTGCCGGCGTTGATCATCGGCTCGATGGTGAAGGTCATGCCCTTCTTCAATTCCACCCCGGTTCCGGGCTTGCCGTAATGCAATACCTGCGGTTCGTCGTGATAAACCTTACCAATGCCGTGACCGCAATATTCCCGCACCACGCTGAACCCTGCCGCTTCGGCATGCTGCTGGATCGCATGACCGACGTCGCCCAGCGTGGCGCCCGGACGCACGGCCTTTATGCCCTGCATCATCGCCTCGAACGTGGTGTCGACCAGCCGCTTGGCCAGCACGCCCGGCGTGCCGACGAAATACATGCGGCTAGTGTCACCGTGCCAACCGTCCTTGATGACGGTGACGTCGAGATTGACGATGTCGCCGTCCTTCAGCGCCTTGCCAGGGCTGGGAATACCGTGGCAGATCACGTGGTTGACCGAACTGCAGAGGGTCTTGGGAAAGCCGTGGTAGCCGACGTTGGCCGGAATCGCCTTTTGCACGTTGACGATATGGTCGTGCGCAAGCCGGTCCAGCTCCTCGGTGGTGACACCGGGCTTGACGTGATCCTTGAGCATGGCCAGTACTTCGGCTGCCAGCTTGCCGGCAACGCGCATGCCTTCGATGTCTTCTGGGGTTTTCAGGGTAATGGCCATGATTTTGCCTAAATGGCGACGCCCGCGCGGCTGTTCAATGGTGAATCCGCCCGCAACTTGCCGCCTCGCCGGCGTACCGGCTATAATTTCGGAGTTTTGCTGATCTGACACGACCCTTCAAACGATCGTCACAGCGCAAAGCGAACCGGGATTGTAACCGCCCAGCGGTACAACACCCAACCAACGCCACACACGTATCGGCACCGCCTTCGGGGTGCTGCGCCTCGCCCGTCACGCAGGTCAATACTGCACCGGGCAAGCCGCGGTCGAAGCCGGGGATGCGTGGAGGTCCCAACCCCCAGGCCTTTCAAGGCCATTGCAAGGAGTTACACCCATGGCACAAGTCACCATGCGCCAAATGCTCGAAGCCGGCGTCCATTTCGGTCACCAGACCCGTTACTGGAACCCGAAGATGGCTCCATACATCTTCGGCGCGCGCGGCAAGATCCACATCATCAATCTCGAAAAGACCCTGCCGCTGTTCACCGACGCGATGAATTTCCTGTCGGGCCTGGCGCAGAAGCGCGGTACCGTGCTGTTCGTCGGCACCAAGCGTTCGGCCCGTGAGCCGTTGGCCGAAGAGGCCGCACGCGCTGGTATGCCGTTTGTCACCTCGCGCTGGCTCGGCGGCATGCTGACCAACTTCCGCACCGTCAAGCAGTCCGTCTCCCGCCTGAAAGAGCTGGAAGCGGCCGAAACCGACGGCAGCTTCGAGAAGCTGGTCAAGCACGAAGTGCTGGCCCGTCGCCGTGAGCGCGACAAGCTGCAGGCCTCGCTGGGCGGCATCAAGGACATGAATCGTCTGCCCGACGCGCTGTTCGTGATCGATATCGGCCACGAAGACATCGCCGTGCAGGAAGCCAAGAAGCTGGGCATCCCGGTGATCGCCGTGGTCGACACCAACTACAACCCGGAACTGGTCGATTACGCGATCCCGGGCAATGACGACGCGATCCGCGCGATCCAGCTGTACGCCCGCGCTGCCGCCGACTCGATCCTCGAAGGCAAGGCCGCTGCGCCGGCCGCCGCCCAGGGCGACGCGAACGACTTCGTCGAACTCGACGAGGAAGGCAACCCGGTCGCCAAGATCGACCGCAAGCCGGCCCCGCCGCGCCGCGATGCCGCCCCGAAGAAGGGCGCGCCGCGCCGTGAAGGCGGTCGCGACGGTGGCCGTGATGGCGGTCGTGGTGCACGCACCGACGGCGCCAAGTAAGTCATGATCGTGTCGCCGTGGCGGCTCAGCCGCCACGGCGTATCCAAAGCATTCAGAGGTTTACCATGAGCAATATTTCCGCCCAACTGGTCAAGGAACTGCGCGAGCGGTCCGGCGCCGGCATGATGGAATGCAAGAAGGCCCTGGTCGAGAACAACGCCGACATCGAAATCGCGATGGAATGGCTGCGCAAGTCCGGCCTGGCCAAGGCTGACAAGAAGGCCAGCCGTGTCGCCGCCGAAGGCCGCATCGTCGCTGCCCAGACAGCCGGCAAGGCCGTGCTGGTCGAGATCAACTGCGAGACCGACTTCGTCGCCAAGGACGCCAGCTTCCTGAAGTTCAGCGACACCGTCGCCGACATCGCGCTGAATTCCGACGTCACCGACGTGACCGCACTGAAGGCTGCCGCGTATCCGGGCGCCAGCAATGTCGAAGAAGCCGCCAAGACACTGATCGCCACCATCGGCGAGAAGATCGACGTGCGCCGCATGGCCCGCGTGGAAAATGCCGGCACCATCGGCAGCTACATCCACGGCGGCCGCATCGGCGTGCTGGTGGCGCTCAAGGGCGGCTCCGAGGAGCTGGCCAAGGGCATCGCGATGCATGTTGCAGCGATGAACCCGGCGCACATCCGCGCCGAGGACGTCCCTGCTGAATTCCTGGCCAAGGAAAAAGAAATCGCACTGAGCCAGATGTCCGACAAGGAAAAGGCCAAACCGGCTGAAATCCTTGAGAAGATCATCGCTGGCAAGGTCCACAAGATCGTCTCCGAAGTCACCCTGCTCGGCCAGCCCTACGTGCTCGACACCAATGTCACGGTGGCCGATGCGCTGAAGAAGGAAGGCGCCGACGTCATCTCGGTGGCTCGTCTGGCCGTCGGCGAAGGCATCGAGAAGGTGCAAGAAGACTATCTGGCTGAAGTACAGAAGGCGATGCAGGGTTAAACCTGTTCGCCCATCGGGTCAGCGAAAAGCCGCGGGAAACCGCGGCTTTTTCGTTTAAGACATCCAAACCAAAGCAGCGACTGCCTTGCTCCTCCCCCCTGCTCGCAGGGGGAGGTTGGGAGGGGTGGCTTTTTGACTTTGAGATCAAGAGCAACCCTTCCCCAGCCCTCCCCTGCAAGCAAGGGAGAGGGCAGAGCCGAAGCATTGCCTCTCGTGCCCTACCCCTGCTCTCCGCTACAATGCATCTGTTTTGCCACACACAATCCGGAGATTCCATGAGCGACCAGCCCAAGTTCCACCGCATCATGCTCAAACTCTCCGGCGAAGCATTGATGGGTGAGGCCGATTACGGCATCGACCCAAAGGTCATTGGTCGACTCGCCGACGAGATCATCGAGGTGCAGCGTGCCGGCATCCAGATCGGCGTGGTGATCGGCGGTGGCAACATTTTTCGTGGCGCTGGCCTGGCTGCCGCCGGCATGGATCGGGTCACCGGTGACCACATGGGGATGCTGGCCACGGTGATGAACGCCCTGGCAATGCAAGACGCTATTGAAAAACGCGGTGGGTTCGCCCGCGTGATGAGCGCGATCCAGATCCACGATGTGGCCGAGGATTTCATCCGTCGCCGCGCCATCCGCCATATCGAAAAAGGTCGGATCGTGTTGTTCGCTGCCGGCATCGGCAACCCCTTCTTCACCACCGATTCCGCCGCGGCCCTGCGCGCGGTCGAAGTGGGCGCGGATCTGCTGCTGAAGGCGACCAAGGTCGATGGCATCTATACCGCCGACCCGACCAAGCACAGCGACGCAAAACGCTACGACCGGCTGACCTACGACGAAGTGATCGAACGCAAGCTGGCGGTGATGGACACCGCCGCGATCGCGCTATGCCGTGACGACCGCATGCCGATGCGCATCTACGACATGACCGTCCCCGGCAACCTGATGAGGATCATGCTTGGCGAGCCGATCGGCACGCTGGTCTGCGCCGACTGAAGCACGGTCACACTGCTATATAATTACCTGTCTTGCCCGATTTTCTTTGCCAGCTTCACCGGGAAACTCCACATGCTCAATGACATCAAAAACGATGCCCAGACCCGCATGGGCAAGAGCATCGACTCACTCAGGCACGACCTGACCCGTGTGCGCACCGGCCGTGCCAGCACCTCGCTGGTGGACGGCATCAAGGTGCCGTATTACGGCGCAGATATGCCGCTGACGCAGGTCGCCTCCGTGTCCCTGGCCGATGGACGCACCATCATCGTCACGCCGTGGGAAAAGAACATGGTGGCGCCGATCGAAAAGGCGTTGATGGCCTCCGATCTCGGGATTACGCCGACCACTGCCGGCACCGTGATCCGGCTCAACATGCCGCCGCTGACCGAAGAGCGTCGCCGGGAACTGGCCAAACACGTCGGCCATGAGGGCGAGAATGCGAAGATCGCGATTCGCAACGTGCGCCGCGATGTCTTGCAGCAGGTCAAGGATCTGCTCAAGGAAAAGCTGATCACCGAGGACGAAGAACGCCGCGTCGACGATGAAATCCAGAAGCTCACCGATCGGGCTGTGAAGGATGTCGACGCGGTGGTCAAGGCGAAGGAAGAGGAGCTGATGGCCCTTTGATGATGACGTCGGGAGCCATTGCTGCGCACCGTTCCGCGCTGCTCATCGTGGCGAACCCGCACGGCATGTTTGCCCTCTCTCCCCGGCGGAGAGAGAGAGTTGGAGTGAGGGGGACAACTTGCCTGGTACCACCCGCGGTCGATACTCATGACCATCAAGCCTGAGGCCGACAAGGTTCCGCGCCACATCGCCATCGTCATGGATGGTAACGGCCGCTGGGCCAAGGCTCGCCATCGCCCGCGCAGTTTCGGTCACAACGCCGGCCGCAAGGCTGTGCGTGAAACCGTGGAATCTTGCTTGCGCGAGGGTGTGCAGGCGCTGACCCTGTTCGCGTTCTCCAGCGAGAACTGGAAGCGCCCGGAGGACGAGGTCGGCGCGTTGATGAGTTTGTTCCTGCGCGCGCTCGACAAGGAAGTGGACGAGCTGCATGGCTACGGAGTGCGCTTACGTTTCATCGGCGACTTGAGCGCCTTTGACGAGCCGCTACGCGAAAGCATGCAGGCGGCGATGTTGCGAACCGCCGGCAATGAAAAACTGCAGGTGAACATTGCGGTGAACTACGGTGGCCGCTGGGATATCGTGCAAGCGAGCCGGCACGCCGCCGAGGCAGTCGCACGCGGGGAGTTGCGTGCCGACGAGATCGACGAGGCCCAACTGAACCAGTGGACGAGCCTGGCCGAACTGCCGCCGCTGGATCTGTTTATCCGCACCGGCGGCGAATGCCGCATCAGCAATTTTCTGCTATGGCAGGTCGCGTACGCGGAGCTGTATTTCACCGACACCTTGTGGCCTGATTTCGACCAGGCTTGCCTGCGTCGGGCCATCGAAGACTTTGCACGCCGCGAGCGCCGTTACGGCCGCACCGGTGAGCAAGTCGCCGCCCTTTCTTCCTAAGGATTCCGATGCTGCTTCAGCGCACCCTGACCGCCCTGCTGCTCGCGCCGCTGGTCATCCTGATCATCCTGTTTTCGCCAGCGGCCCTGTTCGCAGCGGTTGCAGCCGGAGCGTTTCTGGCCGCCCTATGGGAGTGGACTCAGCTAAGTGGTTTGAAGAGTGCCTCCTGGCGCGTGGCCGGCATGTGCGCGGGTGCGGCGCTGTTCGCGCTGCTGTGGTGCACGCGGTTCACCACGCTGACACCATTGATCCTGGCGGCGGGCGTGGCCTGGTGGCTGCTGGCCTGCCTCTGGTTGCGCCACTTCGCGTTCGGCGCAGCGCCGACGCGTGAAAATCTCCTGCTCAAATTGCTGGCGGGCGTCTTCGTGATTTTTCCGGCCTGGGTAGCGATCGTGAACATCCACGAGCGCGCTCCGCACGGTCACGGCTGGACAATGCTCGCCCTGCTGATCGTGTGGGCCGCCGATATCGGCGCCTATTTCAGCGGACGCGCATTCGGCAAGCGCAAGCTGGCGCCACAGATCAGCCCCGGCAAGACCTGGGCCGGCGCCTATGGCGCACTGGTGGCTGGCGTGTTGGTCACGACGATCGGTGGCTGGATGCTCGACGTCCGTGGCGCCCAATTACTGGGCCTGGCCCTGCTTGCGCTAGTCACAGTGAGTGTCTCGATCGTCGGTGACCTGATTGAAAGCCTGATGAAGCGGCACGCTCAGGTAAAGGATTCGGGCACCCTGTTTCCGGGCCACGGCGGCTTGATGGACCGGATGGATAGCGTGTTTGCTGCGCTGCCGGTGTTCGCCGCCGGCTTGTTGCTGCTGGGTCTGTAATGATGAAAAAGGTTGCCGTTCTTGGTGCGACGGGATCCATCGGCGGCAATACGCTGGACGTCATCGCGCGCCACCCGGATCGCTTTCGCGCCAGCGTGCTGACAGCGCACCGTCAGGTCGAGGCATTGGCCGCATTGTGCGTAACGCACCGGCCGGATCTGGCTGTGATTGCGGACCCGTCACTGGAAGCCGAACTGTCGCGCCGACTCGCCGCAGCCGGCGTTCGTTGCGAAGTAGCCAGCGGTCACGCCGCGCTGGCCGCTGCGGCAGCCAGCGCACTGTGCGACACCGTCGTAGCCGCCATCGTCGGCGCAGCCGGGCTGGACTCCACCCTGGCCGCCGCACGGGCCGGCAAACGCTTGTTGCTGGCCAACAAGGAAGCGATCGTGATGGCCGGCCCGCTGCTGCTGGAGGCCGTAGCTGCCGGCGGTGGCGCGCTGATCCCGGTCGACTCCGAACACAACGCGCTATTCCAATGCCTGCCTGCCCAGTGCTTGCCAGGTGGTCAGCCGCAGCTGCGTGCCGGTGGTGTGCGCCGACTGATCCTCACCGCGTCGGGTGGCCCGTTCCACGGCCGTACGCGGTCGCAGCTGGGCAACATCACGCCGGATCAGGCCTGCAAGCATCCCAACTGGGTGATGGGCCGCAAGATCTCGGTCGATTCGGCAACCCTGATGAACAAGGGTCTCGAAGTGATCGAGGCGCATCACCTGTTCGCGGCTCCCGCCGAGGCCATCGAAGTGGTGGTGCATCCGCAGAGCCTGGTGCATTCGCTGGTCGAATACGTGGACGGCTCGGTCCTGGCCCAGTTGGGCAATCCGGACATGCGCACCGCCATCGGCCATGCGCTGGCGTGGCCGGAGCGGGTCGAGACGGGCGTGACGCCCCTGGATCTGACCGCGTGTGCCCCGCTTGTGTTCGAAGCGCCGGACCTGATCACCTTCCGCTGCCTGGCGCTGGCGTTTCAGGCGTTGCGAGCCGGCGGGGATGCCCCGGCCGTGCTGAATGCCGCCAACGAAATCGCGGTAGAGGCTTTTCTGGCCGGCGCGCTGCCGTTCCTGTCCATCGCGGATGTCGTCGAGGCGGTCCTTGCGGAACTGCCGGCGCAAGCCGTGGTCGATATCCCGACGCTTTGTGAACGCGACCGGGTCGCCCGAGAGGCGGCCCGTCGCGTCTTGCGCAATGCTTGCTGATATTCTTGCACTGATGACTCCCTTCAACGGCACTTGATGACTTCCTTTTTCGGCTCGGTATTCTGGTTATTGGTCACGCTTGGCGTGCTGGTGACCTTTCACGAATTTGGCCACTACTGGGTCGCGCGGCGCTGTGGGGTCAAGGTTCTGCGGTTCTCCGTCGGCTTTGGCAACGCGATCTGGAAGCGCGTCGGCCGCGACGGCACCGAATACCAGATTGCCGCGATCCCGCTGGGCGGTTACGTCAAGATGCTGGATGCGCGCGAGGGTGAGGTCGATCCGGCGCTGCATGACCAGGAGTTCACCGGAAAATCGGTGTGGAAACGGATCGCCATCGTGGCCGCCGGCCCCGGCTTCAACCTGATCTTTACGCTAGCGGCGTTCTGGCTGATGTTCATGCTGGGTCGCCCGGACGTTGCGCCGCTGGTTACCGCCAAACCGCACAGCATCGCCGCTGAAGCCGGTATCCAGCCAGGCGATCGCATCGTCAGCGTCGATGGGCAGGAAGTGGCCACCTGGAGCGACTCGATGGACGTCGTGGCGAATGCGCTACTGAGTCGCGCGCCGATGCCGCTTACCGTGCGCGGCATTGATGGCCGCTCGCGCCAGCTGATGCTGCCGTTGAACCAGTTACCGCCGGGAAAAGCGGTTGATCAGTACCTGGATCAGCTGGGCTTGGCATTGATGCCGCCAGCGGCGGTGGCCGCTACTGTCGTTGCTGATCAGCCAGCTGCACTGGCGGGCATGCAAGGCGGCGACCACCTGATCAGTGTCAATGGCCAGCCGGTAAGCGACTTCTTCGCGTTTGGCGATCTGGTGCAGGTCCAGGCAGCCCGATCGCCCAAGTTGGCCGTCGTCGTTGAGCGTGCCGGTAGACCGCTGAGCTTGAACATTGCAGCCAAGTGGGAATCACTGCAAGGCCAGCCAAAAAAATGGGTGATCGGCGTGGGACCGCCGGCGGCCGAACAAGTCACTGTCCATTACGGACCGATCAAGGCACTGGGTGCTTCGCTGCAAACCACCTGGCACAACACGACACAGACCTTCAGCATGCTCGGCAATATGTTGAGCGGCCAGGCCTCCACACGGAATCTGTCCGGCGTCATCGGCATCGCCCAGGTGGCCAACGCTTCGGCCAGCATGGGGCTGCCCTGGTTCCTGCAGTTTCTTGCGCTCGTGTCGCTGAGTCTGGCCATACTCAACCTGCTGCCGATTCCTGTCCTGGATGGCGGGCACCTACTGTATTATCTTGTTGAGTTGATCAAAGGCAGCCCGGTCAGCGAACAGACCATGATCGTTGGCCAGTACATCGGGCTGGCATTGCTGTTCACCCTGATGGGGCTGGCGTTCTACAACGATATCCACCGCATGTTGCTGTCGTGATGTCCATGACCAGCGATTTCGGCCTATCGGCGACACGCTTGCTTGCGCCTTCCGCTGTACAGCGCGGTGGCGATTTATTCGAAGCACTCCTGCGGAGTGCGGACTCTTTTTCGAGGCAGGACCCGTTCCTGTTTCATGCGTTGATCGGGGCGGCCGCGCTGGCCGTCCCATCGAAATAACCCAACGGAACCGACGATGAAGCGTATCGCCGCGCTGATCCTGCTTGCCTCCCTCTCCGCCAATGCGTTTGCGTTCGACCCGTTCGTGGTGTCCGACATCCGCATCGACGGACTCAGCCGCATTTCCGCTGGCACGGTATACAACTACCTGCCGGTGAACAAAGGCGACCGGCTGACCAACGACGAGGCCCAACGGGCCATTCGTGCGTTGTACAACACCAAGTTCTTCAGCGATGTGGAGCTTGATCGCGATGGCAGCATCCTGGTGATCAAGGTGGTTGAGCGCCCGTCGGTCGCCAAGCTGACCCTGCGCGGCAACAAAGACATCAAGACCGATGACCTGAAGAAGGGCCTCAAGCAGATCGGCCTGGCCGAAGGCGAAACCTTCGACCGCCTCGCGCTGGACAACGTGCAGCAGGAACTGATCCGCCAGTATCACAACCGCGGCAAGTACAACGTCTCGGTGATCCCGCACGTTACCTATCTGGAACGCAATCGCGTCGCTGTCGACATCGAAGTGCGCGAAGGCAAGGCTGCCACGATCAAGGAAATCAACATCCTTGGCAACACGGCCTTTACCGACAAGGAGATTCGCACGGGTTTCGAGTCGAGCACGCCCAACCTGATGTCCTGGTACTCGAAAGACGACCAGTACTCGCGGGAAAAGCTATCCGGCGACCTGGACAAGGTTCAGGCCTATTACATGAATCGCGGTTACGCCGACTTCGGTATCGACTCGACCCAGGTATCGATCGCGCCGGATCGCCGCTCGATGTATATCGACACCAGCGTGAAGGAAGGCGACATCTACAAGATGTCCGACGTCAAGCTGCTCGGCACGCTGATCCTGCCTGAAGCGACCTTGCGCCATTTTGTTTACGTCAAGCCGGGCGACATTTTCGACCGCGCCGCGATCGAAGCCAGTACGAAGGGCATCAAGGCGGTGCTGGCCAACATTGGCTACGCGTTTGCCAACGTCACGCCGATTCCGAAGCTGGACAAGGAAAAGCACACCGTCGATCTGACCCTCTATATCGAACCGGGTCAGCGCGTGTACGTGCGCCGCGTGGTCTTCACCGGTAATACCCGTACCGAAGACAACGTGCTGCGTCGCGAGATGCGCCAGCTCGAAGGGTCGTTTTACTCGCAGGCGGCTGTGGACCGTTCCAAGATCCGTCTGCAGCGCCTGGGTTATTTCAAGAAAATCGACATCGACAAGAAGCTGGTGCCGGGCACGCAGGATCAGGTCGACGTTACCGTCAAGGTCGAAGAGCAGTCCGCCGGTAGCCTGCAGTTCGGCATCGGCTATTCGCAGTACTCCGGCCTGATCCTGTCCGCCTCGGTGACGCAGAACAATCTGTTCGGCAGCGGCGACAGCGTGACCCTCAGCGGCCAGCGCAGCGAATTCAGCACCCTCTACAGCGTCAACTACTACAACCCTTATCTGACCGACAACGGCATCGGCATCGGCTATAACGCGAGCCTGTCGAAGACGAACTATGGCGACATCAGCGAATTCGCCGATTACTCGACCAGTGCCAAGAGCTTCTCCAGCTACCTGGGCATACCGCTTACCGAAACCGATGGCGCGCGTCTGGGGCTGGGCATCAGCAGCAACAAGGTCAACACGATCCCGGGCTTTACCCCACAGATTCTGATCGATTACCAGAATGAAATCGGCCACGACACGGTCCACACCTGGACCGGCACAGTGGGCTGGACGCACGACACCCGCAACAGCTACTGGGCGCCGACCCGTGGCGGCAAGCTGTCGGTATCGGCCGATGTCGCTCTGCCCGGTTCCACCGTGCAGTACTGGAAAGTAACGGCGGAAGCGAACCACTACTGGCCGATCGGCAAGGGCTTTGTGCTGTATCTGGACGGTCAGGTCGGCGATGGCCAGACCTACGGCAACAACGGTATCGACGATGCGTCCTACAAGGCGCTGCAGCAGCAAGTCACCGACCATACCTTGGTCGACATGCGCGAGCAGTTCCCGTTCTTCCAGAACTTCTTCTCCGGCGGTGTGCAGGACGTTCGCGGCTTCCAGGACAACACCTTGGGACCACGCATCTGTATCGCTGCCAACGCCACCCCAAGCGCTTCCGGTCTCTGCCCTGATGGCAGCCATGCCGAACCCATCGGCGGCGCGTTCAAGGTGCTGGGCAAGGCCGAACTGTATTTGCCGCTGCCGTTCCTGAAGGACGTCAACACGGCGCGCGTATCCTGGTTCGTCGACACCGGCAACGTGTACCAGAACGTGCAGAGCTTCAATGCCAGCACCCTGCGTGCTTCGACCGGTCTGTCGCTGCATTGGCAGGCACCGATCGGCCCGCTGATCATCAGCTTCGCTTTGCCGTTCCGTACACAGCCTGATGACGGTTTCTACGAGGAGCGCATCCAGTTCACCTTCGGCAGCACGTTCTAAGGCGACGTAAGATCTGATGGAAGCGCGGCCATGCCGCGCTTCCTCGTTGGCTTCGTACAGGCATCCCGTCCTGGAATCACCTGAGTGTCCTGGAGAAAGCACGTGGGCGTGAACGGCTCTTATTCCCTGAGCGAACTGGCCGAACGCTTCGAACTGTCGCTGCATGGCGACGGTGCGCGCCTCATCGATGGCGTAGGCACGCTGGCGGGCGCGGCTCCCAGTCAGTTGAGTTTTCTTTCCAATAGCAAGTACACCGGCCAACTGGCCGCGACCCGCGCCGGCGTGGTGCTGTTGCGCGAGGAAAATCTTGCCGACTGCCCGACCGCCGCACTGATCGCCAAAGACCCGTACATCGCCTACGCAAAGATTGCCACGCTGTTCGAACGGTTGCCGGCCGCACCTGCGGGCGTTCACCCCAGCGCCGTCGTTGCTCCCAGCGCACGCGTCAGTCCCAGTGCCAGTATCGGCCCTGGTTGCGTGGTCGAGGATGGCGCGGTCATCGAAGACGGCGTTGTACTTGGCCCGCATTGCATCGTTGGCACTGACTGCACAGTGGGCGCGCACTCGCGATTGGTCGCGCGGGTCACCCTGGTGATCCGGGTCACGCTGGGCAAACGTGTGCTGGTCCATCCCGGCGCGGTGATCGGATCGGACGGTTTCGGCCTGGCGTTCGATCCGGGTGCGTTCGATCACGGCGGCTGGATTAAGCTGCCGCAGCTCGGCGGCGTGCGCATCGGCGACGATTGCGAAATCGGCGCGAACACCACAATCGACCGCGGCGCACTGGACGACACCGTGTTGGAAGAAGATGTGCGGCTGGACAACCAGATCCAGATCGCCCACAACGTCTACGTCGGCGCGCATACCGCAATGGCAGGCTGCGCGGCGGTGGCGGGTAGCGCCAAAATCGGCCGTTACTGCATGATCGGCGGCAATGCCGGCGTACTGGGACATCTTGAATTGGCCGACCGGGTTACCATTACGGCTAAGAGCCTGGTCGCCCATTCGATCCGCGAGCCGGGGGAATACTCATCAGGCGTGCCGCTGCAGGACAATCGCCAGTGGCGCAAGAACGCCGCCCGCTTCAAACATCTGGACGAGTACGCGCGCCGACTTTCGGCGCTGGAAAAGGACAAGACCCATGAATGACAAAACCGCGGGAATAACCCTGCCGGCGAATGTGGAGCAGATCCAACAACTGCTGCCTCATCGCTACCCGTTCCTGTTGGTGGATCGCGTACTCGAGCTCGTGCCCGACGTCAGCGTGGTCGCGTTGAAGAATGTGACCATCAACGAGCCGTTCTTCCAGGGCCACTTCCCCGGCCATCCGGTCATGCCCGGTGTGTTGGTCATCGAGGCGATGGCGCAGGCCGCAGGCCTGTTGACGCAGATCAGCAGCCGCATCAAGGGCAACACCGGCAGCCCACTGTTCTATCTCGTCAAGATCGACAATGCCCGCTTCAACGCACCGGTTGTTCCCGGCGACCAGTTGCGCCTGGAGGTGAGCCAGAAGCGCCTGATGCGCGGCATGGGCCTATTTGTGGCACGCACCATCGTCGAAGGCAAAGAGGTGGCTAGTTGCGAACTCATGTGCGCTGCGAGATCCGATAAATGATTCATCCCACCGCGCTGATCGATCCCTCTGCCGTCATTGGCGCCAATGTCAGCATCGGTGCCTACAGCGTGATCGGTGCCGAGGTGGAAATCGGCGACGGCACGCACATCGGCCCCCACGTCGTGATTGAAGGACCGACCCGGATCGGACGCGACAACCGCATTACCCAGTTCGCCTCCATCGGCGGCTCCCCGCAAGACAAGAAATTTGCTGGCGAGCGCACTGAACTGGTCATCGGCGACCGCAATCTGATTCGCGAATTCGTCACCATCAATCGCGGCACCGGTGACGGTGGTGGGATCACCCAGATCGGCGACGACAATTGGTTGCTCGCTTATGTGCATATTGCCCACGATTGCCGTATCGGCAGCCACGTGGTTTTCTCCAACTATGCGGCATTGGCCGGGCACGTCGAGATCGGTGACTGGACGATACTGGCCGGCTACTCCGGTGTGCATCAGTTCTGCAAGGTCGGCTCACATGCATTCATCGCCATGGGCTGCCTGGTCGGCTCCGACGTGCCGCCTTTCGTGATGATGGCGAACGAACAGAAGGGTCGACCGCGCGGCATCAACAGCGAAGGGTTGAAACGCCGCGGTTTTGAAGCACCACGCATCGCTGCAATCAAGCGCGCCTACCGTACGCTGTACATGACCGGATTATCACTACCAGAAGCTCGCGAACAGCTGGCCGAGCAAGCGCAGACCAGCGACGATGTCCGTGCCATGCTCGAGTTTCTGGACAGAAGCGAGCGCACTCTCGCCCGCTGAAAGGTGTTCTGCGCCTTCCAGCGATATCAAAAAACACGCACTCCTTGTTCGGCTGAACCATGCCAGCAACAGAAACAGGTCAGGCCCCACTTATCGCCATCCTCGCCGGCGAGGACTCCGGTGATCAGCTGGGCGCCGACCTGATTGTCGCCCTGCGCCAGCGTTACCCTCAGGCACGCTTTGTCGGTATCGGCGGCGCGCGCATGCAGGCGCAAGGCTTCGAGTCGTGGTACGACATCCACGAACTGTCGCTGTTCGGCTTCAGCGAAGTGATCAGGCATCTGCCGCGGCTACTGAAGCTGCGCAAGGGTCTGGTGTCACGACTTCTGAAAGCCCAGCCTGCGGTCGTGATCGGCATCGATGCGCCGGACTTCAATCTCGGCGTGGAGCAACGCCTGAAACAAGCCGGCCTGCTCACCGTGCATTACGTCAGTCCGTCAGTGTGGGCGTGGCGCGAAAAGCGTGCGGAAAAAATAGGTCACAGTGCCCGTCGTGTGCTTTGCCTGTTTCCGATGGAACCGCCGATCTATGCGAAGCACGGTATCGATGCGCGCTTTGTCGGCCATCCGTTGGCCGATCGCTTCGCATTGGTCTCCGATCGTGTCGGTGCGCGAGATTTTCTGCAATTGCCGCAACAGGCCCCGATCCTGGCCGTGCTACCAGGTAGCCGGCTGTCCGAGCTTTCGCGAATGGGCGAGATCTTCATAGCCGCCGCGACCCAGGTCGCCGCTGCACTGCCTGGTCTGCGCATCGTGATACCTGCAGCGAATCCGCAGGTGCATGCCAGGCTCAAGACGATTCTTACCAAAGGCCCTCGTGACGAAGCCGCTCCCCTGCTGCTGGACGGCCATGCGCACGAGGCCATGCTCGCGGCTGACGTAGTGCTGCTGGCCTCAGGCACGGCCACGCTGGAGGCGATGCTGGCCAAGCGTCCGATGGTGGTCGGTTATCGCGTCGCGCCGCTGAGTTATCGCATCGCGCGCGCCATGAACATGTTGAAAACCGACGTGTATTCGTTGCCCAATATCCTGGCGCGTGCTGGCGGTCTCGGTGATGAACTGCCAGTACCTGAGCTAATGCAGGACGAATGCACGGCCGACAAATTGGCGGCCGCCACGTTGGCGCTCTTCCGCGACAGCGAACGCCGCAGCCGCATCGTCGCCGTATTCGAACAGTTGCATCAGGCATTGCGCGGCAGTCTGCAAGGTCACGCGGGAGATCGCGCCGCGGAGGCCATTGCCGAATTGATGGACGAGAAAAATGTCAGTCGCTGAGTTCAGAGTGCGTACCCGCCCCGCGCCTCCATCCGCCATCCGGAAAGGCAGCGAGGCGAACCCAACGAACTTTTTCGTTGCAGGCGTTGACGAGGCCGGCCGCGGCCCATTGGCCGGCCCGCTGGCGGTGGCCGCCGTGATCCTCGATCCCGACCGACCGATCAGCGGCCTCGACGATTCCAAGAAACTCACCGAAGCGAAACGCGAGGCACTGTACCCGCAGATCGTCGACTGCGCGCTCGCATTCTGCGTGGTGTTGATCGAGGTGGATGAGATCGATCGCCTGAACATTTTCCACGCCACCATGGCCGGCATGAGTCGCGCCGTGGCCGGGCTCTCGCTGGTCGCTCACGAAGCGCTGATCGACGGCAACATGCTGCCGCGCGATCTGCCCTGTCGCGGTCGTGCGATCGTCGGTGGCGATGCGCTGGAGCCGGCGATCAGTGCGGCCTCGATCCTCGCCAAGGTCAGTCGTGACCGCCTGATGGTGGCGATGGACCGTATCCATCCGGGCTATGGATTTGCCTCGCACAAGGGTTATTCGACGCCTGAACACCTGGCGATGCTGCAGCAGCTCGGACCCTGCGCGCAACATCGCCAGAGCTTTGCCCCGGTGAGACGGATGCTAGATCAGGGCGTGCTGTTTTGATGGCTTGCTACACGCGTCGGTGATATTACGGACACCTCTGATATCGCACGTATATCCTGCGCTTCATGGTCAGCCGAAACGCGCATAGCCCATTAGTCACTGCAACTTTTTCAGCCATCCATGCATCCATAGTTGACAGGACTCAAATGTCAGCACGGACGCTTCGGTCTCACTGGCTGTCCTCGCACAAACGCTGCCTGTCAGCCCACATCTGCGCGTCCATCAGAACCGCAGGAGTCGTGCATGTCACTCCCGGCCCACCTCGCATCCTCTGTCAAGCAGAACCCTGCGCTCGCGTCTCCAGCTGTCATCGCTGCAGCGCCTCCCGATATCGACCAGGGTTTTTCGCACACCGATTACGATTTACATCCGCTGACGGTGCGCAACCTCGAGCACTACATCGAACACGATCACGCCGACGAACGCTTCCACGTACGCTGATGGCACGTGCGGAACGGTGGCAAAGGTCGACGGGCGTTTGACCGAACCCGTTGCAGCACCGGTTTCGGCCACGGTACCGGCTCTGCCGGATGTGGCTGCCGTGGCGCCGTGAGCCCGCGCCGCAACGGTTTCCCTAACCCGGGCGGAAGTCAATCTTGCTGCTGGACGTAGTGCCGGTTAGCCTGCATAGACTCAATGCACAAGCCAGCATGACCGTCCGCTACACCCATCTGCACCTGCACAGCGAATACTCGCTGGTCGATTCGACCATCCGCATCAAGGCGCTGGTCGAAGCCTGCGTGCGCGCAGGTATGCCCGCGGTCGCGCTGACTGACGAATGCAACATGTTTGCGCTGGTGAAGTTCTACAAGGCATGCAGCGCGGCCGGCATCAAGCCGATTGGCGGCTGTGACCTGTGGATTTCGGCGCCGGATGATCCGCGACCATGGCGGCTGACCCTGCTGTGCCAGAGCCGCGAGGGTTACCTTAATCTGTCGCGACTGGTTTCGCGCGCCTGGCGCGAGGGACAGCATGGCGGCCGTGCGCTGGTCGAAGCCGGCTGGCTGCACGCAGAGGCAACCCATGGGCTGATCGCCCTGGTGGGGCGCGAGAGCGAAATCGGCCGCATTGCCACGAACCAGGGGATCGATGCGGCTCAACCGAAGTTGCAGTCACTCGCCCGCCTGTTTCCAGATCGGCTTTATTTGGAGTTGACGCGCTGCGGCCGTGACGGCGAGGAAAACTGGAACACCACCGCACTCGCGCTGGCCACTGAGCTGGGATTGCCGGTACTGGCCAGCAACGATGTGCGTTTTCTCACGCAGGACGACTTCGAGGCCCATGAGGCGCGCGTCTGCATCAACCAGGGCCGCGTGCTGGCCGATCTCAAGCGGCCTCGCGACTACGGCAACCAGCAGTATCTGAAATCGCCGGAAGAAATGGCGGCATTGTTTGCCGATCTGCCCGAGGCACTGGAAAACACCGTCGAGCTGGCCAAGCGCTGCAATCTGGAGTTGGAATTCGGCAAATACTATCTGCCTGATTTTCCGGTGCCCGAAGGACACGACCTCGCCAGCTATATCCGTGAGCTGTCGCGCGAAGGCTTGAAGGAGCGACTCATCGCCGCTCCGCTTGCCGCCGACCGCACGCCGGGCGACTACCAGGCGCGGTTGGAGCGCGAGCTGGACGTCATCATCGAGATGGGCTTCCCGGGCTACTTCCTGATCGTTGCGGACTTCATCAACTGGGGTAAGCAGAACGGCATTCCGGTCGGTCCAGGTCGCGGTTCCGGTGCCGGTTCGCTGGTCGCGTGGGCATTAAAGATCACCGACCTCGATCCCTTGCAATTCAACCTGCTGTTCGAGCGATTCCTCAATCCCGAACGCGTGTCGATGCCCGACTTCGACATCGACTTCTGCATGGATCGTCGCGACGAGGTAATCGACTACGTCTCGCGCAAGTATGGCCGCGACCGTGTCAGCCAGATCATCACCTACGGCTCGATGGCCGCGAAGGCCGTGCTGCGCGACTCCGGTCGCGTGCTCAGCATGGGTTACGGTCAGGTCGACAAACTGGCCAAGCTGATCCCGCCACGGCCGCTCGATCTCACGCTGTCCGACGCACTCGGCCGTTCGGAAAAATCCAGGAAAGAAACTGATCGCGTCGTCAAGGAATTCTGCGAAGCCTACGAGCAGGACGAAGATGCGCGCACGCTGATCGATCTTGCACTGAAACTTGAAAGCCTCACCCGCAACGCCGGCAAGCATGCCGGTGGTGTGGTGATCGCACCAACGCCGCTCACCGACTTTGCGCCGCTGTACTGCGAAGCGGGCGGCGGCGGTGTGGTGACACAGTACGACAAGGATGACGTGGAAGCGGTCGGCCTGGTGAAGTTCGACTTCCTCGGCCTGCGCACGCTGACCATCATCGACTGGGCGGTCAAGGCGATCAACGTGCGGCGCGCGAAAGCCGCCGAGCTGCCACTGGATATTGCCAAGCTGCCGCTGGACGATGCGCTCGCCTACGAGGTGTTCAAGAAAGCGCAAACGGTGGCGATCTTCCAGTTCGAATCCGCCGGCATGCAGCGCATGCTGAAGGACGCCAAGCCCGACCGCTTCGAGGACATCATTGCACTGGGCGCGCTGTATCGTCCCGGCCCGATGGACCTGATCCCCAGCTTCGTGGCGCGCAAACATGGCCGCGAGCAAGTGGAGTATCCCGACCCGCGCGTCGAACCTGTCCTGCAAGAGACCTACGGCATCATGGTCTATCAGGAACAGGTCATGCAGATGGCGCAGCTCGTGGGCGGCTACACGCTCGGTGGCGCTGATCTGCTGCGTCGCGCGATGGGCAAGAAAGACGTCAAGAAGATGGCCGAGGAGCGCGCCAAGTTTCGTGAAGGTGCGGCCAGAAGCAATCTCTCCGGCGACAAGGCTGACACCATCTTCGACTTGATGGAAAAGTTCGCCGGCTATGGCTTCAACAAGTCGCACGCGGCCGCCTATGCGCTGGTCAGCTATCAGACGGCATGGCTAAAGGCGCACTACCCCGCTGAGTTCATGGCCGCGACGATTTCGTCCGACATGGACAACACCGACAAGGTAGTGACGTTCCTCGATGAATCGCGCGCGATCGGCATCACCGTGCAGCCGCCGGACGTCAACGCATCGGTTTACATGTTTGTCGCGATCGAGCCAAAGAAAATTCAGTACGGCCTAGGCGCCATCAAGGGCGTCGGCCAGGGCGCATGTGAGGCGATCGTCGCCGAACGCAGCCATGGCGCGTACACCAACCTTGCGGACTTCTGCCGCCGGGTCGATCCGACCAAGCTCAATCGCCGCGTGCTGGAAGCGCTGATTCTGTCCGGTGCGCTCGACGCGTTGGCGCCCACCCGCGCCAGCCTGATGCTGCAGCTGCCCAACGCGATCAAGGCCGCCGAGCAACATCTGCGCGACAAGCAGTCCGGCCAGAACGATATGTTTGGCGCCTCGTCGGGCGCGACGACGGCTGTTGTCCATGTTGACCTGCCAACTGCGCCGGAATGGCCGCTGGAGCAGAAGCTGCAAGGGGAGCGCGACACGCTCGGGCACTATCTGTCCGGTCACCCCACCGACCCATGGAAAGACGAACTGGCACAGCTCTCGACCTGCCCGCTGGGCGAGATCGCCGATCGCTACCAACCGCCGAAACCACGCAAGAACGACAACGACGACGGCAATCGCTTTCGCCGCGGACCGGATACGCCATGGACCATCGCCGGCATGGTTACCGCCGTGCGCAAACGCGGCGACAGCGATGCGTTCGTGCGCATCGAGGACGGTACTGGCAGCATCGAAGTGAGTTTCTTCGGCGAGCTTTATCAGCAGGTAGCGCCGCTGCTCACCCGTGATGAAATGCTGATCGTCGATGGCGGGCTGCGTATCGACGATTTTTCCGGCGGCGGCTTTCAGTTGCGCGCCCGCAGCGCCAGCTCGCTCGCCGACGCATGCCGCAAACACGCACGCTTGCTGCAGCTGAAATTGAACGGCGTCGGCCCCGGCTTCGTCGAACAACTTCAGCAAGCGCTGATCGGCTATCGCGGCGGTCGCGCCACCGTGGTGCTGCACGGCTATCACAACCGCCACGCGCAGGCGGATTTTGAACTCGGCGAAGAGTGGCGCGTGGAAGCCATCCCCGCCCTGCTGCGCGCCGTCCGCGCCATGCCCGGCGTACAGGCCGCGCGACTTCGCATCGTCAAGCAGCAGAACTGACGACTCGACCCAGTCGTAGAAGACCCTGATCTGCTCCCTCCCCCTGCAAGCAGGGGGAGGAGCGAAAGCAGGCTGTGCTCCCTCCCCTGCTTGCAGGGGAGGGCTGGGGTGGGGTCGCTCTTCGCCCACAGCGAAGATCAAAAGCTCCCCCTCCCAACCTCCCCTGCAAGCAGGGGGAGGAGCGAAAGCAGGCTGTGCTCCCTCCCCTGCTTGCAGGGGAGGGCTGGGGTGGGGTCGCTCTTCGTCCGCAGCGAAGATCAAAAGCACCCCCTCCCAACCGCCCCCTGCAAGCAGG
>Ga0302228_10000673_pt1 | contig 27336 bp, 21 predicted proteins | sample II_Palsa_N1_2_FD_193519 | JGI IMG/M metagenome (GOLD analysis project Ga0302228, IMG submission 193519) | Peat permafrost microbial communities from Stordalen Mire near Abisko, Sweden - II_Palsa_N1_2 | ecosystem: Environmental > Terrestrial > Soil > Palsa > Peat permafrost | place: Sweden... | reverse complement strand
GATAGATGACGGCATGCGCGCGTAGCGCTTCCTCACGCGCCATCGTTTCATGCGCCTGCCCGCCAGCCTCCCGGCTGCCGGGAACGTCGGCCAGAACCAGCGTGCGACCGTCAGGCAGTTGACTGTCGTGATGGCCGACCTGGTGAGTAGTGCCGCCGCGCACGTCGCTGGCTGCCAGCGCCTGCGGCGCGAGTGCACGGATCAGGCTGGACTTGCCGGTGGAGATTTCGCCGAACATCGCGACGTAGACGCGCGCAGTGGCACGCCGGCGGTCGAGCTCGCCAAGTTCTGCCGCCAGCTCACCGGTATCCGCGCCGCGCTCGCGCAGCTGATCGATCCGTTGCTCCAGGCTGCCCCGATCCGGTGCCGGCAGCGGCCGGCGCTTTCGGCGTGGGCGTAGCAGCCACCACAGCACCATCGCCCCGGCAACCGCGAAGATCGCCAGCGCGCCGCCGAGCGTCCACTGCAGCCAGCTCGGTAGCGCGAGGAACCGCTGCGCCAGCGCCAACGCACGTTCGGCTGCTGCAAGCAGCAGCCACAGCAGCGCGGCGGCGGCAAGCGCGGTGAACAGCAATCGCAGGCGGTGGGACATGCCCGCATTCTAGTGCGCTGCCCTGTCCGAAAAGGAACCGCATGGCAGGGCATCCCACCGCGGATACATCAGGTCGCGTGCTCGCCGCATCGCCCGGGTTTTGGCATGATGAACAGGCTCCAGGGGATCTGCGCATGTTTGCATCGTTCGTGCTGAACGCGATTTTGGCGGCTTCTTCGATGCCGCTAATGGCGAACGGTGGGGCAACAGTTCATGGACCGGCGACGGCAACGGTCGTCGAACCCGCCCCCATGGCGACCCCGCAGTTCCGCCGTTACGGTGTGGTCGATGGTTTGCCCGACGGAACGATTTATGCGGTAGCGCAGGATCGCAATGGCCTGATGTGGTTTGGTGCGGCCGGCGGCCTGGTGCGCTACGACGGCGTCAGCTTCAAGGTCTTCCGACATGCCGTCGACGACCCACTTTCCATGCCTGACGGTGCGGTGTATTGCCTCTTTGTCGATCACGACAACCGCATCTGGAGCGGCGGCATTTCGAACGGACTGACCGCCTATGACCAGTCGAGCGGTCGCTTCCGGCACTGGGAGCATGACGACAGAAATCCCGCCAGCCTCGCCAGCGACGAAATATGGAGCATCGCGCAAACCCCTGATGGCCAGGTGTGGGTGGCATCGCAGGGTGGTCTGGAACGCATGCGCGCCGATGGAACGGGCTTCGATCACATTTCGCTGGATGTTGATGGAGCGCATGGTGGTTCGTTCGGCCCCACGCGCGCGCTACTGGCCGAGGCCGATGGCCGTCTGTGGATCGGTGCCGAGAGTGGTCTGTATCTGCGTCAGGCCAATGGCTCGATGCATCGCGTGCTGGTGGATCCCTCGTTCCATGGTGATCTGAGCAAGATCTGGCATATCGATGGCGATCATGGCGAAGTTCGCGTGGCCCTCACGGGTGGGTTGTTGATCATTGGGGCGGATGGTGTGGCGCGCCCCTTTGCGAACCAGCAGTTGTCATCGCTACGTATTCTTAGCAGCACGCGCGATGCGCAGGGGCGGCTATGGATCGGCGACGTCGACGGGTTGTTGCTCGACGACGGCGACGGACACCTGCAGTCGATCAAGGGACAGCCCTTGCTGCCAGGGGGATTACCCGGCAGCAAGACATGGCAAACCGCGCTCGATCGCGAAGGTGGGCTGTGGGTGGCCTTCGACGAATCCAGCATCGCCTATCTGCCGCCAGGCTGGAACGGCTTTACGCGCTTTACGCACATTCCGGACGATCCCGGCAGCCTCTCCAATATCGCGGCGTCGACTGTACTCATGAGTCGCGACGGCAAGCTTTGGGTCGGCGGCGAGAATGGCTGGATCGACAAGCTGGATGTGAGTACCGGCCGCGCACAGCACGTCGTCCAGGGGAACCGCGAGCAGGTTGTGGCGCTGGCGGAAGACGCGCGTGGTCGTCTGTGGATCGCCGTTCCCGGAGCGCTGCGCCTGTTCGACCGCGGCAAGCTCACCGCCATCAAGCCCGGCAACGCGCACATGACACGACCCGTGCTGCTGTCTGGCGCCGATGACGGGACGGTATTTGTCGCATCCTGGGGTGAGGGCGTGTTCGCGATTGACCCGGACAGACTGACCGTGACGCCGGTACCGTTGGAGCCGGTGTCATCGGACCAAGGGGCGGGCGATACGTTGATGCCAGATCAGCTCACGATTCACGCGGGTAGCCTCTGGTACGCCTGCGCAGGCGGGTTGATGCACTGGGATGACAAGACCCACAAGCTTGCATTTGTGCAAGGCGTACCACGCCAGGAAATCCTCATCTTTGCATTCGATGCAAGCGGGTTTTGGGTGGCGACGCGCTCCGCGTTCGAGCACTACCGATATGGCGACGATCGCGCGGTGCGCGACGACAGCATCGACATCAGTCATGAGGAGTTTGCGCCCGATCTGAGCGACTTGCAGGTCGATCGGCAAGGTCAGCTGTGGGTATTCGCCAATCCCGGCTTGTGGCGCTTCGATGTGCATACGCACAGCTTCACATCGTTCGGCCCTTCGCAGGGTCTTTCATATGCGGATTTCAGTGGTGGTGCCACCGCCAAGGCGCCCAGTGGAATCATGTTTGGCGCCAACAGTGGTGGCGTAGTTGCGTTCCAGCCTGGGCGGCTGCTGCAGTCGAGCAACGTGACTCCGTCGCCACCGTCACTGACCTTGATGCATCTCAGCGTGCAGCAGGACGGCAAGGTGCGTGATCTGGCTTCGGACAGCAAGACCGTAGCGTTGGGTTGGCGTGATCGCGATCTGCATGTCGATATGCGTGTTGCTTCATTCATCAATCCCGCCGTCAATCACTACCGTTTCCATCTGGATGGTTTCGACACCGAGTGGGTCGATGTGGACAACCGCGGCGAGCGGGACTTCGCCGGACTGCCTGCCGGTGATTACACGCTGAAAGTGATGGCGGCCGGCGCAGATGGGGTATGGGGCGACATGGCCACGCCACTGAGGATCCAGGTGCAGGCACCACCATGGATGCGCTGGTGGGCGTGGTTGGCGTACGTGCTGCTGGCGGCAGCCGTAGTCGTGCTCATCCTGCGCAGCTGGCGTCGGCGTCTGGCACAGAGGCACCGCATCCAGCTGGTCGAACAGCAACGGCAGATGGCCGAAGCTGCCAGTGCAGCGAAGACGCAGTTCCTGGCCACGCTGAGCCACGAGATACGCACTCCGATGACTGGCGTGATGGGCATGGCGGAGTTGCTGCTGAGCACGCCGCTCAGCCCGCTGCAGCATGACTACACCAAGGCGATGCAGCGCTCCGGCGGGATGCTGCTGAAGTTGCTCAACGATGCGCTCGATCTGGCCCGTATCGAGGCGGGCCGACTGGAGCTGGAGCCCGCGCCGTTCGACCCACGCCAGCTGGTCGACGATGTCGCCCAGCTTGAACTGGGGCTGGCGTACGCCAAGGGCATTCGCTTCGTGCTGGAGGTGGCCGACGACTTGCCTGGGCTGGTGGTCGGCGATGCGCTGCGGATCAAACAGGTGCTGTTGAATCTGGCCAACAACGCATTGAAGTTCACCGAGCGTGGCAGTGTGACGCTGCGCGTGCGCCGGGCCGGCGACGGTTTGCTGTTCAGTGTCAGCGATACCGGCCCGGGCATTCCCGAAGCAAGCCAGGCACGACTGTTTCAGCGCTTCGAACAGGAGGAAGGCCCGCAGCGTCGCGCCGGCAGCGGGCTGGGGCTGGCGATTTGCCGCGAGCTGGTGAGCATGATGGGCGGCAGCATCGAGCTCGAGTCACGACTGGGGCATGGCAGCACGTTTCACGTGCGGCTGCGATTGTCCGAGCCGCCGCAGGGGGCGCCGTCGCTATCGAAGGGTGCGGTCGATGACCGAATCTATCGGCTGCTGCTGGTCGAGGACGACTCGATTGTGGCGGCCGTCATCCGGGGCTTGCTGGAGCAGCAGGGACATACGGTCAGTCACGTTGCCAACGGGCTCGCTGCGCTGGCCGAGCTGGCGCATGCAAGCTTCGATGCGTTGCTGCTGGATCTCGATTTGCCCGGGGTGGATGGTTTCCAGATAGCCCGACTGATACGCCAGCGTGAGCACGCTGGTCAGCGCATGCCGATCGTGGCCGTGACCGCCCGCTCAGGTAGCGAGGATGAAGCGCGCGCTCGTGCGGCGGGTATGGATGGCTTTCTGCGCAAGCCGCTCAGCGGCGAGCAACTGGCCGGCGCGTTGGCGCTGGTCGTGACCACGGCAGCCGCGCCGATCGATGCCCTGTAGGAGCGCACCGTGTGCGCGAAAAGCCCGTGGACTCGTCATGACCTTTTCGCGCACAGGGTGCGCTCCTATAGCCGCGGGCTGCGGAGAGGCCATAACAAATTACATATCGTTCTTGTGCAGTTCAAAGCCGAGTCGCTGGTATTCGCGCCAGCGTATGCGTGAACCGTCGCGCTCGGCTGGCTCGGCGGCCACGACTTCCAGCACGCGCTGGTAGCTACCGGCGGGACAGGTTTCGCGCAGGTTGATCACCAGCGGGCGATCTTCGGTGTCGATACCCGGCGGCACTATCAACACGGCGGTATCGGCATCGTCATCATCGCCGGCCAGCTGATGCGGGATCAGTGCATCGTCGTCGAACGCCCATAGCAGTTCATCCAGCGCTTCGGCCTGGGCGTAATCGCGGCACAGGATCAGCGCGGGCTGCTGCGTCGCGAACGCTTTCTTTGCCAGCTCGCACACCAGCAGCAACGGCTGCTCGCGGAAGCGCGGCTTGTCGATCAGGTAGAAATCGGCACGTGGCATGAAGGACTCGGTAGGTTGGGGTGAGCGTAGCGATGCCCAACGTGGCGTGTGCGGTCTTGTTGGGGTTACGGGCTGCTCCTGCAGCCCGCCCTTCGGGCCATTCGCTACGCGAATGTTCGCTTCGGCATCCTGCCTTCGCAGTCGCTTGGCTCACCCCAACCTACGCGATCATCCGGTTTATACGCAACGATCGATCAGCCACTGTGCCAGCAGCGCCACGGGGCGGCCGGTGGCCAGACCCTTGCGGCCTTCTTCCCATGCGGTGCCGGCGATGTCCAGATGGGCCCAGCGCTGACCTTCGGTGAAGCGCGACAGGAAGCAGGCAGCGGTGATCGCACCGGCGCTCTTGCCGCCGATGTTGGCGATGTCGGCAAAGCCGGAATCGAGCTGTGGCTGGTAGTCGTCCCACAGCGGCAGGCGCCAGGCGCGGTCGAGCGTTTCCTCACCAGCGATGAGCAACTCGGCGGCGAGGTCGTCGTGCTTGCTCATCAGGCCGGAGGCATGCTTGCCCAGCGCGATGACGCACGCGCCGGTGAGCGTGGCCGCGTCGATGATGGAGTGCGGCTGGAACGTCTGTGCGGTGTAGGTAAGAGCGTCGCACAGGATCAGCCGGCCCTCGGCGTCGGTATTAAGCACTTCGATGGTCAGGCCGGACAGGCTGGTCACCACGTCGCTGGGGCGATAGCTGTCGCCGTCCGGCATGTTTTCCACGGCCGGCACCACGCAGACCAGATTGAGCTTGAGCCCCATCTTGACCGCGGCGATGAAGCCGCCGAGCACGCCGGCCGCACCACCCATATCGAACTTCATCTCCTCCATGCCGGCACCGGGCTTGAGGCTGATGCCGCCGGAGTCGAACGTAACGCCCTTGCCGACAAACGCGTACGGCTTGTCGCCTTCATTGCCGCCCTTGTACTGAAGAACCACCAACTTGGGCTTGTTGACCGAACCGCGGGCGACCGCCAGCAGCGAGCCGAAGCCGAGCTTTTCCATCTCGACATGGTCGAGCACGTAGCAACTGACTTTGTCGTCCTGAGCGTCGGCGAACGCCTTGGCCTGGTCGGCGATATAGGCGGGATTGCAGATGTTCGGCGGCAGGTTGGCCAGCTCGCGCGCAAAGCGGACGCCCTCGGCAATCGCGATGGCCTGGTCCAGAGCGACCTGCGAACTGCTCTCGCCGGCGAAGTCGAGCGTGCTCAGCTCTGGCGGCGCGCTCTTCTCGCGCGGCTTGAACGTGGCGGTGTAACGATAGCTGCCGTGATCGGAGGCCAGTGCGGCAGTGCGCACGCGCCATGCGACGTCGCGGCCCGGCACGTCGCTTTCGGACAGATAGGACACTGCACGGTCGATCGGCAGACGACTCAGTGCACGGACCGCCTCGATGTTGACCTTCTGATAGCGCGCCGCATCAAATGACTTCTGCGAGCCCAGACCGACCACGAGTACGCGACGAGCAGTGACTCCCGCCGGCGCGAACAGCACGGTGCTGGAGCCGGCTTTACCGCTGATGTCGCCACTTTCCACCTGGCGCTTGATCGCGCCGTCGGCGGCACTATCGACTCGGGCGGCTGCGCTGGTAAAGACGCCGCCTTCGTAGACGCCGACCACCACGCAGGCAGTGTCGACGGTTTCGGGGGCGGCGGAAGCTAGGCTGAACTGAAGCGTCATTGATGGTTGTCCTACGGGAAGCCGGCGTGCGCCGGACAGGATAGAATCGGGGTTTGCCGGCCGGTTGCGGCACGACACTGGGCTTTTCATCTTATCGCATGCTGAGCATTCTCGACCGCTATTTCCTGCGTGAACTGGCCCAGACCTTGATCGCGACCGCCATTGTGCTGGTGGCAATCATGGCGGGTTCGCAGTTCGCGACCGTGCTACGGCAGGTTGCCAACGGCAGCTTTCCAGCCAGCGTGATGTTCCAGGTGCTGGGCCTGAACATGCTCGATGGCATGACGGTCATGCTGCCGCTGTCCGCCTTTCTCGGCGTGTTGAACGGGCTGGGTCGGATGTACCGCGAAAGCGAAATGCACGTGCTGGCCTCGTCCGGCATGGGCGCGCGCGGACTGATATTGCCGGTGTCGCTGCTGGCGGCAGCTGTTGCCGTGCTGGTGGGCATTGTGTCGCTATGGCTGGGGCCGTGGGCCGCGAGTACGTCCGATATCCTGGTCGCTACAGCGAACCGCTCGGTGATTGCTGCCGGGCTCGACGCCGGCCGGTTTACTTCACTGCCGGGCAAGGGCGGCATCATTCTGGCCGACACGCTGAGCCGCGATGGCAGCAAGCTCGGTAAAACCTTCCTCTCCACCGAGCGCATTGGTAAAGACGGTATCCACCATCTCAAGGTGGTTACTGGCACGCACGGTCAGCTTTATACGGAGAGCGACGGCAACAGTCGCTTCCTCGCGTTGTACACCGGTTGGCAATACGACATACCGCTGGGTGCCGACAACTGGCGAAAGATGAAATACGAACGAAACGACAGCTCGCTGTCGGATGTGCAGTCCGATAACGAAGAGGATCCAGCCCACGAAATGTCCACCCCCGCGCTGCTGCGCGCGGACAATCCCAACGCCCGAGCCGAGCTGGCTTGGCGCACGATTGCACCGGCGATGACCCTGGCGTTGTTGATGCTGGCGTTGCCACTGTCGAGGCAGAGCCCGCGCGAGCCGCGTTATGGACGGCTGTTGCTGGCCGTGCTTAGTTTTTATCTTTACTTCCTGCTGCTGGAGCTTTGCCGCAGCCAGATCGTCAAGGGTCGCTGGCATCACGCCACGCCGATGTGGATCGTTACGATAGGGGTGTTTGCACTGGCGGCCTGGATGTTCCGTCGCCAATACATGCCGCGCAAAGTGCGCAAGGCTAGTGTCCGATGATGGCGTGGCGTTTCAAACGGGTCGACTGGCTGATCGGTACCACGGTACTGGGTTCGTTGTTGATGGTATGGCTGGTGCTCACCGGACTGGATGCGGTGTACCAGTTCATGCATCAGCTGGGTGACGTCGGCAAGAACGGTTATACGGTGCTCAATGCCGTGGTCTACGTGCTGGTGACGTTTCCGCGCCGGCTTTACGAGATGTTCGGCAACGCCGCGCTGATCGGCGGTCTGCTCGCCTTGGGTGGTCTGGCTGCGAACGGCGAGCTGACGGCGTTGCGTGCGGCCGGCATGTCCAAGCTGCGCATCGCGATGTCGGCGTCCGGTGTGGTCGCACTGCTGATCGTCGGTGTGGTGATTCTCGGCGAAACGGCCGGGCCATGGGGTGACCAGCAGGCGCAGGCGATGGAGTTGCGGCTGAAGTCCGGCAACATCGGCGCGAACACCAATAGCGGTTTGTGGGCGCGCGACGGCAACCGCATCATCAACGCGAAGGGCAGCCTGCTGAAGCATGGCGCCAAGTACGACGAAGTGCAGCTCGTCGACGTGCGCGTGCTTACGTTCACTCCCGACGGGCAGGTTACGCGTTTCGACTGGGCCAAGAGCGCCGTGCATGATGGCCATGAATGGGTCCTGCATGACGTGCGCAGCACCACGCTGGACACCGCTGGCACGCACACCACTACAGCAGCCAGCGAGCACTGGGATTCGCGGCTCAATCCCGAGGTGCTGCAGCAATCGCTGATCCTGCCGCAATACCTGCCGGTACGAGATCTGCGCCGGAACATCCAGTACCTCGAAAGCAACGGCGAGAAAGCCGGCGTCTACGCCATCGCACTATGGGGGCGTGTGTTGTACCCGCTCAACGTGCTGGTGCTGGTGTTTTGCGCAATGCCGTTCGCGTTTGGCACGCTGCGTTCGGGCGGTCTGGGCAAGCGCATGTTCATCGGCATGTTGCTGGCAATCGGCTGGTACTTCCTGCAGAAGGCGATGGTCAGTTTTGGCACTGTCTACGGTATCCCGCCGATGGTGGCCAACTTGCTGCCGGCCGTGCTGCTGGCGCTCGCTGCGTGGCTGTATTTCAGGAAGCATGGATAGCGTCGTCAGGGCTTTCGACCTGATGGCGCGGGTCGCGAGAACCGTTGTCTGATCTCTTCCGCTGGGCTCGCGCAAGTGGACAATCTCCACTTGCCCGGCCGGTGATGAACGGGCACTCTCGGTGCCCCACCTGAAGAGAAACGGCTGTGAACCTGATTGATCTGCGCAGTGACACGGTGACGCAACCGACGCCGGCCATGCGGGCGGCGATGATGGCGGCCGAAGTGGGCGACGATGTGTATGGCGAGGACCCGACGGTCAATGCCCTGCAGCAACGCATCGCCGATGATCTGGGTATGCAGGCGGCGCTGTTCGTGCCGACCGGTACGCAGTCAAACCTGCTCGCACTGATGGCACATTGCGAACGCGGTGACGAATACCTGGTTGGCGCCGACGCGCATACCTACAAGTTCGAGGGCGGCGGTGCCGCCGTGCTGGGCTCCATCCAGCCACAGCCGATACCGCATGACGCCGACGGTTCGCTACCGCTCGACAAGCTGGCCGCGGCGATCAAGCCGATCGATCCGCACTTCGCCCGCACCCGTGTGCTCGCCCTCGAAAATACCTGGCACGGCCGGGTGCTGCCGCTGGAGTATCTGCGCGCGGCACATGCGTTTGCCCGCGAGCGCGGCCTGGGCATCCATCTGGATGGTGCACGCCTGTTCAATGCAGCGGTCGCCATCGACGTACCTGCGCGCGAAATCGCACAGCATTTCGACAGCGTGTCGGTGTGCCTGTCCAAGGGGCTGGGTGCGCCGGTTGGGTCGCTGCTGGTCGGTTCAGAGGCATTGATCGACAAGGCGCGACGCTGGCGCAAAGTCGCTGGTGGCGGCTGGCGTCAGGCCGGTTTCCTCGCGGCGGCGGGTCTGTACGCGCTTGATCATCATGTTGCCCGGCTGGCCGAGGATCATCAGCGTGCGGCTTACCTGGCGGGTCGTCTGCGCGAAATCGCCGGCATCGATCTGCTCGGGCAATACACCAACATGGTCTTCATCGACGTGCCAGCCGATCGGCTGCGCGATCTGGACGTCCATCTGCGCGCTGCCGGTATCCGCATCAGCATCGGCTATCTGCCGACGCTGCGGCTGGTGACGCACCTGGATATCGACGACGCGGGGATTGCCCGCGTCGTCGAAGCCTTCAGCGCGTTTTTCGCGCGCGGCTGATCGCCGTTACGGTGGTCGGTGCGGTGGATGCAGTTGCAGTTGGCTGCGCGATATCGAACTTGCGGATGAAGTCACGCACCTGCGGGTAGACGGTTTCGCGCCAGCGACGGCCGCTGAAGATGCCGTAGTGGCCAGCACCCTCGATCACCTTGTGCACACTGTGCGCGGCCGGGATGCCGCTGCACAGGCCGTGCGCCGCTTCGGTCTGGCCGATGCCGGAGATATCGTCCAGCTCGCCCTCGATGGTGAGCAGCGCGCTGTGCTTGATCGCGCCTGGGTCTACACGTTCACCGGCGACGTCCCACAGCCCGCGTGGCAACAGGAATTCCTGGAACACCGTGCTGATGGTGTCGAGGTAGTACTCGGCCGGCATGTCGAGCACGGCGTTGTATTCATCGTAGAACTTGCGATGCGACTGGGCGTCGTCCAGATCGCCGCGCAGCAGATCTTGATAGAAGTCCCAATGCGAATTGAGGTGACGGCCGGGGTTCATCGCGATGAAGCCGGCGTGCTGCAGGAAGCCCGGATAGACCTCGCGGCCGCGGCCGGGATAGTTCGCCGGCACGGTGTGGATCACATTGCCCTTGAACCACGAAAGCGGCTGCTTGGTGGCCAGGTTGTTGACGCTGGTAGGGCTGCAGCGCGGATCGATCGGGCCGCCCATCATGGTCATGCTGCGCGGCGTGGCTTCACCGCGCGCCGCCATCAGCGACACCGCTGCCAGCACTGGCACGGTCGGCTGGCAGACCGAGATCACATGCAGTTCGCTGGCGCCAATATGCCGGATGAACTCCTCGATATAGCCGACGTAATCATCCAGGCTGAACGCGCCGGCAGTCGTCGGCACCATGCGCGCATCGACCCAGTCGGTGATGTAGACCTTGTGCTCGCGCAACAGCGTGCGCACGGTGTCGCGCAGCAAGGTGGCGTGATGGCCAGACAGCGGCGCGACCACGAGTACCACCGGATCGCTCTTCATCTTCTCGATGGTGTTCGGATCGTCGCTGAAGCGCTTGAAGCGTTTGAGCTTGCAGAACGGTTTATCCAGCGCCACGCGCTCGATTACCGCGATTTCCTGCCCGTGTGCCGTGGCGGTATGGATGTCGAACTCGGGCTTTTCGTAGTCCTTGCCCAGCCGATGGATCAACTCGTAGCCAGCGGCAAGTCGCTGTACACCGGGCAGCTGCGTGAAGGGGCTGCTGTTGTCGTTGAGCATGCGCGCGTTCGCTTGCGCGAAGTAGCTCAGCGGGCCGAGGAACGAGCGCTGCCATTCGTGAATTTGATAAAGCATGTGGATTTAAGCTGCCAACGGCGGGGATCGGGCCATCTTAGCGCCGATTCTTCTCGCTGTGTTGCGGCGCCGCAAAAGCTTGCGCTTTGGCGACTGATGGCTTTTCAATCAATGGTTTGCCGGTAACGGCAATGCAGCAGCACCTCATCCACGCCTCGCGTATCGCCGAGTCCGGCACGCCAACTCAGCGTTTTCTGGAAGTGCAGGCCGATCGGCATGATCACCCGGTTGTACCACCACATCGCGCGCTCGCGTCGGTGGGTGAGGAACCACTGACCAAGGTCGAGCAGGCGCGATGATTTCGGCTGCATGCCATAGACCGCGCTGTGTTCGATGGTGAAGCCGTGCTGCGCGAGCCTGCCGGCAATCACCGCCGGTTCATAGCGACGACAATGGCCGACGAAATCATCGAACGCTGTCCAGGCGGACGGGTGCAGTGGCACCGACAGCAACATACGCGCACCGGGCGCCGCCACCCGTGCCAGCTCCGCCAGCGCGCCGCTGTCATCGCTGACGTGTTCGAGAATATCCAGCGCGCAAAGCAGATCAAAGCTGTCATCGGCGCACGGCAGCGCACCGATCATGCCATGCACGGCGTGTGCGCCGCGATCGTGCAGACGACGCAGGGCGGCATGGCTGATATCGACGAAACAGGTGCCGTCCAGCGGCAGGCGCGGACGCAAGCCGGGCGCTACTTCCAGTCGACGCGGTGCGGCGGCGGCCAAGTCGCTGAGCAGTGGCCAGGTGTTGAAGCGCTCTGGCCCGACCAGTCGCGCGTCGGCCCACAACGATTCGTAGAAGCCACGGTTGACGCGGATCAGTTCGGCTTCGCTGCGGCTTTCGATGGTGCTGGACATCGTTCGATTGAATCCTGCACGGGCTGAGGGGAATGTGAAGTTCAGTCCAGCCGACGGATCTCGGTGTGCGCAGCGAAGTCATGCAGTGCCCGTCGACGTGGGTCGAACAGTGCGACTGCAAACCAACCGACCCATACGAACACCAGCGCCCACAATGTTTCGCGCAGTCCAATTCTCGGCTCCAGCACGAGCAGCAGCAGCGGCGCCGCCGCGACCAGCGCGCGGATCGCCGCCTGCTGCAGCGACGGCGTGCCACCGTCGTCGCGGGTGACCTGGATGTGCCACGGGCGCATGCCGATGGTCTGGCCACCGCGCAACCAGGAAGTCATGAAGTAGGCGGCGATAAGTGCCCCTTCAAAAGGCGGAAACCACAGCGCCTGCAGGCGGCCATCCGCACCGACCAGATGCCCGCCGGTCAGCAGCAGGCCGATCATCACGGCGACCATCATGATGGCCACGACGATCAGCAGGTCATAGACCAGCGCGAGCAGGCGGCGCCATAGCGGGCAGGGCAGGGCAGCGACGGAGGGATTCTCGGGCATGAAGGTTTGTCGCTTGCGTAGTGCGCGCGCAATGGCCAGCATCGTGCGCATGAAGAAGGAAGAAAGTCCTGCCAGTATCGCCGAAGGCGACCCAATGAGCATCGTCGCCGAAGTCGATCGGCTGAGCATAAGTGAGTTCCTGGAGCGGGTATGGTCGGAGGACGGTCTGGCCGATCGCACGCTGGAAGCGTACCGGCGCGATCTGGAAGGGCTGGCGCGTTGGCTGGCTGGCCGTGGCCGCAGCCTGCGTACGGCGCGACGCGAGGACGTCTCCGCTTATCACGGTGCGCAATCCGTAGCGATACGCTCGATCGCGCGAAGGCAGTCGGCATTCCGTCGTTACTACGCGTTTCTTGCGCGCATCGAACCGGGCTTTGCCGACCCGACCCTGCTGATCGAGCGGCCGAAGATGCCGCGCAGCTTGCCCAAGGCGCTGGCCGAGCGCGAGATCGAGGGGCTGCTCGATGCTCCGGACACTGACACCACGCTGGGCTTGCGTGATCGCGCCATGCTGGAGCTGATGTACGCCTCCGGCCTGCGCGTGTCCGAGCTGGTCGAGTTGCCGCTGGCTGCGTTGAACACGCGTCAGGGCGTGCTGCGGGTGACTGGCAAGGGTGGCAAGGATCGGCTGGTGCCGGTGGGCGAGATGGCACTGGAACGTATCGGTGCATATCTGGCGGGTGCCCGCCCGGAACTTGCCAAAGGCCGTCAGCCAGCAGCGCTGTTTCTGAGTCGGCGTGGCGAGGGCATGACCCGGCAGATGTTCTGGACGCTGGTTAAGCGCTACGCGATAAAGATCGGCATCCATTCCAAACGCATCTCGCCGCATGTGCTGCGGCATTCGTTCGCGACTCATCTGCTGAATCATGGCGCCGACCTGCGTGCGCTGCAGATGCTGCTTGGTCACAGCTCGCTGAGCACCACGCAGATCTACACGCTGGTGGCGAAGGAAGGTTTGAAGCGGCTGCACGCGCAGCATCATCCGCGCGGATAAGTCCGATCGGTTCAGCTGGGTGTGCGAGAATGCAACATGTCTGTCTGCAGCCTGCGCGGACTGGATCCAATGAGGTTTGTAATGTTCAAGAAATGGTTGCTGGCCCTGTGCGTCGGCGGATTGGCGTTCAGTGCATGCGCTGCCGACGGTGGTGCAGCACCGGCGCCAATGGTGGGCCAGGCGGTTACGCCGGCCGCTCTGAAGATAGTGCGGCAGGCGCTCGAGGCACTCTCGCCGGATGTTCAGATCGACTCGATCGAACCGGCGCCCATGCCGGGCTTTTACCAGGTGATTTCCGCGGGACAGCTGATTTACGTCAGTGCCGATGGCAAGTATCTGTTGAATGGCGATCTGATCGACCTGGGCAGGAAGCGGAATCTCAGCGAGGCCGGCTGGGCCGCGTTCCGCCGGGCCGAGCTGGCCAAGGTGCCGACCTCCGAGCGCATCGTGTTTGCCCCGGCACATCCGAAATACACCGTCACGGTGTTCACCGATGTCACCTGCGGCTATTGCCGCGCGCTGCACGAGAGCATCGCGGCCTATAACAAGGAAGGGATTGCCGTGGAATACCTGGCGTGGCCGCGCGAAGGCGTGGTCAATGCCAGCGGGCATCCGACCGCGACCTACACCGAGATGGTGTCGGTGTGGTGCGCTGCCGACCGCAATGCCAGCCTCACCGCGGCCAAGCACGATCACGTACCGAAGCCGGCAACCTGCGTCAATCCGGTCAAGCAGCAGTACGAGCTGGGCTTGCGGCTTGGCATCGATGCCATGGGCACGCCGGCGGTGTTCGCCGAAGATGGAAGCATGATCGGCGGATATCTCCCACCAGCCGACATGCTGAACGCCGTCGAAAAGCACTCCAGCGCTGGTGGTTGACCGCCCGCCCGGCACGGGCGGGTTATGCCGTATTGCAGCATCAGTTAGAATAGGCGCTTTCCCCGCACAGCGCCGTTTCCCCGCATGATCGCACTCGACGGGCAGAGCGCCCTCTCGCCGTTTCGCCTCGAACGTCTCAATGCACGACTTGATGCCTTGCATCGTGGCGTGCGTGTGCAGGCGTCGTGGTTCGTCTATTTCATCGATGCCGATGCGGCGCCCGAGGGTGCACTGCGCCAGCGGTTGCTCGCTGTGCTGGAAGCGAAGGACGCAGTTCCTGAACCGGCCACGCTATGGGTCGTGCCACGTTTCGGCACGATCTCGCCATGGTCGAGCAAGGCTACCGATATCCTGCACGGCGCCGGTTTCAATGCGTCAGGCTCCGATATACGTCGGGTCGAACGTGGCCTGGCCTGGCAGGTAAGCGGCCTTCCGTCGGCCGATGCGCCGGATTACGCCGCCATCATGGCGGTGCTGCACGATGCCATGACGCAGTCGGTGCTGACCCGCATCGAGGCAGCGAAAGGCCTGTTCCTGGCCGGCTCGCCCGGCGATCTGGTGCACATCGCGCGCGGCGCCGATCCGCAGGCGGCACTCGCTGAAGCAAACGCACGGCTGGGTCTGGCACTGGCCGACGACGAGATCGAGTATCTGGTCGAACGCTACGCCGAACTCGGCCGCGACCCGACCGATGCCGAGCTTTTCATGTTCGCGCAGGCGAACTCCGAGCATTGTCGGCACAAGGTATTCAACGCGAGCTGGACGGTCGACGGCGTGGAACAGGACAAGAGCCTGTTCGGCATGATCAAGCACACCCACCAGCACTCGCCCGCGCATACGTTGTCGGCCTACTCGGACAACGCCGCGGTGATCGAGGGCAGTGTCGGCAAGCGTTTCTTCGCCGATCCGGATGATGGCGTCTGGCGCGGTCACGAAGAGCGCATCGACTACGCGATCAAGGTGGAGACGCATAACCATCCGACCGCGATCGCGCCATGGCCAGGTGCAGCCACAGGTGCTGGTGGCGAAATCCGCGACGAGGGCGCCACCGGTCGCGGTGGCAAGCCGAAAGCAGGACTCACCGGGTTCTCGGTCTCCGACCTGCGTATTCCCGGCCATCCGCAGCCGTGGGAAGTGGAGCGTCCGCTGCCGCCGCGGATGGCCAGCGCATTCGAGATCATGCGCGATGGCCCGCTCGGCGCCGCCGCGTTCAATAACGAGTTTGGCCGTCCATGTCTGGGTGGCTATTTCCGCAGCTACGAGCACGAGACCGGTGAAGCGGGCCTGCGTCGCGGCTATGACAAGCCGATCATGCTGGCCGGTGGGCTAGCCAACCTGCGCGCCGCGCATGTGCTCAAGCGTCCGGTGCAGCCGGGCAACAAGGTGATCGTGCTGGGCGGCCCAGCGATGCTGATCGGCCTGGGCGGTGGCGCAGCCTCGTCGGTGAGCTCGGGTGCATCGAGCGCGGAACTGGACTTCGCCTCGGTGCAGCGCGACAACGCCGAGATGGAGCGGCGCTGCCAGGAAGTCATCGACGCGTGCTGCGCGCGCGGCGATACGAATCCGATCGTCAGCGTGCACGATGTGGGTGCCGGTGGCTTGTCCAACGCGATCCCCGAACTGCTCAACGACGCCGGCGTCGGCGGCGAGATCGACCTGTCGAAAATTCCCTGTGACGATCCGCAGCTGTCGCCGATGCAGGTCTGGAGCAACGAATCGCAGGAGCGCTACGTGCTCGCGATCGGGCCGGAGAATCTGGCTGAGTTCGAGGCGATGTGCGTGCGCGAACGCTGCCCATACGCGGTGGTTGGCGAGGCCACGGCGGAACGCCGACTGCTGGTGACCGATCCGCGTCGTGAGCTGGTGGTGATCGACTTGCCGATGGATGTGTTGTTCGGCAAGCCGCCGCGCATGCATCGCGACGCAAAGCGGATCAAGCCGCGAGTGGATCTGCTGCCTGACCTCACCGGCATCGGCATGGATGAGGCGCTGCTGCGGGTGCTGCGGCTGCCCACGGTAGGTTCGAAGAGTTTCCTGATCACCATCGGCGACCGCACGGTGGGTGGTCTGAGTGCGCGTGATCCGATGGTCGGTCCGTGGCAGGTACCGGTGGCCGATGTCGCCGTGACCATCGCCGATTTCGACGGCTATGCGGGCGAAGCGATGGCGATGGCCGAGCGCGCGCCGGTGGCGCTGCTCAACAGCGCCGACGCCGCACGTTTGGCGGTCGGCGAGGCGATTACCAACCTCGCAGCGGCGGCGATACCGAGTCTGGGCGAGATCCGCCTGTCGGCGAACTGGATGGCTGCCGTCAATCATCCTGGCGAAGACGCCGCCCTGTTCGATGCGGTGAAGGCGATCGGCATGGAGCTGTGCCCGCAGTTGGATATCTCGATTCCGGTCGGCAAGGACTCGCTGTCGATGCAGACTGTGTGGCAGCACGGCAACACGCAGCAGCGCACGGTGTCCCCGGTATCGCTGGTGATCACCGGATTTGCCCGCGTCAGCGATGTGCGCCGCACGCTTACACCGCAGCTCAAACTCGATCGTGGTGATTCCCATCTGTGGCTGATCGACCTGGGTGCCGGACGCGATCGCCTCGGCGGCTCTGCGCTGACCCAGGTGTTCAACCGAAGCGGCGGCGTGCCGCCGGATCTGGATGATGCGAAGCGATTGAAGGGGCTGTTCGAACTGGTGCAGGAGGCGAATGCAAGCGGCCTGCTGCTGGCCTATCACGATCGCTCGGACGGTGGTGTCATCACCACCTTGCTGGAGATGGCTTTTGCTGGTCACTGCGGCCTGGAAATTCATCTGGACGGCTGGGCTGAGGCGACGCTGCGATCCTTGTTCAACGAGGAGCTTGGCGCCGTGATGCAGGTAGCGGAAGCCAACCGCGAGGCGTTCGAGGCGCTGCTGGTCAAGTACGGCCTGGCCGGCATGAGCTACCGCATTGGACGGCCGAAAGAGAAGCTCGGCATCAAGCTCTTTCTCAGTGGCGACACGTTGTTCAAGTGGAACTGGGTCACCTTGTACAAGGCGTGGAACGAAACCAGCCACGCGATGCAGCGGTTGCGCGACAATCCGCTAAGCGCCGATGCCGAATTTGAATTTCGGCTCGACGACGCCGATCCAGGCATCACGCCGAAGCTCACTTTCAATCCGGCCGAGGATGTGGCGGCATCGTATATCGGCAGCGGCTCGCGACCGCGCATTGCGGTGCTGCGCGAGCAGGGCGTGAACGGTCAGGTCGAGATGTCGGCCGCGTTCACCCGTGCCGGCTTCGACGCAGTCGATGTGCATATGTCGGATCTGGCCAGTGGCCGCATCAAGCTGGCCGACTTCCGCGGCTTCGCTGCATGCGGTGGCTTCTCCTATGGCGACGTGCTCGGTGCCGGTCGCGGCTGGGCCACCTCGATTCTTTACAACGATATGTTGCGCGCCCAGTTCACCGCGTTCTTCGCCGATCCGACGAAGTTTGCGCTCGGCGTGTGCAACGGCTGCCAGATGATGGCGCAGCTGAAAGACATCATTCCCGGTGCGCAGCACTGGCCGAAGTTTCTGCGCAATACGTCCGAGCAATACGAATCGCGGTTGGCCACGCTGGAAATACTCGAGTCACCGAGCATCTTCTTCAAGGGCATGGCCGGCTCGCGGATTCCCGCCGTGGTGTCGCACGGCGAAGGCCGGGTCAACTTTCCGCAAGTGTGCAGCCCGTCGAAATCCGGCAGCGCGGCGCGCTTCGTGGATAACCGTGGCAAGCCCACCGAAAACTTTCCGCTCAATCCAAACGGGTCGCCCGGCGGCCTGGCCGGCTTTACCGCCGCCGATGGCCGTGTGACGATCATGATGCCGCACCCTGAGCGCGTGTTCCGCAGCGTGCAGATGAGCTGGCATCCGGACAAATGGGGTGAGGATTCACCGTGGATGCGCATATTCCGCAATGCTCGCGTGTGGTGTGGCTGATCGCGTATTGCCGCGGAACGGTACTGAGCGGCACTGAGCTACGCTGAGCCATGGCCCGGCGCCCACCGACGTGGAAGGTCCTGCTGAGCGGTGTGGCATGGACTGTGTTGCTGGCACTTCTGCCCTGGTGGCTCGGCCTGCCGTTGTTGCTCGCCCTGTCGGCGGTGCTGCTGTTGTTGCAGCATCGATTGGCCATCGAGCATGCACGGCTGTTCCGGCGCAGTTTGCGCTGGGGACTGCCCGGTGCGCTGTTTGCGTTGCAGCGTGCGTTGGGCGGGGATGCCTTCGCGTGGGGTGCGGCGTTGCTGGGTGCGTTGGCCGGATACACGCTGCTGGCTGGGCTGGAAGCTTGGTTGGACAGGGATCTGCGTCGCGCCCCCCCGGCGGCACCATCGGCGGAATGGCCCGAACTGGCTATGGCGCCGATCGGACCATCGGCGCAAATCATCGAGCTGCAGCCACCGGTCTGGCAACTGGTCACGGATGATCCCGCCGATCCGCGTGCCGGCCAGGCGACTTACCGCGATGACAGCTATTTTTTTGTCGACGGCACGTCAATCGACGGGGTTGGCCCGTGCGCCAGTTTCAGTCCGCAGGCTCATTGGTTTGCCGCGCGCATGAACAGCGACCGTGGCGTCGTGTTGTGGGATCGTCAGCGCAATCAGCTGCATCGTCTGCGCGGTTGGCAGCTGTGCGGCTGGCATCAAGAACAGCCGTGGCTGGCCAGACGTGAAGGCGATATGCCGCTCGCGCTGCAGACCGTGCTGCAGGACCAGGACGGCGATTGACGCCCCGCCGGGCGCGCTTTGTGCATTCCCACGTATTTATGACCGCTCTTTGCCGATTATTTCACCTTTCGATGTTTTCCCATTGCGCATCCTCGCGCATACTTGCGTGATGGATATTTCTGCCTACCCTCGATCGCCGTTTTCGCTTGAGCTCAGTGTGATCGTGGTATCGGCCGATAGCGGGCCGTCGCTGCGCGAATGTGTGCGTCGATTGCTGGCCAGCACGTTGTCGATGGAGCTGATCCTGGTCGACAACGACTCCCGCGATGGTGTGCCGCCCGCGATCGAGCGAGCGCATGCACACGACACGCGGTTGAAGGTGATCTACAACCGCAAGAATATGGGGTTTGGCCCGGCGGTGAACGTCGGTGCCAGGCAGGCTCATGGACATTCGCTGCTGGTGCTCAATCCCGATTGCATCGTGGAGGACGAGGACCTGCGCCGACTGCTGGCGCTGCAGGCGGACAGGCCGAAAGTTGGGCTGATAGGGGCCGTGGTGTGCGATGACGACGGTCGTGCGGATCCTGCCTCATGGCGCCGTGATCCGTTGCTGCGTCGCTCGCTCAACAGCATGTTCGGAGGTCGCGGCGAGAAGGTCAATTTGGAGCAGGAGATTCCTGCCGAAGCGATCGAAGTCGAGGCAGTGTCCGGTGCGCTGATGCTGCTGACGCGCGAGATGTTCCAGCGCGTAGGTGGTTTCGACGAAGACTATTTCCTGCATTGCGAGGATCTGGACCTGTGCCGGCGCGTGCGCGACATCGGTTACCAGGTGTTGCTGGCTGGCGATGTCCGTGTGCATCACGGCAAGGGCAGTTCCAGCCATCATCGTCCAGTGTTTGTCAGCCGCCACAAACATGCTGGCATGTGGCGCTGGTTCCGCAAATTCGATCCGGCTGCGCGCAATCCATTGCTCGCTGGCGTGGTCTGGCTCGGCATCTGGGTGCACTTCCTGCTGAAGATCCCTGGCCAGCTGGTGCGTCTGCTGCTGCGTCGTTGAACGCCTCGTCGTCAGGAAAAGCCCGGCGGATCACCGCACTGGCGACCGTTGGCCTGCTCGCGATGACCGCGGTATGGGGTTCTACCTTCGTGTTGATCAAGGACGTGGTCGCGCGCATGCCGGTGGCGGATTTCCTGGCGGTGCGTTTTACGATTGCTGCAGCGGCGATGCTGCTGCTTTTCGCAGGGCACGTGTGGAGGCTCGGCCGGCAGCAAATCATGCGTGGCCTGTTGTTGGGTGGCATCTACGGCGCCGGACAGCTGTTGCAGACGTGGGGCCTGGCGCTGATCGCGCCCAGTGTCAGCGGCTTTGTCACCGGCATGTATGTGGTGTTTACGCCGATCCTCGCGATGCTGCTGCTGCGTCAGCGCATGGCCGGGATTGTGTGGCTGGCGGTGCTGCTGTCTACCGCGGGATTGGCATTGTTGTCGCTCAACGGCATCTCGGTGGATACCGGAGTCTGGCTGACGCTGGCTTCGGCGGCGCTGTACGGACTGCATATCGTCGGGCTCGGCCAATGGTCGCGTCCGGGCGAAGCGTTCGGTCTGTCGGCGGTGCAGATGGTGGCGATCGCCGTGGTCTGCCTGCTCGCCACCGCACCGCACGGTGGTCCGCTGCTGCCGCCCGATCGCAGTGCGTGGTTCGCGGTGCTGTACATGGCCCTGATCGCTGGTGCTGGCGCGATGCTGATGCAAACCTGGGCGCAAGCACACCTACCCGCCGCCCGCGCTGCGATCGTGATGACTACTGAACCGGTATTCGCTGCGGCTTTCGCGGTTGCCCTTGGCAGCGACGTCCTGACCTGGCGCATGCTCGTTGGCGGGGCATTGGTGCTGGCAGCGATGTACCTGGTCGAGCTGATGCCACGCCGTGGCGAGGCGGCCCTCGAGTTGTCAGCCGAAGCGTTCCATCACGAGGTCTGAGGTCCTGGCGCAGGCGCCGCTCAGCCTGCGCTCGCCCGCTCAGCCCGCGACTGCAGGGCGATGCGCACCAGGTACAAAACGATGGCAATGTTGGCCAGCAGCGCAGCCAGCTTGAGCCAGGTGAAATGATGGACGGTCTCGTAAAATTCCAGTGGGACCAGCGAACCGGTGGCAATCACGGTGAACCATTCCGCCCAGTATTTGCGCATCCATAGTCCGATGCCCTCGGTGGCGAAGATCGCGGCATACGCGAGTGCCACGATGCCGATCGCGACGAACTTGCTCGGGCCCATGTTCACCAGCAGGTTGACCAGGCTCCAGCGCAGGCTGTTGCTGTCGGTCAGGGAAAGGTGCTCCAGCCAGTGCACCAGCCGCTCGAAGTTTTGCGTGCGATCCAGATGGAAGGCCGCGGTGGCCACCAGGATCAGGCCGACCGTCTTGACTCCCTTGTAGATCGCGATGACGCGCAGGCCAACGCTGTGCCTCGATTTGTGCTTCGGGATGGACGTCATGGTATGGCGCTCACGGTATCGGGCACGGTCGGGGAGGGACGGACGGGGGTCATTGTCGCCGCCCAGGGGGTGAATGGTCGATAGAGCGGCATCCTGGGGGCGGAGTGGGTGTGCCACGAACCATCCATGCTGGATGGTTGCACGTCTGATCTTGCCGCAACCGCCTTGCTGATTCTTTTGCTGCGGCGTTGTGTGTAGGCGGTCAGCGCCAAAGACACCGCGAGCAACCCGGCGTAATGCTTTCATTACGCCACATCGGGCACGCTTGCTTCTGCCTGGCTTGGCCATACGTCATGGCTAGCCATTCACCAACGAGGCATCCATGATCCGTGAAATTCTGAAGATGGGTGACGAGCGGCTGCTTCGCATCGCGCCGCTGGTGCCTGACAGCATGATCGGCAGCGCCGAACTGGATGCTCTGATCGCTGACATGTTCGAGACCATGGAGGCCGCCGAGGGCGTCGGCCTTGCCGCGCCGCAGATTGGCGTCGACCTGCAGCTGGTGATTTTCGGTTTCGACAACTCCGAGCGCTATCCCGACGCGCCTGCGGTGCCACGAACGATCCTGCTCAATCCGGTGATCACGCCGCTGTCGCAGGACATGGAGGAAGGCTGGGAGGGCTGCCTCTCCGTGCCTGGTTTGCGTGGTGCGGTCAGCCGCTACAGCCTGATTCGCTACGAGGGCGTCGACCCGCAAGGAGTCCGCATCGAGCGCACTGCTGAAGGCTTCCATGCACGCGTGGTGCAGCACGAATGCGATCACCTGATCGGTCGGCTGTATCCCTCCCGAATTACCGACTTCAGCAAGTTCGGCTATACCGAAGTGCTGTTTCCGGGGCAGGACATGACAGGAGACGAATGAGATGCGCGCAACGTGGAAGAACGTGGTGCTGGCCGAAAGCGACGACACCGTGGTGGTTGAGGGCAATCACTATTTTCCGGCCGGATCGATCAAGCGCGAGTACTTTCGCGACAGCGATCACCACAGCATTTGCCCGTGGAAAGGTACCGCCAGTTACATGGATATCGTCGTCGGCGATGACGTGAACGCCAATGCAGCCTGGTATTACCCGACGCCGTCGGAGCAGGCCATGCAGATCAAGGACAGAATGGCGTTCTGGCGCGGGGTTGAAGTGCTCGACTGAGCGCTCCTGTTGTTTCGCGCGCTCTGACCCACATGCTTGTGGTGTTTGCCATCGTGCGGCAGCTCAGTGCCACCGGCAGCGATATCGGGCCCGCTGTGTTGTTAAGCCGTCTGTTGAAACTGTGTTGCCGATGCTCAACGTTGAAGCGTGACAACACGCGGATCACGTAGAAAACAACCGCTGAACTCGTCGTAGCGTAAGCTGCAGTCGGGCGGATATCCGTCCGGGAGATGTTTGGTGAAGAAAGAAGACGAAACACACTTGCAGATCATTTCCGCGGATATCAGCTCGGAATCACTTACCGGCATGGTGATTTTTCGGCCGCACTATGTGTCCCGTGCGGGCCGCAACGTCGCCGAAGCAACGAAGATCGGGAACTGGTATTCACTGCGTCCGAGCGAAGTACGCAGTTTTGCGCGCGCGCTGCTGGATGCGGCCGACGCGATGGATCTGAAGTCCAAGATGCTGCAGGCGGCGAAATCGGCGGTGGTTTCACCGAGCGTGCTGCGCTGATCGGCGCGCAGCGCGATTGATCGTGCCTGCGATTAGTTGTGCCGGTACCGGTTGATCGTGTCGCGCAATTCCTGCGACGCGACGCGCGCGGCCCCGGCGAAAGTTTCGTCGCTGCCGGCATACAGGATCGCGCGCGAGGAGCTGATCAGCAGGCCATTGCCCTGAGCGCTGCGGCCATTGCGAACGACGGCCCCCACGTCGCCGCCCTGTGCACCGATCCCCGGCACAAGTAGCGGCATATCACCAACCAGTGCGCGCACTTCACCGAGTTGTTCCGGCCAGGTTGCGCCAGTGACCAGCGCGCAGTTGCCGTTGGTATTCCAGTCGCGCGCAATGATCTGTGCCACGTGCTGGTACAGCGGTATGCCACCAACATCGAGATCCTGCAGGTCCGCAGCACCGGGATTCGACGTGTGGCAAAGCAGGATCACGCCCTTGTCGGCGCGATCCAGGAACGGCTGCACCGAGTCACGGCCCAGGTAAGGATTCAATGTGACCGCGTCGGCCTGATAGCGATCGAACGCTTCGCTGACGTAATGCTGCGCCGTCGAGCCGATGTCGCCACGCTTGGCATCCAGAATCACCGGCACGCCCGGATGGCTGGCATGGACATGCGCGATCAGCCGCTCCAGTGCATCTTCCGCACGCAGCGCGGCGAAGTGCGCAATCTGCGGCTTGAACGCGCAGACCAGATCGGCGGTCGCATCGACGATATCGCGGCAGAACTCAAATACCGCGTCCGGCCGGCCGCGCAGATGTGCCGGGAACTTCGCCGGCTCCGGATCGAGGCCGACACAGACCAGTGAGTTGTTGCGCTGCCAGGCCGCTTGCAGTGACTGCATGAAACTCATCGTGGTCTCCGGTCGGTTTCCCCTTCTCCCCTCGGGAGAAGGTGCCCCGAAGGGGCGAATGAGGGTTCAGGGCTTGTACCGACGTTAATACGAAGCCGAACCCTCACCCCAGCCCTCTCCCAGCGGGAGAGGGGGTTCAAGCGTGCCTTACGCGAGCTTCTTGTACTTCACCCGATGCGGCTTCGCGCCTTCCTCACCGAGACGACGCTTCTTGTCGGCTTCGTACTCGTTGTAGTTGCCGGGGAAGAATTCGACATGCGAGTCGCCTTCGAACGCGATGATGTGCGTGGCGACGCGATCGAGGAACCAGCGGTCATGCGAGATCACCATCACGCAGCCGGGGAACTCCAGCATCGCGTCTTCCAGTGCACGCAGGGTTTCCACGTCCAGATCGTTGGACGGCTCATCGAGCAGCAACACATTGCCGCCCTGCATCAGCGTCTTGGCCAGATGCAGACGACCGCGCTCACCGCCGGACAGGCTGCCGACCAGCTTCTGCTGATCCGTGCCCTTGAAATTGAAGCGGCCGATATACGCACGCGACTGCAGCTCGTAGCGGCCGATGGTGATGATGTCGGCACCGCCGGACACTTCCTGCCACACGTTTTTCTTCGCATCGAGGTTGTCGCGTGACTGGTCGACGTAGGCCAGCTGCACGGTGTGGCCGATTTTCACTTCACCCTGGTCCGGCGTTTCCACGCCGGTGATCAGCTTGAACAGCGTCGATTTGCCGGCGCCGTTCGGGCCGATCACACCGACGATCGCGCCCGGCGGCACTTTGAACGACACATCGTCGATCAGCAGCTTGTCGCCGAACGACTTGCTGACGTTCTTGAACTCGATCACTTCCTGACCCAGGCGCTCGCCCGGCGGGATATACAGCTCATTCGTCTCGTTGCGCTTCTGGTACTCGACCGAGTTCAATTCCTCGAAGCGGTTGATACGTGCCTTGCCCTTGGACTGACGGCCCTTGGCAGCAGAACGTACCCATTCGAGCTCACGCGCGAGCGCCTTCTGGCGGCCCTTTTCGGCGGATTCCTCGCGTGCCAGGCGCTCGCCTTTCTGTTCCAGCCATTCGGTGTAGTTGCCCTTCCACGGAATGCCGCGACCGCGATCGAGTTCGAGAATCCACTCGGCCGCGTTGTCGAGGAAGTAACGGTCATGCGTCACCGCGACCACGGTGCCCGGATAGTCGTGCAGGAACTGCTCGAGCCAGTCGACGGATTCGGCATCCAGATGGTTGGTCGGTTCGTCCAGCAGCAGCATGTCCGGCTTGGACAGCAGCAGGCGGCACAGCGCCACGCGGCGCTTCTCGCCGCCGGACAGCGGGCCGATCTTGGCATCCCACGGCGGCAGGCGCAGCGCGTCGGCGGCCACTTCCAGCTGGCGCTCCAGCGCATGCGCATCGTTCGCGGCGAGCAGGTTTTCGAGCTTCTGCTGTTCGATGGCGAGCTTGTCGAAATCAGCGCCTTCCTCGGCATAGGCGGCGTAGATCTCATCCAGTCGCTTCTGCGCATCGAGGATCTCGGCCACGCCTTCTTCGACCGCTTCACGCACGGTCTTCTCAGGATCCAGCTGCGGCTCCTGTGCGAGATAGCCGATCTTGGTGCCCGGATTGGCGCGCGCCTCACCCTGGAAATCGGTGTCCACGCCGGCCATGATCTTCAGAACGGTGGATTTGCCCGCGCCGTTGACGCCGAGCAGGCCGATCTTCGCGCCAGGGAAGAAGCTGAGCGAGATGTCCTTGATGATCTGGCGTTTCGGGGGGACGATCTTGCTGACCCCGTTCATGGTGTAGATGTACTGCATGCGGGCTCTCAATCTATAGGAAGTCTGCGAGCCGCTGGGAGCGCGGCACGGCAAGGGAAGGGGGTAGGAAAAAAGGAAGACCCCTGATTATCGCCGATCGGCCCCCTGGCCGCCATGGCAGGCTCGTTACAGCAACGCCAATCGGGGCCCAGATGGCCCCGCTGCGGCCTATTGCGCCGCCGCAGGCCTCATTCAGCGTGGTGCCGGACCTCGGCGGCGCTGAGCATCAGCTAGTCGATCAGGTCGATCTGGGGCGCCTTGGCAGAGACGTTGATGTTCAGGCCTCAGCCCGCCTATCTGCTGGCCCAGCCCAGCGCCGGCAATCCCGCTTGCCGCATCAGCGGCAAGCGTTATTTGCGTTCACTGTCCAGCGACGCCATGCCCTGCGCGTTGTAGCGCTCGCCGGCTGCGGCGCCAGCGGGTACGGCGCGTTCGATAGCGGCCAGATCATCGGCACTGAGCGTGATGTCCAGTGCACCGAGTGCTTCTTGCAAGCGGTTGCGGGTACGGGCGCCGACAAGGGGGATCACGTCCTCACCGCGCGACAGTGCCCACGCAATAGCCAGCTGGGCAACGCTGACGCCGCGTACTTCGGCCAGTTCGCGCAGCAACTCGACCAGCGCCAGGTTGTGCTCAAGGTTGTCGCCCTGAAAGCGCGGACTGTGCGTGCGAAAGTCGCGTGGATCAACGCTGCGCTGCTTCGACCAATGACCGCTGATCAGACCGCGCGCCAGCACGCCATAGGCGGTGACACTGATGCCCAGTTCGCGGCAGGTAGGCAGGATAGCCTCCTCGATGCCGCGCGAGATCAGCGAGTACTCGATCTGCAGGTCGGCCACCGGCAGCACGGCATGGGCGCGGCGGATGGTCTGCGGCCCCATCTCCGACAGGCCGAGCTGTCGCACGTAGCCGGCTTTGATCAGGTCGGCAATCGCGCCCACGGTGTCTTCGATAGGCACATTCGGATCAAGCCGGGCAGGGCGATACACGTCCACATAATCGGCGCGCAGGCGTTTGAGCGAATAGGCCAGCGCGCTTTTCACCGCGGCTGGGCGGGCGTCATAACCCAGCCACTGACCGTCGGGCCCGCGGTGTGCACCGAACTTCACACTCAGCTGGTAACTATCGCGGGGGCGACCCACAAGCGCTTTGCCCAGCAGCATTTCGTTGTGACCCATGCCGTAGAAGTCGCCGGTGTCGAGCAGCGTGATACCGGCATCGAGGGCGGCGTGCACGGTGGCAATGCTTTCGCTGCGCTCGGTGGCGCCATACATGTCGG
>Ga0302228_10000672_pt1 | contig 27339 bp, 27 predicted proteins | sample II_Palsa_N1_2_FD_193519 | JGI IMG/M metagenome (GOLD analysis project Ga0302228, IMG submission 193519) | Peat permafrost microbial communities from Stordalen Mire near Abisko, Sweden - II_Palsa_N1_2 | ecosystem: Environmental > Terrestrial > Soil > Palsa > Peat permafrost | place: Sweden... | reverse complement strand
GAGCGGATCAAGACCAAGTAAAAGCGCCAGTTCGTGCTGGTTGGGCGTGATATAGCGGGCGAGCTTGAGCCACTCGAGCGGCAGCTTTTGCGCGGGCGCCGGGTTGAGGATCACCGGTACACCGAGCCGATGGCCAAGTCGCAGAGTGGCCTCGACGGTCTCCAAGGGAATTTCCATCTGTACCAGCACGTAGTCGGCGCGCGCAATCAATGCCTGCGCCTGTTGCAGTTGGGCCGGGGTGACCCGCGCATTTGCCGCAGGCACCACGATGATCTGGTTCTCGCCGCCAGCGATGGAGATGGACGCGGTGCCGGTTGCGCCGTCGTCCAGCTGGACGACGTGAGTGAGATCGATCTGTTCGGCAACCAGCCCCTGCCGCAGTTGTCGGCCGAACGAATCATTGCCGATGGCGCCGACCAGGGCTACCTCCGCACCCAGACGCGCGGCGGCCACGGCCTGGTTCGCCCCCTTGCCACCCGGCACCGTGAGAAAGCGCTCGCCAAGAATGGTCTCGCCGGGGCCGGCAAAGCGCGGCGCCTGTGTTACCAGATCCATGTTGATGCTGCCGACGACAACGATACGGGTCATGGGATCCCAAGCCGATGAATCGAAAAACAATCTCGAGCATAAGCGATGCCGTCATGCCTTTGTGCGAAGGGCCGGCGGTTGCCGGCCCTTCGATCAGCAGCTGGTCTTACTGACCGTCGGAAGAGCCGCCGGAGGCGCCCTGCTTTTCCTGTCGATGCTGCATGGCTTGCTGCATCATCTGCTGATACTGCTGCTTCTGACTGTCGGTGAGTACGGACTGCAGCTGCGTGTTGCTGTCCTGCATGATCGCGCGCATTTTTGTGCGGCGATCGCTGGGGGCCATGCTGGTGTCTGCGCGCAGCTGCTGCATCTGCTGCTGGCGACTCTGCAGGATCGGTCCGATCTTGGCTTCCTGTGCCGGGGTCAATTGCAGTTTGCGGCTCAGCCGCGCTAGCTGTTGCTGCGGATCGGCCGGCTGGTGCGCTGACATCGGTGCGGCCGAATCGGCGGGTGCAGCGCTGCCCTGTTGCGCAAGCGCGGCGCCGGCAACACCGAGAGCAAGGCCAAGCAGACCAAGACGAAGTACAAGTTTCATCGCGATATCTCCGGGGAAGAATGGACAACAAGGTCTAGAACGCAGGATCCCGCTTTAGCGTTGACGCTGTTTTGTCGTTCCTTCGCAAAACCTTGTCGTTGCTTCAGGGAGTCTCAATAAACCTCACCCTTTCGTCATTCCTGCCTTCGCAGGAATGACGACTTTTGCTTGCCACTTGAAACGGGCACAACTACCCCGATCCCTTATACGCTGCCGCCCACTCAGGAGAACCGGATGATCGAACTCCATTACTGGCCCACACCAAATGGCCACAAGATAACGATGTTCCTTGAGGAAGCCGGCCTGCCCTACGAGATCAAGCCGGTAAACATCGGTAGAGGCGATCAGTTCAAGCCTGAATACCTGAAGATTTCGCCGAACAACAAGATGCCGGCCATGGTCGACACGGATCCATTGGGCGGCGGCGAGCCGCTGAGTATTTTTGAGTCGGGCGCCATTCTTTTGTACCTCACGGAAAAGACCGGCAAGTTCATCCCCGCGTCGATACGTGAGCGCTACGTCGTTATGGAGTGGTTGTTCTGGCAGGTCGGCGGGCTCGGCCCGATGCTGGGACAGAATCATCATTTCAATCGCTATGCCCCGGAAAAGATTCCTTACGCGATCGATCGCTACGTCAACGAAACGCGGCGGTTATATGGCGTACTCGATCAGCGGCTGGCCGGTCGTGACTTCATTGCCGGTAGTGACTACAGCATTGCCGACATGGCAGCGTATCCGTGGATCGTGCCGCACGAAGCTCAGAGCATGCAGCTGGCGGACTTCCCGAATGTACAGCGCTGGTTCAAACGCATCGGCGAACGCGATGCCACCAAGCGTGCCTACGCATTGGGCGAGACGATCAAGGACCAGGTCGATATCACCCAGGACGAGGAAGCACGCAAGCATCTGTTCGGGCAAGGCGCACAGAAAAAATAGCTCTGCGCTCAGCGCGGCACGACCGTCAGACACGCTTCAATCGGCGAAATTGCTGCGCACCAGTTCCTCCACTTCCTTGCCACGACCGGCCAACACCGCCTTGGCCGAATACAACGCCGTGTGCAGCACCTGACTCATCTCTACCTTTGGCGGCATCACCAACTCGTAGCGATTGACCTTGACGTCCAGCAACGCCGGGCCGGGCTGTGACAACACATCGCGCACAGCTTCCTCCAGTGTGTCGGCGTGTTCCACACGACGACCGTAGAAACCGATCACTTCGGCGAGCTTGGCAAAATCGGGATTGGTAAGCCCGGTGTACGTATCGAGCAGTCCCTCGACTTTCTGTTCCATCTCGACAAAACCAAGCGATCCATTGTTGTAGACGATCACCTTGATCGGAATATTTTCCTGCACGGCGGTCAGCAGATCACCCAGCAGCATCGCCAGGCCGCCATCGCCGGATAAGGAGATCACCTGCCGCTGCGGCAGCGCCTTCTTGATGCCCAGAGCCTCGGGCATCGCGTTCGCCATGGTGCCGTGAACCAGGCTGGTCAGCGTGCGGCGGCGACCATTGCTGCGGATATGCCGCAGCAGCCATACCATCGGACTGCCGCCGTCGGCAGTGAAGATCGCATCGTCGTCCGCGTGCAGGTCGATCAGGCGGGTCAGGTACTGAGGGTGGATCAATCCGTCCGTGCCCGGTTGCTCCTCTTCGGCGAGTTGCTGCAGGGTCTGCTCGCGATGCTTGAGGCTGTTTCGCAGGAACGCCTGCTCCTCGCGCGCGTGCAAGCGCGGCAACAACGCTTCGAGGGTCTCCTTGATGTGGCCCACGACACCGAGGTCGACCGGATGACGGCGACCCAAGTGGGTGGCGTCACTGTCGATCTGGATAAGTTTCGCTTCGTTCGGATAGAACTGGCTCCAGGCGAAATCTGCGCCGAGCAGCAACAGCGTGTCGCAGGCATCAATGGCGCGAAAACCGGACGCGACGCCAAGTATCCCGGTCATGCCCATGTTGTAGGGATTGTTCGGCTCGATGAAATCCTTGGCGCGCGACGTGTGCGCCACGGGTGCCTGGATCTTCGCAGCCAACGCAACGATTTCGCGTTCCGCGCCTTCGCACCCGGAGCCGCAGTACAGGGTGATTCGCTTGCCGGCATTGAGCATCCCGGCGATCGCATCGAGCTCGGCATCGGACGGTCGCAGCAACGGCTGCGGATGGTGTGGACGGAACGGCAGGCCTTCGTCCACTTCCATCTGGCTGATGTCGCCAGGCACGATGATGACCGCCGCACCGCGCTTGTTCAGTGCCGCCTGCGCCGCCAGCGCGGTGACGCGTCGTGCCTGCGCCGGCGAATGGATAGTCATGCAGAAGTGACTGCAGGTGTCGTAGATGGGCTTCAGATCCACCTCCTGCGGGAAATCCATACCCATTTCACTGGTGGCCACCTGAGTGGCGATCAACACGACGGGCGCGCGATTGCGATGCGCTTCGAACAGGCCGTTGACGAAGTGCAGACTGCCCGGCCCGCAGGTACCGGCGCACGCCGTGAGACGTCCGGTGAGCAAAGCTTCGCCGCCAGCGGCCATTGCGCCAGCTTCTTCATGGCGCATGTGCACCCATTCGATATCGCTGCGCCGGATCGCGTCGGTGATGTGGTTGAGCGTGTCGCCGACGATGCCGTAACAGCGCTGCACGCCTGCCTGCTGCAGTGTCTCGATGATGATGTCGGCGACCTTCTTCTTGCTCATGGCCATCTCCGCGGATGTGGCGGACCGGCAAGCCCGCGCAAAACCCGATTGAATGCGCCCCTGCGAAAATTCGGGGTGAAGACTGGACGGCGAGAATGCTTTGCCCCAACGCAAAACGCCTGCCGTGGTTAGCGGCAGGCGTGTAGGTCCCAACGGAACAGAACGGCGGAGCTAGGCGCGACTGACTCCGGAGTCACCCTGCTCGAGCGGCGGTGCGGCGCCGGCCACGGCCAGTAGCGACTGCGCGTAACTATCTTCGATGCTGACGGTGGAGACTTCATCCCAGCTGAAGAAGGATGCTTCGCGCATCCATTCCGCATCGGGGCTGAGTTCCTGCATGTAGAAGCCGTCTTCCTCGACGCTGGCCAGGCGGCCGATGTAGCAGACTTCGGCCTCGTCCTCGCTATCCACGTGCACGCCGATCACGGGAGCTTGCGCACCCGCGGCCTGGATGACTTCGCGGATATTGTCCAGCGGAAACCCGCGCGGCGGCCGCGGCAGGATGTGCTTGAGCGCCAGCGCTTTCTCGAAGAAGGCGTGGTGCTTGTCCGGCGCTTCCAGTTCGGAGATGTCGCGATGGCGCATCACGTACATGCCGTCGTACGTGATGCCGTCGCCGACGACCCATAGCAGGAAGAATTCGCGTCCGACGCCACCTACGTAACCGCAGAAGCTGCCGTGTTCGAGCTCTTCACGCCACAGGCGAACCAGGGTCTGGGTCTGTTGCGCTTCCCGCAGCTGGGCGCGCTGGCCGGTTGTTTTCAGTTCAATGATGTTGCTCACGGGCACCATTTTATCAGATTGGGTCGAGCGGCTTGTTAGAGCCTGTTCACGAACAGGCCCAGTTTCGTGAGGCTAGAGAATGTAACGGCTGAGGTCTTCGTTCTGCACCAGTCCACCCAGTGTTTTATCCACATGTTCGGCGTCGATCTTGTAGCTTTCGCCGGATTTGTCCGCCGCTTCGTAAGAAATTTTCTCCAGCAGCCGCTCCATCACCGTGTGCAGCCGGCGCGCGCCGATGTTTTCGGTGCGTTCATTCACCTGAAAAGCCACCTCGGCCAGCCGGTCGATACCACTGTCGACGAATTCCAGGCCGACGCCTTCAGTGGCGAGCAGCGCGGTGTATTGCTTGGTCAACGCGTTGTGCGGCTCGCGCAGGATGCGCTTGAAGTCGTCCACGCTCAGCGCCGACAGCTCCACCCGGATCGGCAGGCGGCCCTGCAATTCGGGGATCAGGTCCGACGGCTTCGCCAGCGAGAACGCGCCGGAGGCGATGAACAACATGTGGTCGGTCTTGATCGGGCCGTATTTGGTAGAGACGGTCGAGCCTTCGACCAGCGGCAGCAGATCCCGTTGCACACCTTCGCGGCTGACGCCAGCGCCGCCCCAGTCGGAGCGCTGTGCGACCTTGTCGATCTCGTCGATGAACACGATGCCGTTCTGTTCGGCCGCTTCCATCGCCTGCGCGCGGATGTCGTCGTCATTGAGCAGCTTGCCGGCCTCTTCGTCGACCAGCATCGGCCGCGCCAGCTTGATCGCGAGCTTGCGCTGCTGGGTCTTCGCGCCGCCGATGTTCTGGAACATCTGACGCAACTGCTGGCCCATTTCTTCCATGCCCGGCGGCGACATGATTTCCACGCCGACATTCATGGCGAAATCCAGCTCGATCTCGCGGTCATCCAATGCACCTTCGCGCAACTGCTTGCGCAGCTTCTGGCGGGTGTCGGTGTCGATGGCCGGCGCCGTTGTCTGGGTATCGTGACTCCAGTCGGCGGCGGGTCTCTGCCGACGCGGCAGCAACGCATCGAGGATACGATCCTCAGCGCGATCCTCGGCTTGCGTGCGTACCCGTTTAGCCGCCTGTTCGCGGGTAAGCTTGTACGCCACGTCAGCGAGATCGCGAATGATCGATTCGACATCCTTGCCGACGTAGCCCACCTCGGTGAACTTGGTCGCTTCCACTTTCACGAAAGGCGCGTTTGCCAGCGTGGCAAGACGCCGCGCGATCTCGGTCTTGCCCACGCCGGTGGGCCCGATCATCAGGATGTTCTTCGGCGTCACTTCCTCGCGCATGCCCGGCTCCAGCTGCATGCGCCGCCAGCGGCTGCGCAGCGCCACCGCAACGGCGCGCTTGGCGTCGTGCTGGCCGATGATGTAACGGTCGAGTTCGTTGACGATTTCGCGCGGAGTCAGTTCGGACATGAAGTTACCGGGATGCTCGTGTATAGGGGGAGCGCACTTGAGTGCGCGAACGGCAGGCGATCGGGCAGCGTTGTGGATTTAAAGCTCTTCGATCGACACGTTGTGATTGGTGTAGATGCAGATGTCGCCGGCGATCTTCAGCGCCTTTTCGACAATCGTGCGCGCGTCCAGTTCGGTGTTTTCCAGCAGCGCAAGCGCCGCCGATTGCGCGAACGGGCCGCCGGAGCCGATCGCGATCAGGCCGTGCTCAGGTTCCAGCACGTCGCCGTTACCGGAAATCAGCAGCGAGGTGTCCTTGTCGGCGACCGCCAGCATCGCCTCGAGCCGGCCCAGGCGACGATCGGTACGCCATTCCTTGGCCATTTCCACCGCGGCGCGGGTGAGGTTGGTGCTGTGCTTGGACAGCTTTTCCTCAAAAAGCTCGAACAACGTGAACGCGTCGGCCGTGGCACCGGCGAAGCCGCCAAGCACGTCGCCCTTGCCGAGCCGGCGCACCTTGCGCGCGTTCGACTTCATCACGGTGTTGCCGAGGGTCACCTGGCCGTCGCTGCCGATGACGACGCGGCCTTCGCGGCGTACGCAGACGATGGTGGTGGCGTGAAAGCTTTCCATGGGAACTCCGCAGACGGTGGATGTCGCATGAGTTGGGGCCATCCCGAGCGAAATCCAAGCCGGCCAGAGTGCCGCCCAAGGCGGTTACTTACGCCGCGCGCGTGGGTGCGCCGCGTCGTAGACCTTGGACAAATGCTGAAAATCGAGATGGGTGTAAATCTGCGTGGTGGCGATGTCGGCATGGCCGAGCAGCTCCTGCACCGCACGCAGATCGCCGGAGGATTCCAGCATGTGGCTGGCGAACGTGTGTCGCAGCAGATGCGGATGGATGTGCTTGGGGATGCCCAACTGCAGCGCCAGCGCCTTCATGCGCAGTTGCACCGTGCGCGGGTTGATCGGCGCGCCGCCCCGGCCGCGGAAGACCGCGCTCTCGGCGTGTCCTTGCTGCCCAGCACCGCCCTGTTCGGCGGCCAGCGCGCGCAATGCCGTGATGGCGTGACGCCCGACCGGCACGATGCGGGTCTTGCTGCCCTTGCCGAGCACGCGTACTTCGCCACCATCGAGATCCAGGTCGAGCCAGCGCAGGCCGACCAGTTCGGACAGACGCAGGCCGCTGGAATAGAACAACTCCAGCATCGCCCGATCACGCACCGCGAGCTTGCCGCCACTGTCGGCCTCGACCAGCGCGCCGGCTTCGTCGACATCCAGTACCTGTGGCAGCTTTCGGCGCACTTTCGGACCGCGCACGCCAAGCAGCGGATCGTGTGCCAGCAGGCCTTCGCGAGTGAGCTGCCGAAACAGGCTGCGGCACGAAGACAAAAGACGCTGCAGGCTTTTCGGCGCCAGGCCTTCCTTACCTGGCTTGCCCCGGTGTTCGGTAGCGATGAACGTGCGCATCAGGTTGCTGTCGAGCGCATCGAACGAGGCAAGCTGGCGCTCCTGCATGAAGTGCAGCAGCTTGGCCAGATCGCGACGATAGCCGGCCACAGTATGCGGTGATGCCTGCCGTTCGCCGGCTAGCCGGCCAAGCCAGTTTTCGAGCTGGCGGTCGGGCGTTACTTCCGAATTAATAGACATCCCACGAGCGGGCCAGCGCCGCAGTGATCGTCGCGGAAATCATCTTCAGGAACAGCGTGCCCATGCCGGGCTGGAATCGATCCGGATCATGACTGCCGATCGCCAGCATGCCGTTGTCGCCCAGCCGCATCATCGCGACCGAGCGGATAAGCGAGCCCTCGGCGCCAAACAACCGGCTCAGCTTGTCGGCACCCAGCCGTCCGGAAACCGGCTCGTTTTGATGCAGGAAATCGGCGAATTCCGGCAGCGCTTCGGGACCGGCCACCTGCTGCAACCAATCGGCACGCGGCAGTTGCGGTTCATTGCCGAACAGCACGAGGCGCACCTGCTCGGTGTGGAAGTCCGCACTGAGCTTGGCCACGATGCTGCGCGCGGTCACCTCCATCGTGTTGGCGCGCAGCAAGGCCACCGTGAGCGCATGCACGCGCTCCATCAGCTGTTCGTTCTCCGCGGCAATCTCGATCAGCTCGGCCAGCCGCCGTTCCAGCTCGGCATTCTTTTCGCGCAGGCTATGCAGCTGATAGATGGCCAGCGAGGACACTGGACCCTGATCGCGCGGCATCGTCAGTTTTGCAGCGAGCTCGGGATATTCGCTGAGGAATTCCGGATGGTGCTTCAGGTACGCGGCAACGACGCGAGCCTGGGTGGCGTCATCGAGCAGGGTGGCAGTCATGCGCGGATTACCTCGAACCGATGCGGGGGCGTGCGGGAACGCGCGCCGTCAGGCTGGAGTGTGCGATGGACGCGCCCGCGCTTCAACCCGGGGCTTGGTCCAGGTTCTCGGGAATCGGCCAGTCGCCCTCGAACGCGAATGCCGCCGGGCCGGTCATCCACAAGGTTTGGCCGGGGCCGGCCCAGTTGATCTGCAGCGTCCCGCCGGGCAGCTCCACCCGCACCTGATCGTCGACTTCGGCGCGACGATGCAGCACGGCCATCGCCGCGCAGGCACCGGTGCCACATGCCCGGGTCCAGCCAGCGCCGCGTTCGTGCACATGCAGTTGCAGATGGCCGCGATCGATCAGCCGCACGAAGCCGGCGTTCGCGCCTTGCTCAAAACGTGGGTGCGTGGACAACAACGGGCCGAGCTGCCGCCATGCGGGGTCGGTCAGGTCGTCCACCTGCACCACCGCGTGAGGATTGCCCATCGACACCGCGCCGATCTCCACGGCATCGGCAGCAAGCTCGATCCGGTATCGGTCAGCCGGATGCTGCGCCGTAAACGGAATACGCGCCGGCTCGAAAATGGGCTCACCCATATCCACCGTGACCTCGTTAGCACTGAGCAGGCGCACGGTCACTGGGCCGGAGGGACTTTCGAGCCGCACCGTGTCACCGATGCCCAGCGCACCTGCGCGATGCAGCCATGCGGCCACACAACGCACACCATTGCCGCATTGGCCCGACAGCGAACCATCGGCATTCCAGATCCCGTAATAAAACGCGCATGAGCGGTCGCGAGCGGGTTCCACGCTCAGCAGCTGATCAAAACCCACGCCGGTGTGGCGGTCACCCAGCGCACGGATCTGCGCGGCGTTCAGGAGAAACGCATCGCCTCGGCAGTCCAGCACGACAAAGTCGTTGCCGATGCCATGCATTTTAGAAAAGTGCAGCAGCATGAGATTGCTGTCAGGCGGCGAGGTCAGGACTGCGCGCTGGCCGGCACGGCGCTACTGCTGCCATACGCAGGCTCCGCGGTTTTCGCAGCGGGTGGAGTTGGAGCCACGGTGGAAGCTTTCGCCGGCTGCGGCTTGGGCGGTGCCGGCACCAAGGGGCCTTTGTTGCCGCAACCGGCAAGCGTAGCCAGAACAAGGCAGAGTGGCAGCAGCAGGATGAAGCGGCGCATGGCGGTTTCCTGAAACAAAGTCGGCGAAGACGGGAGTAACAATGACGATAGCCGCAGTATAGCGATGCGCGGCGATGGAGCCGCGGTATCGTGCAGCCGCCCCGTTATGATGCGTACACAGATCGCGCATCCGCGGGACGAGGAAAGCCATGATGGATTGGGCCACGCTATTGCGCATGCCAATGACGGTGCTGCTGGTGCTGGCGGTGGTGTTCCTGCTGCTGACGCTGGTTCATCTGGTCATGTTGCGCCAGCGCCTGCATACCGGCCGGCCACTGGCCGCGTGCTGGCGGGCGCTGCTGTGCCTGGTCTGCTTCGCGCTGACCCTGCTGCTGGCGGGTACCGGTTATGCGCTGCGCGGCTACCGGCTCCTCAGCGAAGAATCGCCGGTGGTCGACATCGATGCGCACATCCTCTCACCGCAGCGCTGGGCGCTCACCTTGAGCTGGCCCGATGGCAGCACGAAGCAGGTGCAGTTGTCCGGCGATGACTGGCGGGTCGAGGCGGTCGTGCTGAAGTGGAAATTGCCGGCGCTGCTAGCCGGGGTGCCACCGTTGTATCGGCTTGATCGGCTGTCGGGTCGCTATGACGATCCCGCGCAGGAAGCGAATGCCCCGCGCACGGTGATCAGCTTCCACGAAGCGGATGGCTTCGATCTGCTCAGCCTCAGCAAGCAGTATCCCCAATGGCTGCCGGAGGTCGATACGGTGTTTGGCAGTGGGGCGTTTCTACCGCTGGTCGATCAGGGCCACTACAGCATCAGCCTGATGCGCACCGGCGCACTGGTGGCGCGGCCGGACGATGCGACCCAGCAGAAGATCGGGGCACCGTTGGGCGGCTAGTGGTCGTGCGCGCGGAGCCTTGCGGCCTTCCCTTCGACTTCGCTGCGTTACGCTCAGCGCGAACGGTGCATACGCGGACTTCCACACCTTTCGCCCTGGATACCCCACCGTTCGTCCTAAGCGTAGCCGCGCAGCGGCGAAGGCGAAGGGCACGCGCGGGAAGTGCAGCCGACATCAGAACCAAGCTCCGTCAGCCCAGCGATTTCTCATAGCGCCAGGCATTCGTGCCGTCCTGGTAGTAACGCGGGTAGTGACCGATGTGGTGATAACCGTGGCGCTCATACAGGCGCACCGCGCCGGCATTGTCGTCACGCACTTCCAAACGCACGGCACGACAGCGACGTTGCCGTGCGGCCGTCTCGACGGCTTCGAGCAACGCGGCGCCGACCCCCTTCCCGCGCACATCGGGTTTGCTGGCGATCGAATACAGCCGCGCTACGCTACTGCCCTTGCGAAAGAACACCACCGCCGTACCGAGGAAGTTGCGATGGTTGGCGCTGGCCACCAGGACCAGCGCGGAGTCGCTGTCCAGGTGGCGGCGATATTGAGCGCGGCTCAGCCGGTCGCTGTCGAAAGTGTGATCTTCCAGCATCACCAGATCATCGAGATCTGAGGTTTCGGCGCGGCGCACGCGCACGCTGGCAGTAGCGGTAGCTGGATGCATGCTGGGGTGGGGAATCCTGCGTTGCGCGATGCGCAGCGTGGTGTCGGCGAGGGGAGGGGTCATTGGCACGCGCGGACTCTAGCAGCCAGTGACATCAAGGGCGCGTATTTTCGATTCCGCCGGAGCACCCTGTCCAAATCGCATTTATTCGGGCTTCAGCGCTTTCGCTTGTGCAACGCCGGCCCTGTGCCAAACTGCGCGCCTTGCGTATTCCGCCCCGTCACAGCGGGGGCATCCCGCCGTACCGCCTTGCCTGAGTGGTGCCATGACCCGTCTGGTCATCGTTGTCGAAAAAGCCTCTGACTGGGCTTCGTACTATCCGTCCGTCGACGTCATGAGCGCGATGGACTACCTGCGCGAGCCCGTTGGCGGCGACGACGAACGTACGCATGTGCTGAATCTGTGCCGCAGCTATAAATACCTCGGCACCGGCTACTACGTGTCGTTGCTGGCCGAAGCGCGTGGACATCGGGTGATGCCGTCGGTGCGTACGGTGAACGACCTGCGCCGGCGTTCGCTGTACGGCGTGGACATCGAGGATCTCAACCAGAAGCTGACCCATTTCCTGCCGGCCGGCGGCCGTGATACCACCGACTTCGGCATCCTGGTGTATTTCGGCGAGACGGCTTATCCGGCGCTGCAGGACCTGGCGCGGCAAGTATTCGAATCGTTTCCCTGCCCGCTGCTGCGGATCGAGTTCGAACGCGATCGCGTCTGGCAGGTCAGTTCGATCAAGCCGGTCGGTCTGCACACGCTGGACGACGCACAGGAAGACGCGTTCGCCGAAGAGCTGGATCGCTTCTCCAAGAAACTGTGGCGCAAACCGCGTGCGCGAAAGTTGTATCGCTACGACATTGCGATGCTGGTCGACCCGAAGGAAGCGATGCCGCCGTCGAATCGCAAGGCGCTGAAGGCGTTCATTGCCGCCGGCAAGCAGCTGGGGGTTGAGGTCGACCCGATCGGCAAAAATGATTTCCAGCGGCTGGCCGAATACGACGGCCTGTTCATCCGCGAGACCACCGCCAGCGACAACCACACCTATCGCTTCGCCCATCGCGCGGAGAAGGAAGGCATGGTCGTGATGGACGACCCCAGCTCGATCCTTCGCTGCACCAACAAGATCTTTCTCAACGATCTGATGGTGTCGCGCAAGCTGGCCGTGCCGCGCACGGAAATTTTGTATCGCGACGACAGCAAGGGCATGAAGGAAGTGGTCGCGAAGCTCGGTTTTCCGCTGGTGCTGAAGATTCCCGACGGCTCGTTCTCGCGCGGCGTGGTGAAGGTCGAGAGTGAGCAGGCATTGGAGCAGGCGGCCAGCAGTCTGTTCCAGCACAGCGCCCTGCTGCTGGCGCAGGAGTACGTCTACACCGAGTTCGACTGGCGCATCGGCGTGCTCAATCGCGAGCCGCTATACGCCTGCAAGTACTACATGTCGCGCGGCCATTGGCAGATCTACAACCATGGCGCCAAGGGCACCGCGAAAACCGGTGGATTCGAAACGATCGCGGTGAGCGAGGCGCCGGCTGAAGTAGTCAAGCTTGCGCTGAAGGCCACCCAGTTGATCGGCGACGGCCTGTATGGCGTCGACCTGAAACAGGTTGGCGACAAACCTGTCGTGATCGAAGTCAACGACAACCCGTCGATCGATGCCGGCGTCGAAGACGCCCATCTCGGTGACGCGCTTTACCTGCGGATCATGCAGGAGTTCCTGCGCCGCATGGAACGTAAACGGCAGGGTCTTGCCGTTTGATGTAGGAGCGCACCCTGTGCGCGATAGCGGCGCGTATCGCAAAACGCATAGGTAGGAGAGAGCGCAGCGAAGCCCAACCTACGTGAGAGCTACTGGCCCGACATCACTTCAATTCAATGCCAACCGACGAGGCGCGGTGCGTGGTGCCGTGTTCGCCGTAGCGTCAGCAGCTCGCGCGGCAACGTGGGTTCCAGTCCCAGCAGCGCTACCACTGGCGCGCCGATTAGCCAGAACGCCGGGCTCCAGCCGAGCAGATCGGTGTGCATTGGCACCAGGGTCGTCAACAGCAACGCACTGCCGCCAATGAACCACAGCAGGGCGGCGCCGAGCAGGCGTTGGTGATGGGGAAGCGCAGGGGAAAGCGATTTCGGATGCATGATGGGGTCCAGTGGCCGTTGGCAACTGCAGCCTGCGGCGCGCCCATCTCATAGGCTGCGACCCGTACCTGTGTGGGAGCGACTTCCGTCGCGATGAGCGTGCGGTAAAGCATCGCGACTGAAGTCGCTCCCACGAAAAGCCGGTTCCCGCAGGGCCGGCCTTGGCGCGAGTCGCAGCTTGTAGAATGACCAGCAGCACGCCCTTCGCGGCGTCGAAAAACCTGCCGGAAGCCGCATGAAACCAGCCCAGTTCGCCGTATTTGGCCATCCGATTGGCCACAGCCGCTCGCCGCAAATCCATCAGGCGTTTGCGCGGCAATTCGGAATCGAGCTGGACTATCGCGCGATCGATGCGGAGCCGGCCGGATTCGCGGCGGATGTGCGCAAGTTTTTTGCCGGTGGTGGCCGCGGCGCGAATGTCACGCTGCCGCACAAGGCTGCCGCGTTTGCGCTGGCGGACCAGCACAGCGAGGCTGCTACGCGTGCCGGCAGTGCGAACGTGTTGACCCCGCTGGCCGACGGTCAGCTTGCCGCACACAACACTGACGGCGCCGGCATGGTGCGCGATATCACCGAGCGTCATAGCGTGGATCTACGCGGTCATACGGCGTTGCTGCTCGGTGCCGGCGGTGCGGCGCACGGCGTTATCGGCAACGTGCTGGATGCTGGCGTGGGCAGCCTGACCATCGTCAACCGGTCGCCCGAAGCCGCTGACACGCTGGCTGATGCCATCGGCGAACCGGCACGCGTGCATACCCGTTACTGGCACGACCTGTCGGAGATCGGCAGCTACGACCTGATCCTCAACGCGACCTCCGCTGGCGTACTTGGCGTGTCGCTGCAGCTGCCGTTTTCCCTGGTTGGCGCCCGTGCGCTCTGCTACGACCTGTCCTACGGCGCCGCCGCCAGTGATTTCCTGGCCTGGGCAAAAACCGCCGGCGCGCGCTATGCCCTCGATGGTCTCGGCATGCTGCTGGAAACCGCCGCCGATGCGTTTGAACTTTGGCACGGCAAGCGGCCGGATACCGAGCCGGTCTACCAGTCACTGCGCCAGCAATACGGTTGAACGTGGTGCCTCACCTCAGACTTTCTTGCCGGGCCGGCTGCGGCGCCTGCTGCATCGCGCCGTCCATCAGCTCGCCGATCCCGGGCATGCCATCAGGCAAACCGGCCGGTGTGCGTTGTGTGCAGCTCACGGCAGACAACCGCTGCGCGATCTTCGGTGATCCGCGCCGCCCCGCCGTGTGCGGCAGCCTGCAGCCGGAGCCAGTGATGTGCGGTGACAACCAGGCCTATGCGCTCGCTTGGCTGACCGCATTGGAGACCGCTACCCGGGCCAACTGACCCTGATCGCGCGGTACCTCGATGGCGTTCACAACGGCGCAATGAAGGGGCGTGATAGCGTGCGCGGACAGGGGGCATCATCACGTGGGGGATTCACGCATGTTGCCAAAACGGTTTGCCTATCGCGGCCTGGTCTTCGCCGGGTTGTCTTTCATGTTTGCCTGCAGCGCATTCACCGCATCGGCGGCCAGTCCGCAGGGTTCGGGCAATGTCACCGTGGCCGATCCGACCGTGCCGCGTCCGCCCGGCAAGCCCTGCGTGGTGCAACTTTTCAGCAACGACACCTTCGACGATTACGCGACGCGGCCGTTCAGCTATGCGCCGCCCGCCAACTGCCACGGTCCCTGGGCCAAAGTCGTGTTGACCGCAGATTTTTCGGTCACTGCCGGCATTCAGTACGACCGCACGGCCACGATCTGGCTCGGCGGCGTGAACCTGTATTTCGGCAGTACCCAGGAGCCAAGCCCCACGCTGTCGCCGAGCTGGCACGTGGAGCGCGACCTTACCGATTACAGCGCGCTGCTGCGTCAAGCCGGACAGGGTCAGGCGATCATCGGCAACACCGTGAACAGCACTTATAACGGGGTTATTCACGGCAGTGCGCAATTGCTGTTCTACCCCGCGTCCATTTTCGCGCCGCCAGCGCAAGTGGCCGACGCGGTGTATCCGCTGGGCTCCGATCCCGTAGGCAGCACCGTCACGCTGACGACTCCCACCGATCAGTTGACCAAGACCTTGAGTCTGCCGCGCAATGTCGAACGCGCGTACCTGGACGTCTTTGCACAAAGCCAGAACGCCGATGAGTTCTGGTACACCTGCGTGCCTGACCAGTACGCTGCCGAAGTGGACGAATGCGGCGGCGGCAATTTCCGCGAGGCCGAAATCAGCATCGACGGCCAGCCTGCCGGCGTGGCGCCGATCTATCCGTGGATCTACACCGGCGGCATCGATTTCAATCTGTGGGAACCGACGCCCGGGGTGCAGACGTTGAACTTCATGCCGTACCGGGTCGATCTCACGCCGTTCGCCGGCGTGCTGAGCAATGGCGTGTCGCACCAAGTTGCGGTAAGCGTGGCAGGCGCAAGTAATTACTTTTCGGCAACCGCCAGTCTGCTGGTTTATCTCGATCCGCATGCGCGCCAGATCACCGGCCAGATCGAGCGCAACACGCTGGTCGGCCAGTCGCCGACGCCGACGATCGGCAGCACCTTGAACACGGATACGTCGGGCAACATCACCGGCGATATCACGACCAAACTGAGCCGGCATTTCGTCATCGAAGGTTATGCCGATACCTCGCACGGTCGCGTGCACAGCCAGGTGGAAGCGACCGTAGGTTTTGGCGACACGCAGGGTTTCGTCATCAATGCTTCGGACTATGAACAGGTGACCAGCCAACTCACCTCGGCCGATAGCGACAGCCGCAGCAGCATCGGTGGATTCGTCACCAACGAATATCGCGAACACGTGCGCTATCCGCTGCATCTGGACGTCAACGAACAGTTTGCGACTGACGGCAGTTTCACCCTGGCCACGACGGCGCATCAGGGCTATGAAAAGACCGATAAACACCTGCTGGCCGGTTTCACGCTGTATTCGGCGAACGTGAACAACAAGGTCGATGCCGTCGATACGATGGATTTCGACGCGAACGAAAACTACATCGGCCACAGCGGCCAACACAGCGCGCAGACCTTCAGCTTCAGCGATTCGCTGGGCGGCTGCTATCGCAGTGACGTAGCTTCGGTCAACAACCTGGTGTCCAGCTTCAACACTGGTTCGGGTTGCCCCGGCGGCAGCAACCATGTGTTCTGGTTTAGCCATCCAGACGGCTCGCCCGACAACGGCAACGCCATACCAGGCCTGTAATTGGCCGGCCGTCGCCGTCGCAAGACGGTGACGGTGCGTTGGCCCGCGAAGTCGTGAGTCATGGCATTGTCACAATCGAAGGTTAGCGTGCCACACCTGCCGAGGGCTTCCGATAACGGAAGCTCCTGTGTGCGGTCTCAGTCTGGCAGTACAGCCTCATGCTTCATTTTCGTGCTATCGCGTCTCACCGGCGCGCCTGGGCCATTGGCCTGTTTTTGATCGTGGCTGTGCTTGGCGGTACGTTCTGGTACATCAGGTCGGCCGCGGCGGCCGACGCGGCGGCGGGCGATGCCAACGGCGTGAACATCCTGCTGGGGCTTGCCGATAGCGCCATGCATGATGGTCGGCTGGTTGCTCCCGCCGGCAGCAATGTCTATGAGTTCTATGCCAGCGTCCTGCAACTGGATCCGCATAATCAGGTGGCGCTGGATAACCTGAAAAAGTCTTTCGTGCCCGCCTGCAATGAAGTGGAGCGAATGATCAATCCGACGGATCTGGACGAGGCGCAGCGCGAACTTTCCCTGTTGCGCGACTACGACCCCACCAACTACACGCTTGCCCTGCTCGGCGGCAAGCTCAGCGCACAGCGCACGCTGCTGACCCGGCAGCATGAGGCAGAGGCAGCCCGCATCCAGGCGCAGCAAGAAGCGGCCGGTACGCAATAATTATCTTGATCGAGCTTCAGTTTGTGGATAAGGCTGCTGACAGGCATCAACGCAAGAACGGGCCGGCTTTGCGTAGCAGCAGTTCAATCAGCTCGGGTTGCATGTAGTCGTAGTCATCGCGTATGCCAAGCACGATGACACGCTTGTCCTTGAGGTGATCGCGATGGCGCGACACCAGTCGGTGTCGATGTGCCGACTCCATCAGCATGATCAACTCGGCCCACTCCAGCTGTTCGACCGACAAGGGTGTGACAGCGTCGGCGGCTAGACCGGCCGAGTCCGTTTCCAGACCGGGCCACGTCGCGAACACTTGTTCGGCGGTGGGACTGCGCAGTCGATTACGGCTGCACACGAACAGAACGCGACGGGCGGCTTTCATTAAACGAGTCGTCGTCAGCTGCCCAGATAATCGTTCTTCAAGCGCACGTAGTGATCGGCCGAGTAGTGCAACTGCTCGACCTGTTTATCGCTGAGCAGACGCACCATCTTCGCTGGATTGCCCAGCCACAGCTCACGCTCGCCAACCACCTTGCCAGGCGGGATCAGACTGCCGGCTCCGACGAATCCATATTTCTTCACCACAGCGCCGTCGAGCACGCTGGCGTGCATGCCGATCAGGCAGTAGTCCTCGATGGTGCAGGCATGCACCACCGCCGCATGGCCAATGGTGACGCCCTCGCCGATCAGGCAGGGAAAGCCGGGGCTGTAGGGACCGGCGTGGGCGACGTGCACGATCGCGCCGTCCTGGATGCTGGTGCGTGCACCGACGCGGATGTAGTTCACATCGCCACGCAAAACCGTGCCCGGCCAGATCGACACGTCGTCGCCAAGGACCACATCGCCGATCACACTGGCCGCCGGATCGACGTAGACCCGTTCGCCAAGCCGGGGCATGACGCCCTTGTAACTACGCAATGAATTCATCCCTGCATTCTAGCGGCGGCCCGACCCGTTGATGTCAGGCGGTCGACTCCAGCACCTTGATCGTTTCCTGATAGCCAGCGTCGATCGCGCGTTGCCAATCCTTCCAGTCGAGCATGCCGACGTGCTCGAGGGGCGGCGTGATCAGCAGGTTGGCGAGTGCGCAGCAGCGTTCGCTGGTCTCTTCGCTGTTGACCATCGCGGCGCGAGTCAGGGTGGAGACGAGGCCGGGTCGGTCGTCCCCTCGATGCTGTTGCAGCAGCAGGCGCCACCACGGCGGCGTGGCGAATTCATCGATATGGCTGCGCAGCTCGATGCCGGCGCGGATGCTCACCGCCGTGATGTGGGCGACGCCGTCGTCGACCATCACATCGGTCGGCAGGTTGTCCACCAGCGCGCCATCCACATACACATTGCCCTGATTCAGCACCGGTGGCAGCACGCCCGGGATCGAGCTGGACGCGCGCAGCCACAGCCACAGCGGCCCATGGCGGTGCACCACCCGGCCGGCGCCGGACAAGCTGGTGGAGACGCAGAAGAAGGGACGCTCCAGATCTTCGATGTCGATCGCGCCGAACGTGCGCCGCAGCATCGTCGCGGCGCGGCGGCCGCGGGTCAGCGCGATCAGCGGCAGGGTCCAATCGGACAGCGGTTTTCCACGCACGAACGCTTCGTGCAGGTTGTGCACCATCGTGTCGGTGTCCCACAGGTTCGCCACGCCGGCGCCGATGATTGCGCCAACGCTGGTGCCGCCCACCGCGTCGAATTCGTGGCCGGCCTCGCGCAACGCGCGCAGCGCGCCGAGGTGCGCCAGCCCGCGCGCGCCACCGCCGGCCAGCACTAGCCCGCGACCATGGCCGCTGACCAGTCGCGCCACGCGCGCGATGTCCGCATCGCCGCACAGATGATGGTGTTGCAGTTCGCCGCTGAACTGCGCGCGCCAGCGCCCTGCCGCACCGTGCATGACGCGATGCCCCGCGTGCAGCAGCAAGAGGTGCCGCGGACGGTGTTGCGCACGCGAGGGATGGCCCGGCGTCGCTTCCGGCCACGGCCGTGCCGGCTGGGCTGCCAGCGCAGGTAACAACAGTGCGTCCGCCTGACGCAGGCAGCGTTGGCGCCAGGCCGGGTCGCCCGTACTGTCCAGATAAATCACGAAGCGCACCTGCGCCTCGCGCTCGGCGAACCAGTCGCTGCCGCGGCCGGTGCCGTGCTCGGCGTCGATCACGGCGCAACTGCCGTAGGTTTCCAGCGCCTGCCCCAATTGCATGGCCAGTGCGCGCACCGGTACCCCCGGGTCTACTGGCAGGATCGCGAACGTGCGCGGCGTATTGGGCGTATCCGGCGTGTCGGTGTGTCGCTGGCGGCGCAACAGTCGCTCGATGGCCATCCGCGCCACGCCCAGCATGGCCTGCGGCTGCTGTTCGATCAGGGCCTCGAACGCGACACGATCCAGCCGCAGCAATTCGGAATCGCGCAGCGCGCGTACCTCGACGTGGTGCGGCTCGCCGCTGAACAGGCCCATCTCGCCCACACACTCACCGGCGGCGACCAGGTGGGTCAGTGTGGTCGGCCCGTCAAATACGCCAAGGCTGCCGCTGCGCAACACATACAAGGCGTCGGCAGGCTCGCCTGCCTTGAAAAGAGGCCGCCCTCCCGGCAGGCACAGCCAGCGCAGTTGTTGTCCCAGCGCCGCCCGAGCCGCATCATCGAGATGCGCGAACATGGCAGTGCGTCCGATCACATCGGCTAGGTCCGCTGGCAGCATGGCGCCGATGCTACGTCGGCGATGATGACAAAATGGATTTCAGACGTCGTCGCGCCAGCCGGCAACCGTCATACTTGATTTCGCCCCGCGCGATCTGCACGCTCGGCGCATTCAAGGAGCTTCCATGAGCCAAGACAACCCGCTGCTGGCCGACGACACCCTGCCCGCGTTCTCACGCATTCGTCCCGAACACGTTGCGCCCACGATAGAAGCGATCCTCGCGGACTACCGGGCCGGGATCGATGCATTGACGGCGCCCGGTGCGGCGCACGATTTTGCGAGCGTGATGCTGACCCAGGAGCGGCTGGAACAGCGACTTGCCCGGGCCTGGGCGCCGGTGGGCCATCTGCATTCGGTGGCTGACAACGAAGCCTTGCGCAAGGTCTACGGGCCGGCCGAGGAAGCGCTCACCGAGCACGCGATCGAACTCGGCCAGAACCGCGCGTTGTACGCCGCCGTGCAGGCGCTGGCCGATGCAGCGGAGTTTGGGCAGCTGCCGCGCCCTGAGCGCGCGCTGGTCGAGCATGCCCTGCGCGATTTCAAACTCTCCGGCGTCGCGCTGGAGGAGCCGGCACGCTCCCGCTATCGCGAGATCGGCGTGGAGCTGTCGCGGTTGTCCACCGAGTTCTCCAATGCGGTGCTCGACGCCAGCGAGGCGTGGCATGAACACATCACCGACGAGCGCGATCTCGCCGGTATTCCCGAATCCGGTCGCGCCGTGTTGCGTCAATACGCCGAAGACCAGAATCTGGACGGTTTCCTGGTGACGCTGAAACAACCCAGCGTGCAGGCCGTGCTCACCTATGCCGACAACCGTGGGCTGCGCGAGCGGGTGTATTGGGCTTATCAGACCCGCGCTTCCGACCAGGGTCCGAACGCCGGCAAGTTCGACAACAGCGAGCGTATCGAGAAGATCATGGCGCTGCGCCACGAGGCCGCGCAGTTGCTCGGTTTTGCGAATGCAGCAGAGGAATCACTGGCGACCAAGATGGCCGGCTCACCAACCGAAGTGCTGGACTTTCTGCGCGACCTGGCCGCACGTGCGAAGCCGGTAGCGCAGCAGGAACTTGCCACGTTGCGTGAATACGCCAGCACCGAACTGAAGCTCGACAATCTCGAGTCCTGGGACGTCGGCTACGCCTCGGAAAAGCTTCGCCAGCAACAATACGCACTGGACGAAGAACAGCTCAAGCCGTACTTCCCGCTGCCGGCGGTGATCGATGGCTTGTTCGGCCTCACCGGCAGGCTCTATGGGATCACGCTGGCCCCGCGCGACGATGTCGATGTATGGCATCCGGATGTGCGCTATTACGATGTACGCGACGCGGATGGCCGGGTGTTTGCCGGCGCTTACGTCGACCTTTACGCCCGCAACGGCAAGCGCGGCGGCGCGTGGATGGATGTTTGCCGAGCGCGTTTCGACGACGGTGCGCAGCTGCAGTTGCCGGTGGCGTTTCTCACCTGCAACTTTGCTCCGCCGACCGAGGGCAAGCCTGCGCTGCTGACGCATGACGACGTGCTCACCCTGTTCCATGAATTCGGTCATGGGCTGCATCATTTGCTGACCGAGATTGCGCTGCCTTCGATCGGCGGCATCGACGGGGTCGAATGGGATGCGGTTGAACTGCCCAGTCAGTTCATGGAGAACTTTGGCTGGAATCGCGAGGCGCTGGATCTGTTTGCGCGCCACGTCGACACCGGCGAGCGACTGCCCGACGAACTGTTCCAGCGCATGCTCGCCGCCCGCCACTTCCACGCCGGTCTGTTCCTGGTGCGCCAGCTGGAATTCGCATTGTTCGACTTTCTGCTGCATCTGGAATACGACCCTGCCGAAGGCGCCCGCACACTGGCCGTGCTGGAGAATGTGCGCAAGCAGGTCGCCGTATTGCATCCGCCGGCGTGGCAGCGTTTTCCGCATGGCTTCAGCCATATTTTCGCCGGCGGTTATGCAGCGGGTTACTACAGCTATCTATGGGCGGAGTTGTTGAGTACCGACGCGTTCGGCGTGTTCGAGGAACACGCTGGTGAAGGCGGGAGTGTCATCGACCGCGCTACCGGTGATCGCTTTCGCCGCGAAGTTCTCGCCGTGGGCGCGAGCCGGCCGGCACTGGAAAGCTTTATGGCGTTCCGCGGCAGGAAGCCGGAGCCGGACGCACTGTTGCGCAGTCACGGGCTGGTTTGATCTTGCGAACCAAGAGCGACCCCTCCCCAACCCTCCCCTGCTAGCAGGGGAGGGAGCACTGCTCGCCGAAGCGTGGCTCTTCCTCAAAACGAAAAAAGCCCGATGAAGCGGGAGGCTTTCCTTCAGGACGAAAAAAAGCTTGCTGGAGCGGGAGGCTTTCTTCAAGACGAAAAAAAGCCCGCCGGAGCGGGAGGCTTTCTTCAAGGCGAAAAAAAGCCCGCTGGAGGGGGAGGCTTTCTTCAAGACGAAAAAAAGCCCGCCGAAGCGGGCTTTTCAGATTCGCTAAAGTCCGTAAGGACTTAGGCGATCTGGACTTCCTCAGCCTGCAGGCCCTTCTGGCCCTTGGTGACGACGAACGTGACGCGCTGGCCTTCCTGCAGGGACTTGAAGCCCGTGCCCTGGATCGCGCGGAAATGCACGAACAGGTCGTCACCGCTTTCCGGGGTGATGAAGCCAAAACCTTTGGCGTCGTTGAACCACTTGACTGTACCGCTCTGACGATCCGACATGTAACATACCTTTGAAGCTATTGATGGTTTGCGGCTCGGAGCGTGTTGCACTTGACCGCAATAGGAGCAGGAGCCCTGAGTTTCCTCAGACTCTTGCTTTCCCAGCATACACCGGAATGTTGGGTTTCGGTGGATTTAGTCGATAAATCTCTCGCCCAGCGCGCGGCGATGACGGTCAGATCGCCATGAATCACAGCTCAAACCGCACCGTAGCGCCATTTTGGCAGGTTGGATGCCGGTGGCTTTGGCGGTCATGAAAAGCGCCGAATGAGTGCCGATTGGCCACCCAGAGGCTGTTTCGGACCGCCGCGACGGCTCATCCCTATACAATGCGGCGATGAAAATTGCCTCCTGGAACGTCAATTCGCTGAAGGTGCGCTTGCCGCACCTGAATCAGTGGCTGGCCGACGCGAAGCCGGACATCGTGGCGCTGCAGGAAACCAAGCTGGAAGACGCCAAGTTTCCGGTCGACGAGCTGGCGGCAGTGGGTTACCGAGCGGTTTATTCGGGCCAGAAGACCTACAACGGTGTGGCGATCCTGGCCCGCGACGAGCCGCGCGACATCGTCACGGACATCCCGGGGCTGGACGATCCGCAACGGCGGATCCTGGCCGCCACCATTGGCGATGGTGCGCAGGCCTTGCGCGTGGTGAATCTCTACGTGGTCAATGGCAAGGCCGTCGGCGACCCGAAATACACCTATAAGCTGGATTGGCTGGCCAGGATGCGCGAGTTCCTGGCCAGCGAGCTGGAGCGTTACCCGCGGCTGGTCGTGCTGGGTGACTTCAACATCTGTCCGGACGATCGCGATGTCTACGATCCGGTCGCCTGGGGCGAGGACATCCTGTGTTCGCCACCGGAGCGTGCCGGGCTCAAGGCCATCACCGAACTGGGCCTGCACGACAGCTTCCGGTTGTTTGAAAGCGCGGCTGGACATTACAGCTGGTGGGACTATCGGCAGGCGGCATTCCGTCGCAACATGGGCTTGCGCATCGACCTGATCCTGATCGGCGAGGCGTTGAAATCCGCGGCCAGGGCCGCGGCGATCGATCGTGAACCGCGTCGTCTGGAACGTCCTTCGGACCACACGCCGGTGACGCTGGAACTGGATATTTAAGAGCCTGTTTATGACCACGAAAACCGAATGGCCCAGCTCGCTGGACGACAACGAACTGGATGAACTGGATCGCTATCTGCGTGCGCACACAGGCGAGGGCGATCTGCTGCTCGACGGCGTGCATGGCTTGCTGAGCGCGCTGGCCGTCGGCCCGCTGCTGGTGTTGCCGGACGAATGGTTGCCCGAAGTGCTGCACGAACCGTTCGCCGACGAGACCGAGGGCAATCGCGTGCTGGCGCTGCTGGCCAAGCTCAACGATTCGATCAGCGCCGAGCTCGATGTGGAGGCTTATGAGCCGATTCTCGGCGAGGTCGATCTGGAAACCGGCCCGATGTTGTCGGCTGCCGGCTGGTGCGAGGGTTTCAGCCGCGGCATCGACTTGCGTGCGAGCCTGTGGGAAAACCGCTTGTCCGAAGATCCGCAGCTGATGGAACTGCTTGGGCCGGTCATGGCGCTGGCGGTGGACGAAGGCATCCTCAGCGCCGATACCGAATTCGAAAAGCTCAGCGACGACGAATACGACGAATGCCTTTCGCAGGTGCCGGCCGTGCTCGGCGCCGTCAATCAATACTGGCAGGCCAAGCCGGCTACTGAAGCGGAAGTGGAAGCGATGGTGTTGCAGTTGCCCGGCGACGACCACGACGACACCACGCCGCCGCGGCAACGCAGCGGTCACTGGGTACATTGACGTCAAAGCTCGCTGCGCCGTATCCGCGCAGCGTTGCCGCCATGAAACGATCCGTTCCCGTGACCGCCTCTGGATAAAGCCCGAAGCAAGGGCCATCTTGGCAGCCAGTATTCTCTGGACTGGAGTCACGTCATGAGCGATCGCCATATCACCCGCCGCATTCGCGGCATCGACACCGCCGACGGTGCCGGCGTCAAACTCAAGCGCATCATCGGCCAGCCCGGGCTCGACATGCTCGACCCGTTCCTGTTGCTGGATGAGTTTCGTTCGGACGATGCGGGCGACTACATCGCTGGTTTTTTCCGGAACATCCACATCGTGGTTTCGAGACGGTGACCTACATGCTCGCCGGCCACATGCAGCATCGCGACAACCACGGCAACAGTGGCGACCTCTCACCGGGCAGCGTGCAATGGATGACGGCCGGCCGCGGCATCCTGCACTCGGAAATGCCGCAGCAGGAAAACGGCCTGATGTGGGGTTTCCAGTTGTGGGTGAACCTGCCGGCGAAGGACAAGATGATCGCGCCGCGCTATCAGGACATCAGTCCCAAGCGCATTCCGCTGGTGCGTCCGGCCGAGGGCGTCGAAGTACGCGTGATCGCCGGTGAGCTGGGGGGCAAAAGCGGCCCCGTCGAAGGCATCGCCACCGCACCGATCTATCTGGACATCAGCTTGCAGCCGGGCGCCACGTTGGCCCTGGATCTGCCGGTCGGGCATCACGGTTTCGCCTATGTGTTCGAGGGTGAATCGGCGCTGGTCGGTGGTGAGCAGCTGCAGCGCAGCGAGCTCGGCGTGTTGTCCGAAGGCGACACCTTGCAGCTGACCGGTGGCGACAAACCATCGCGCCTGCTGGTCGTCGCCGGCAAGCCGCTGAAGGAAAGCGTGACTCGCTACGGCCCGTTCGTAATGAACACGCCCGAGCAGATCCACGAAGCGATCGCCGACTTCCGCGCCGGCAAGTTCTAACCAGCGATCGCGTAGCCGCGCAGGTTGGGCTGAGCGCAGCGAAGCCCAACATGTCGCCCTCCAGACATCCCGACTCAAGTCCCTGATCAACCACAAACGTTGATCGGGGACTTTAGCTGTGGCCGACCGTCCCGGTCGGCATGCCGCCTTTTCAACCGCACGCCGGAACTTTGGCAAGGTTGATGCTTTCCTATCCCGCGGTCACAAGAAAGCATGCAAAAACATTCGAAGGCGGTCGGTTTTTCTCAATGGGCCTGACGCTGAGGGTCCACACCGACCTGGAGGGTCACCCGGGCACCGAAAGGCCCGCCAACGTCCGCTGTCGGCGATCCTCATTGATGTCAGTTCGCATAAGGCTATGACGGAGAACCACATTTTTGCCAGGCTAACGGATCGTACTGGTGTCAAATGACACCAATAAGCTCCCAATTGTTGCCAATTGACGCCAATAAGCCCCCAATTGTTGCCAACTGACGCCAAATGCCGCTCCAGTCATGGAGGATCGCAATGCCCGATCATGCTCAAATAGGGGTGTCAAAGCGCAGCTGAATCTAGCTTGGGCACAGTTGGTCCTCTGGGTCCGCTTTGCGACATGCGGATCAGAGGGGTACAACAAGCCTAGCCTCAATGGCCCCGTGAAATGTTGAGGCTAAGGAATGCCGGCCAAAGGATGAATTAGTGCAGTACTTGTTCTACGGAATTGGGTTCGGGTTCCGCACACCGACGCGTGAAGGGGTGGAGCTGGGCGCGGAATCGCGGCATCTTCTCCAGAAGGTCTTTCCAAAGACCATTACGATCGCGGCCGTTGCCCGGATTTCTGAGGACCTGTTGGAAGGAGCAGCACGGCTTGAACCTTCGCGTGCTGAGGTCAAGCGTCTGTCGTCGGAACAGCTTACAAAGTTGACAGAGTCCGCGTCCCCCGACTCGATTACGAGCAAGACACCATATGTCGGTGTGTACGTCGAAAAATTCTGACCTTTCCGAACAGATGCCAACGCGCTGAGCTCTTACGCGACTTCGCCAAAGTCCCAGTCGTCTAGCGCGACAAACTCATGAAACCGGCACCCTGGCGAAGGGCAAACCACACTGGGACTGACGATCCCCGATGCGCTGACGCTATGACTCTTCAACGTCAGCGCATGTCCGTGAGGGCATGTCATTTCCGCCTTGAATCGGGCGATTGTTGTGTGGTGACAAGCCTTCCATTGCATTGGCGGCGGCTCGTTCGTGCCGCGATAACGTCGAACGTTACATCGAGTTCGTGACGAATAATTTGTGCGGACGTGCTCACGTGTGGCGCTGTCATCGGGTTGTGACGGTGTGCGAAACAACCCCACCAAGGTTCGCAGGATCTGGCCTAGAAACGCAATCATGTTCGCTCGGATGAGCCAAACAGATTCAGGAGTCGAAACGTCATAGCTTGAACGCTCACACCGTATTTCTGAGCAAGAGGAAGAATCCGACTTGGATCTTCGAAGTCGAGCTCGATGCTAGCGATATCCTTCTGAAGGAAAAGCTGTGGCATCAACAAGGACGCAGCAAACGCATTCGCCTCAATTTCCTGGACGTCTTCCGCACGTGAAGAACTAGGTGATCTCAAGTTGATACGAAAAAGCTTATCGACGTGAACTTCACGACCTTCATGGAGAGCCAGATGGCCCAGCTCATGCGCGATTGTGAATCGCTGACGTTCGGTGGATTGGTTTGTTGCGACTCCAATGACTGGAGCCGTGTTGCTTCGCACGAGCACCCCGGACACGTTTTCATCGAAGTCTCGAAAGACAATCTCCGCACCTACGTGGGCTGCGATCTTCTCTACTGGCACTGGTGCCGATCTCGTGCCGCTTGCGGTCAGTAGCTCGTCGACGAGTTGCCTGATTCGGGCGTAGCGGGGTCGGGTCGGAGTCATCTTTCCTTACCCTTCGCTTGCTTGAGCTCGCGGACGAAATTCTGCACAGACGGCAATGTACGCAAGTCATGGGCATTCCTCGTCTCTACGACAGGGGTTTGCGCAGAGCCAAGAACGTCACCTGCTGTCTTTCCAACGGCGGCACATATGCTTTCGAATTGATCGAGCATCAATCGTTGCCTGCCTAGCTCGATGTTCGTTACCGAGGTTCGGGACAGACCCACAGCATTTGCCAGTTGCGCCTGGGTGAGGCCTACGACCTCGCGCTGCTCGCGGATTTT
>Ga0302228_10000671_pt1 | contig 27345 bp, 12 predicted proteins | sample II_Palsa_N1_2_FD_193519 | JGI IMG/M metagenome (GOLD analysis project Ga0302228, IMG submission 193519) | Peat permafrost microbial communities from Stordalen Mire near Abisko, Sweden - II_Palsa_N1_2 | ecosystem: Environmental > Terrestrial > Soil > Palsa > Peat permafrost | place: Sweden... | reverse complement strand
GCGGTGGTGTCACGCTTGGCACCAATCGCAATTTCGTCAACAGCGCAGGCGCTGCCGCGGTTTCGACCGGCACCTCCGCCGATTGGCTGATCTATTCCACCAATCCCACGCTGGATACGGCGGGAGGCTTGACGCCAAATTTCATCCAGTACAACGCGCCATTCGGAACAGCGCCGAGTGATACCGGGAACGGCTTTCTCTATAGCCTGGCGCCGACCCTGACCATCACGGGCCTGACTGGCGCCGTGACAAAGGTCTACGACGGCACTACGACGGCCACACTGGCCGGCTCGAATCTCACCAAGACAGGGCTAGTCAACGGCAACCTTATTTCGACGGCGACCGGTGCTTATGGTTCGCCGAATGCGGGCTCAAACATTTCGGTGACCTCACCCAGTTCGATTGCCGCGTTCAACATCACGGACGCCACTGGCACCATCCCCGTTTTTGGCTACAAATTGGCCGGGTTACCCGTCACGGCAAAGATAGGCACCATTACGCCAGCACCGTTGACAGCGAGCATCGTAGGCGATCCCACCAAGACGTACGACGGCACGACTACCGCCACGTTGGGGTCGATCAATTACAGTTTGAGTGGTTTCGTAGGCACCCAGGGTGCCACCGTGAATCAGCCTAGCTCGGTCGCTTACGGTGGGGCGGATGCGGGTCCGCAAACGATTACCGCGAATTTCGCCTCGACGAATTTCATTGCGAATAGCGGCACCAACTTTGCCAATTACATTTTGCCGACGACAGGCTCCGGACCCGGTACGATATCGCCCGCTCCGTTGTTGATCAGCGGTTTGCTTGCCAGCAATAAAGTCTACGACGGCACCACCGCAGACGCATTGAACGTCAGTCAAGCGGCCCTGTTTGGTGTCATTGCTCCCGATGTCGGTGCGGTTACGCTCGACACAGCTGGTGGGATCGGTATTTTCGCCTCACCCAACGTTGGAAACAACCTCGCGGTAGCAGCCAGCGGTTTCACCTTGACCGGTGCCAAGGCGAACGACTATGTGCTGGTGCCGCCTACGGGACTTACCGCCAACATCACACCTGCCACGCTTATCGTCAGCGGTGTCACTGCGCAGAATAAAGTTTACGACGCCACCACAGCCGATCCGTTGAATCTCAGTGGCGCAACGCTGACCGGAGTCGTGCCTAGCGATGCGGGTGATGTCTCGCTTTCAACCGCGGGTGCGACCGGCGCTTTCGGTCAGTCGAATGTGGGCAACAATCTTGCGGTGTCCGCAGCCGGGTTCAGTCTGAGCGGATCGGCCGCCGGCAACTACACCATCGCACCAGTGTCCGGACTGAGCGCAAATATCACGCCAGCACCGTTGTTGATTTCTTTTGCTGGCAATCCAACCAAGATTTACGACGGCAGCGATTCGGCAACTCTGTCTAGCGGTGATTTCACGATCAGCGGATTCGTCGGCACGCAGAGTGCCGTGGTTTCGCAAAGTCCGGCTACTTACGCGTCGCAGAATGCGGGTACGAATATTTCCGTAACGTCCAGCCTGGTGCCTTCGGACTTCACTCCGGCGAATGGAACCGCGCTGTCCAATTATAGTTTTCCAGCGACTGTTTCCGGCCTTGGCACCATCGATCCGGCGCCGTTGGTGGCAACGATCGTAGGAAATCCCAGCAAAGTCTTCGACGGTACGGCGACTGCAAATCTCACCACCAGTAATTACTCGCTGAGTGGATTCGTACCCGGCGAAAGCATCAACCTCGCTTCGCCGCCCACCACGGGGACCTATGCTTCAGCGAATGCCGGGGTAGAACCTGTCAGTGCCACGGTAACCGCGGCGAACTACGCGGCGGGACCAGGCACGTTGTTGTCGAACTATGTTCTGCCACTGACGTTCAGTGGCTTCGGCACCATCACGCCAGCTCCTATTTCGGAAAGTTTCAATGCGGCGATCGGTGGAAATCCGACCAAGGTCTATGACGGCACGGTTCTGGCCTTGCTTCCTGCCGGAGATTTCATCCTGTCAGGTTTTCAGGGTACCGATAGCGCCACAGTGAACCAGACGATCAACGGTGCCTACGCATCGAAGAACGTGGGTTCGCAGCCGATAACCGCAAGTCTGGTCGAGGCGGATTTCACGCCCGGCGCTGGTACGAACCTCAACAACTACACCTTCCCGGTGAATGCGTTCGGTACCGGTACGATCACGCCCGCGCCGCTGTTGGTCTCGATCATCAACAATCCGACCAAGGTCTACAACGGAACGACCATAGCGAACCCAACCTCCGCGAATTTCGACATCAGCGGATTCGTACCCGGAGAAGGAGGCACGATCAATCCTACGACGACGTTCAATTATCTGACCGCGAACGCAGGCACCGGGATAAACATCACTGGCAATCTGACCTCGAACAATTATCTGGCCAACGGTGGCACGCTGCTGTCGAATTACACGCTGGCTACCACGGCTTCTGGCCCAGGCACCATTACGCAGGCACCGCTCTTCGTCACCGGCGTGCTTGCGAGCAACAAGGTTTACGACACCACCACAAACGACGTGTTGAACGTCGGCGCGGCCGGCTTGGCGGGACTGGTCAGCACTGATAGCAGCAACGTGACGTTGAATACGTCGACGACAGGCGTCTTCTCGCAGGCAAATGTTGGCAACAACCTCGCCGTGACCGCCAATGGATTTTCGATTTCCGGCAGCGCAGCCAGCAACTACCTGTTGCAACCCATCACGGGACTGACGGCCAACATTAGCCCGGCAACACTTACTCTGGCTGGCATCACGGCCAGCAACAAGATCTATGACGGAACCACACTCGATAGCTTGAACACATCCGGTGGCGTGCTTACTGGTGTGCTTGGCAGCGATACCGTCGCATATTCCGCGGCCGGTGCCAGCGGGCAGTTCAGCACAGCCAATGCGGGCAATGGTCTGAGTGTCAGCACCAGCGGCTTCACCATTAGTGGTGCGAGTGCAAGTAATTACACCTTGGCGCAACCGGCCGGCTTGACCGCAAACATCACGCCGGCACTTCTGACGGTGAACATCACTGGTAGCCCCAGCAAGACATATGATGGCAGCACGTCGGCTACCTTGACGTCAGCGGATTACACCATCAGTGGATTTGTGAGCGGGCAGGGTGCATCCCTGCCACAGTCCGCGACGGCCAACTACGCATCTCCGAATGCGGGCACTGGACTGGCGGTTGAATCAACCCTGGTGACGTCGGACTACGTCGCGAATGCAGGTACGAATCTGGCGAACTATATTCTGCCTTCGTCCAGTACGGGAAATCTCGGTGTCATCAATCCGAAAATTCTCGACCTGACCGGAACCCGCGTCTACGACGCGAACACCGACGCGGCAGCTACGCTGTTCGGCACCGGTGGGGTGCTGGATGGCGTCGGTAGCGAGACGTTGACCCTCAGCGGTAGCGGCACGTTATCCACCAAGAATGTCGGTTCCGAACAGCCGTTCGCGGCAGGTGGCCTGAGTGGGTTCACGCTCACAGGCAACGGAACGGCTCTGGCGAGCAACTACACATTCGTGGGTGGTACGGATTGGGTGACTATCACGCCAGCCACGTTGACGGTCAGCGGCACCATCGCTGCGAACAAGGTTTACAACGGCAACACCACGGCCACATTGAGCGGATCCACTCTCGATGGCGTGCTGGGCACGGACAACGTTACGTTGGGCAATGACGCCACGGGCACGTTTGCCACCAAGAACGTCGGCAACGGTATCGCGGTGGCGACTGACATGACTGTGTCCGGTGGCGATGCGAGCAACTACATCATCGTGCAGCCAGGCAATGTAACCGCCAACATCACGCCACTGGGGATCATGGTGACGGCTACGGGCAAGAACAAGCAATATGACGGTACGACCACGGCCGGCGTCACCTTGAGCAGCGCAGGTGTGCTTGCTGGCGATACTGTTACGTTTGCAGATACATCGGCGAATTTTTCACAGTCGAACGTCGGCAATGGCATCAACATCCTTGTCAATGGCATCAGCGACGGCGGCGCCAGTGCGGGCAACTACATGTTGCTCAATAACACGGCAACCACCAGCGCCAACATCACGCCAAGAATTCTCAACCTGCAAAGCACCCGTGTCTACGATGCCAATACCGATGCAGCTGCAGCACTGTTCGGCAGCGCCGGTGTGTTGACTGGTGTCGCCGGCCAGACCTTGACCTTGAGCGGCATAGGCACTCTTTCCACCAAGAACGTAGGTACGCAACAGCCATTCGCTGCCGGTGGCCTGGCTGCTTTCAACCTGGTAGGCAACGGTACGGCGCTGGCAAGCAATTACACGCTGATAGGAGGCACGGATTGGGTAACCATCACTCCGGCCATATTGACGGTGTCCGGCACCAGCGCGGCGAACAAGACGTACGATGGCAACACTATTGCGCAGCTGAGCGGATCCATGCTCAACGGCGTGTTGGGCTCGGACGTTATCACGCTGGGCAACGACAGCACCGGCACGTTTGCTACGAAGAACGTCGGCAACGGCATTGCCGTGTCCACCAACATGACAGTAAGTGGCACGGCGATTAGCAACTACATTCTTCAGCAGCCCGCTGGCCTGACTGCCAATATCATCCCCTTAGGCATCACCGTCACTGCGACGGGTATCAACAAGGTCTACGACAGCACAACCACCGCTGGCGTTACATTGGGCAGTGCAGGTGTGGTGGCTGGTGACAATGTGACCTTCGCAGATACGTCGGCCAACTTTACAACGCCGAACGTCGGCAACGGTATCGGCATCCTGGTGAACGGCATCAGCGACGCGGGTACCGACGCAGGCAATTACACCCTGCTCAACACGACGGCAAACACCAGCGCGAATATCACGCCGGTCATCCTCAATTTGACGGCGACGCGCGTTTACGACGCGACCACCAATGCCGATGCGGCGCTATTCGGCACAAACGGGACATTGACTGGTGTCGCCGGCCAGACCTTGTCGCTGAGTGGCGTTGGCACTCTTTCCACCAAGAATGTCGGCACGCAGCAGCCGTTCGCGGCAGGCGGCCTTGGCGGCTTCACGTTGACTGGCAACGGCACAGCACTGGCCGGCAATTACACGCTCGTCGGTGGCACGGACTGGGTAACCATCACCCCGGCACAGCTGCTTATCGACGGTGCCTCAGTCGTTACGCGAAACTACGATGGCACCAGCAACGCCATGATCACCGGCGCGATGCTGTCTGGCTTGCTTGGATCGGACGCAGGCACCGTGCTGTTGGGCAACGATACGACAGGTACGTTCAACAACAAGAATGCCGGCGACAACAAGCCTGTCACCACGGCGATGACGATCAGCGGCGCCGACGCAAGCAACTACACGCTCGTGCAGCCCCTCGGCTTGACCGGTGATATCAATCCACTCCCGATTACCGTCACTGCCGTCGGTCAGAACAAGGTTTACGACGGCACGACGACGGCAGGCGTCACTTTGGGCAGTACCGGCGTGCTCGCTGGTGACAACGTGAACTTCGCGGATACATCGGCAAACTTTGTTTCAGCAAATGCCGGCAACGGCGTCGGCATCAATGTGCTGGGTATCAGCGATACAGGTACGGATGCGGGCAACTACACATTCAACACGACGGCCAATACTGCTGCGAACATCACTCCGGTCATACTCAATCTGACAGGCAGTCGCGTTTACGACGGCACGACCGGTGCCGACGCCAGCCTCTTCGGTACCGATGGAGTATTGACGGGAATCAGCGGCCAGACGTTGACACTGAGCGGAACCGGTACGTTGTCCACCAAGAACGTAGGTTCGGAACAGCCGTTTGCTGGAGGTGGCTTGGCCGGGTTCACCTTGACCGGCAACGGCACGACGTTGGCCAGCAACTACACGTTCACAGGTGGCACCGATTGGGTGACGATCACGCCAGCGGTCATTACGGTCAGCGCGATCGGTCAGAACAAGACCTACGACGGCACCACGACCGCAGGCGTCACCTTGAATACAAGTGGCGTGGTTGCAGGAGACTCGTTGAACTTTACTGACGCGGCTGCAAATTTTGCCAACCCGAATGCTGGCGACAACATAGGGATCCTGGTCACCGGCATCAGCGCTACGGGGGCCGACCTGGGCAACTACACGTTCAATACGACAGCCAATACCAGCGCAAATATCAACCCAGTGATTCTCAACCTGACGAGTAGCCGCGTTTACGACGGCACAACCGGTGCCGACGCCAGTCTCTTCGGCACTGGCGGCGTGCTGACGGGCATTAGTGGCCAGACGTTGACGTTGAGTGGAACCGGCACTTTGTCGACCAAGAATGTGGGTTCGGAACAGCCTTTTGCCGCTGGCGGCTTGGGCGGCTTCACCTTGACCGGCAACGGCGCGACGCTGGCAGGCAACTACACGCTTAACGGTGGCACCGACTGGGTGACAATCACGCCACTGGCCATCACGGTCGATGCGACCGGCCAGAACAAGACTTATGACGGCACGACTACCGCCGGTGTTACCTTGAGCAGCGGTGGGATTTTGCCCGGTGACACGGTGAACTTTGGCGATGGTTCGGCGAATTTCAGCAGCCCGAATGCCGGAACCAACATATCGATACTGGTCAACGGCATCACTGGCAGTGGCACGGATGCGGGCAATTACACGTTCAACAACACAGCTACCACCAGCGCCAACATCGACCCTGCCGTGCTCAATCTCACCGGTACGCGTGTCTACGACAGCACCACGAATGCCACCGCCAGCCTGTTCGGGAGCAATGGCGTTTTGACCGGCGTCAACGGCGAAACTCTTACGCTGAGCGGCATCGGAACCCTATCGACCGAGAACGTAGGCTCCGAATTACCGTTTGCTGCCGGGGGGCTCGGTGGATTCACGTTGAGCGGAAACGGCGCAGCAATGGCGAGCAACTACACGTTCATCGGCGGCACGGACTGGGTCACCATCACTCCGGCGATTCTGGACGTGACTGGCACGACCACTACTAATCGGGTGTATGACGGCACCACAATCGACATGCTTAGCGGCTCCACGCTAAGCGGTCTGTTTGCAGGTGACAGCGTGGCGCTTGGCAATGACACCACCGGCACATTCAACAACAAGAATGTGGGCAACAACAAGCCGATCACCACTGCAATGACGATTGATGGTGCAGACGCCGGCAACTACATTCTGATCCAACCCACCGGACTCACTGCCAATGTCACTCCGTTGGGAATCATGGTGGATGCCACGGGAACCAATAAAGTGTACGACGGTAACACCTTGGATACTGTTGGCCTGAGCAGCACGGGCGTGTTGGCTGGTGATCAGGTGAATTTTGCCAGCACATCGGCGAATTTTTCCGACAAGAACGTTGGCAACGGCAAGACAGTCACCGTTGATGGCTTGAGCGATAGTGGCGCCGATGCAGGGAACTACATTCTGCTCAACACGACAGCCACGACGATAGCCAACATCACGCCACTCATGATCATGGTGAACGCAAAGGGTACCAACAAGATTTACGACGGCAATGCTGTGGATACCGTTTCACTAAGTAGCGCAGGCATCCTTCCTGGCGACCAGTTGAGCTTCAGCGATGCGTTGGCGCTCTTCAACAATAAGAACGTTGGCAACGGAAAACTGGTCAGTGTCAGCGGCATCACGGGTAGCGGAGCGGACGCCGGCAACTATGTATTCAATACGTCCACAACGACCGAAGCAAACGTCACGCCGCTGCCCATCAAGGTGATTGCAATCGGTATCAACAAGATTTTCAACGGCAACAGCAATGCCAATGTGACTCTGTTGGGTAATGGTGTATTGCCTGGCGATCAGCTTGGTTTCCGTTTCGGATCAGCTCAGTTTTCCAGTCCGTCGGTGGGTGACGGCAAGACAGTTACCGTAACGGGAATATCCGGCACGGGTGAAGATGCCGGAAATTATCTTGTGATCGATCCGACGGTAACCACGATTGCCGACATCACCGGCATGGGTGCGCTTGGCACAGGAGTACAGGACAGCTGGATTGCGCAAATTCAATCGGTCTTGTCTGACTCGCGACCGATTGCCACGCCCTACGGTTTGGCAGACGCGAACGTGGTGGGGGTCTACACCGGCAACCAGAAACTCAAGCACCGCCCAATCGAACGAAATCGCATACGTTCGGACTTCCATTCCGGCCTTGGTCTTAAAGTTGTCGGCGGTGGGGTGCGCTTGCCTACCGATGCGTCGCCATGAAAAGCTCTTTCAGAGAATGACTCTTATGCTCGCACCGACACGCGTCTCCAGTTTTGGTAAAGCGATGAAGATCTCACCACAAAACATAACTTCAAGGCTTTCGGTCCTCGGTCTGGCATTGTCGCTGGCACTGGGTACCTCGGCGGCGTACGGACAGGCTCGTGTTACTCCGCCACCGAACAGTGGTCAGATACTGCAGGAAATGCCGGCGCCCAATACGCAGCCGCCATCCTCAAACCTTGGGCTCAGCATTCAACGTCCGCTTTCGAACAGTTCGTCCGCCAGTACGGAGACATTTCCCGTGCGGTCGATCGAGATCACTGGCAATACATTGCTGCCGACGGATGCGTTGCACGCCCTGGTGGCATCAGGAGAGGGAAAGAATCTCTCGCTGAACGATCTCGACGCGCTTGCCGATCGCATTACCCAGGCCTATCACGCACACGGCTATCCACTCGATCGAGCCTATGTGCCGGCGCAGACGTTGCGAGACGGCATAGTACGAATTGCCGTGCTCGAAGCACGCTACGGGAACGTCACGCTGCAGAACCAGAGTGCAGTGTCCAATCACCCATTGAACGCGACGCTCGGTTCGTTGCAATCTGGCCAGCCGGTTTCCGAGTTTGCGCTGGAACGTAGCCTACTGTTGCTATCGGACATCCCTGGTGCTGCGGTCAACTCAGTACTGCGTCCAGGTGATGCCCCTGGCAGCTCCGACCTGGTGGTCGATGTTACTTCGATGCCGCGTTACACCGGTACGGTCAGCTTGGACGATTTCGGTAATCGATACACGGATCGCGTCCGCCTGAGCGGTACTTTCGACGTCAATGGCTTGTTCCACCAAGGCGATCTGCTGGACTTCACGGGCCTCACTTCCGGCAGCGACATGAACTATGGACGTCTTGGTTATCGTTACCTGCTGAATGGACAGGGCACGACGTTGGGCGCGGCGGTTTCGGGTCTCAATTACAGCCTAGGTAACGGACTATCCGATCTGGATGCGCACGGTACAGCGCAGGTGCAAAGCATCAATTTGTCCCAGCCATTCATTCGCAACACAGCCTTTAACCTGTATGGCCAGCTTGAGTTCGATCACAAACAATTAAGAGACGATATCGACGTGGCTTCGATCGAGACAGATCGCCACATCAATGCCTGGACAGCCACGTTGGCGGGTGATCAGCGCGATACGACGGGCGTGACGAATTTCAACGTCAGCACAACGTATGGCCATCTGGGATTCGATAACGAATTCGCAGATTTTATTGATGAGATCGGCCCACGTACGCAAGGTAGTTACACCAAGTACGACTTTTCCGTATCCCGACTGCAGCAACTGAATCCGACAAATGCGTTTTATCTCGGCTTCTCTGGGCAGTGGGCCAACGAGAATCTCGATACCTCGGAGCAGTTTTACCTCGGTGGCCCCAATACCGTGCGTGGTTATGATGTTGGCGTGTTGGCCGGCGCGCAGGGCAATCTGGCTACCATCGAATTTCGCCATGATCTGACCATTCCTGTATTGCCGGGACCGTGGCAACTTGCGCTGTTTGTCGATAGTGGTCACATACAGGAGTACAAGACGACATTCGCGCCTGGCCCGAACAGCGGTCGCGCCAACAGCGCGGGTATCGGCATGCACTGGTCGGCGCCGGACAACTGGGTGGTCAGCATCAGCGTGGCGACTCCGATTGGCAGCACGCCTGATTTGATCGGCCCCGACGTCAACACCTCGACGCGCGGCTGGGTGCAGGTGCAGAAAGGATTTTGAGCAGGGTTTGCATCGGCTCTCTCGGCAGTGAGCTCACCCAGGCGCCGAGCGTTCAATGCGATACGAACGAACAGCGTGCCGGGTGCAGCATGAGATTGCGCGTCACGCCGCCCAGCATCCACTCACGCAAACGACTGTGCCCGTAGGCGCCTGCCACCAGTAATCCGGCATCTTTCTGCTGAGCGATGGTATCGAGTTCGGCTGCATCGTTTCCTTGCGAGACAGTGGCCATGGTTTCCGCCGCAATACCGTGGCGAGCCAACCAATCGGCAACGTCCTTGAGCCGGTCACGGACAGTGGCGATCTGCTCGGCAGCGGTGATCTCCAGTACGGTCACGTGCGCTGCCTGTTTCAGCAATGGCAAGGCGTCACTGATGGCACGGCGTGCTTCCCTGGTTTCCTTCCATCCCACTACGACATTTTCCAGGCTCAGCTGATTGACGCCCGTCGGCACAACCAACACGGGGCGTGCCACCTGCATGATCAACTCACCGACATTCACGCAACGGGAAAAGTCGCGCGTCAGTCCTTTTTCCTCGGGACTGAAGATCAGCAGATCGGCGGCGTCGGCCTGTTGGGCAACGTAAGCTGCCAACGAAGAGGGAAGCACGGTAGAACGCCATTCCACCCGAGACGCCGTATTCTCAAAGGTAGCGCGAAAGGCGGCTTCAGCTTCGCTGATCTCCCTGTTCATCTCGATGCGATCCTGCTCGATCACATCCCCTGACAGGTAGCCATCGCCACAGCTGACCTGCAATGGCTGACAGGCGGCAATGCCGATCACGTGTGCGTTGAAGCGGCCAGCAAGATCGGTGGCTATGCGAAGGATTCCCTCATTGGAAACGCCCAGGTTCAGATGAACCATCAAGGTGGAGTAAGTCATGGGGCGGCTTCCAGGGAAAACCAGTAACGAGTGGAGGCGAGCGCAGTCCAAGACCTTGATGGACATTGCTGATGCCTGTATCTCCCATCATGCGCTTCTATACCGATGCGATAGCGCTACCGGTTCAAGATCGGTGTAAGCGCGGGCGACGTGCATCCATCCGTACTATAGTCGCCGCCACAACGAAGGGTTAAATAAAACACTTATTAAACAATGAATTAAATTGCATTCCTAAAATTATCTATGTCGTGGACCACGATAAACGACGTTTAGCTGTCTACGATCGATACATGTGTCTGCGGAAAGTCGCAGTACGCCCCAAGCGGCGCTCGCTAAAACCCAACTTCCGGATACGTGAAATATGAGCGATACCGACAAGCGGCCATACGATACCGGAGCCCCGTCAGATGACACGACCGCACCATGTTCGGTCGCGTCGCGGCGATGGACGCTGGTCGCTGCCGTTCTCGGATCGAGTCTTGCGTTCATGGACGGCACCGTTGTCAACGTGGCGCTGCCTGCCATTCAGCGCGACCTCAACGCTGTAGTTTCCGACGCGCAGTGGGTCATGGAGTCGTATGCACTGCTGCTATCCGCGCTGCTGCTGGTGGGTGGCGCGCTGGGCGATCGCTTCGGAAGGCGGCGTGTTTTCGTGATGGGAATTTCGCTGTTTGCGATCTCGTCGCTGGGGTGCGCGCTTTCAGGCAGCGTATTGCAATTGATCTTGGCGCGAGCCGTGCAGGGCGTCGGTGCGGCGCTGCTCGTTCCAGGAAGCCTGGCGCTTGTCAGTTCGGCTTACCCTGTGGCCGAGCGCGGCGCCGCCATAGGAACCTGGTCCGCATTCAGCGGTATCACCGCCGCCATAGGTCCCGTCGTTGGCGGCTTCCTGGTAGAGCATTACTCCTGGAAGTGGGCGTTTCTTTTGAACCTCCCGATCAGCGTTCTGCTGCTCATCATTTGCGCGATGAAAGTGCCAGAGAGCCTGAACCAGAAAAATCATAGCCCGGTTGATGTGAGAGGGGCCTTGCTGGCGGTGGTCGCGCTGGCCGGGATCGTGTTCGCGCTCATCGATGCGCCGAACGGATGGACTAGCACCGCGGTGCTTATCGCGGGCAGCGTCGGAATGGTTTCGTTGATACTTTTTTTCTGGTCCGAGGCGCACCAGGATCATCCGATGCTTCCTCTTAACCTGTTCCGCGAGCGCAATTTCGCGGGCGCGAACCTGCTTACCTTTTTGCTTTACGCTGCGCTGGGCGGAAGCTTCTTCTTTCTGCCGCTCAACCTGATTCAAGTACAGGGCTATGGTGCGACCGCAGCGGGCGCCGCTTTCATGCCCTTTGTCGTCATCATGTTCAGCCTTTCGCGTTGGGCCGGAAGGCTGGTCGATGTTTTCGGCTCCAAACTTCCCCTGATTATTGGACCCACAGTGGCGGCGATCGGCTTCGGCATGTTTGCCTTGCCGACGATCGGTGCGAACTACTGGACGACTTTCTTTCCAGCCATCTGCGTCCTGGGTCTGGGGATGACCATCACTATTGCGCCGCTGACGACCACGGTCATGAATTCGGTCAGCACCGATCTGGCAGGAACGGCTTCGGGAACCAACAATGCGATATCGCGTGTGGCTGGATTGCTCGCGATAGCCGTGTTTGGTGTGGTGTTGACCCATCGATTTGATATAGCCCTGGCGGCTGCACTTTCTCACTCACAACTTGCCTCGGCCATGGTGGCCTCGATTCTGGCCGAGCACCAGAAGCTGGCCGGGATCGTCATACCTTCCGAGGCGCCCCATCAGGACGCGCTCTTGCTCAAGCGAGCCATCGGGTTGGCCTTTGTCTCCGGATTCCGTTGGGTAATGATTATTTCCTCTGCGTGCGCGTTGCTGAGTGCCATCAGCGCATGGTTCCTGATCGACGGGAAGCGCGGCACGTTGGCTCGATAGCGCGCACGTCCCAGCTTCGTTGGCCGAGTACTGCTTGAAAGGATGGAACTTTCATTCTGGCGAATGGCCATGACTTAAGTCATTCATGACAAGTGCGCGAGCCTAAGCTAGTTTGGGTCACTTTCATGCTTGATGACTGTGATCCACATGCGTTACATGGTTTTACTGACGTTGTTGCTAGCGGGTCCGGCATTTGCCAGTGCAGGGCCTGTCGCACACACATCTGACGTCGTTCTCCCTGCAGCCGTTGACCGGCCCTATCCCGGCACGGTGACGCTTGACATTGATGCAACGGATACAAGGCACAAAATTTATCGAGTCCACGAGTCGATCCCTGTGCAGTCGGGATCCTTGACGACGCTTATGTATCCGCAGTGGGAGACGGCATCGCATGGGCCGACGGGTTCGGTCAGTCGGCTGGCGGGTCTGATGATACGCAGCGGTGATCAGGATCTGCATTGGTCCCGCGATCCCTACAACCCGTACGCGTTTCAAGTCCGCGTGCCGAATGATGCGCAAACGCTGGAGCTGCAGTTTCAGTTTCTATCTCCGGCGACTCCACGTGAGGGTGCCTTGTCGATGACCACGGCGCTCATCAATGTGCCATGGCAATCGATGTTGTTGTATCCCGCGGGATATTACGTCCGCGGCATACCCTTTACGGCCACGTTGAAATTGCCGCACGGCTTTAGCGCTTTCACGGCTCTAAACGCAGGGCATGTGTCCGACGACGACATGCTGCACTTTGACACCGTGTCACTCGAAACACTTGTCGATTCGCCGGTGTATGCAGGGTTGCATACCCGACGCATACAGCTGACGACGGACGCACATCCGGTGTACCTCGATTTGCTTGCGGACGCTCCGTCAGACCTGGCCATCAGTGATGAGGCGGTCGCGCGCTTCAGTCGAGGCGTCGAGGCCACCGAGAGGCTTTTCGGTGCGCCGCCGTGGAAACGATACGAGATGTTGGTCAGCCTGAGCGATACGTTTCCGGGGCCTGGCGGTACCGAGCACCTTGAATCGGCTGAGAACAATCTGTCGGCGGATTTCTTTACGAATGAGCACGGCCATCTGCTTGATCGCGACCTCATATGGCATGAGCTGGTGCACGCATGGAATGGCAAACATCGCTTGCCCGAAGGCCTATGGACGGCAGATTTCAACACGCCGTCGGACGACAGCATGCTGTGGGTGTACGAAGGACAGACGCAGTTTTGGGGCGAGGTGCTGGCAGCGCGCCTGGGTCACCGTTCGCGCCAGGACACGCTGGATCAATGGGCTTATGAGGCCGCCATGATGCTGGCACGCAAGGGCAGGGCGTGGAAGTCGTTGGCGGACAGCAGCCTGGATCCCGTGTTTGATGCCGGACACCACATTACCTGGACAGACTGGCAACGGCGTGAGGACTACTACCTCGAAGGCCCGTTGTTCTGGTTGGATGTCGACGCCACGCTGCGCGAGAAAAGTGGTGGTCGGCGATCACTGGATGATTTGGCGCACCGCTTTTTCCAGGGCGTGAACGCGACGCAGACCAGCACGTATTCGTTTGCGGATCTCTGCGGCGCGCTGAATCACATCGCCTCGTCTGATTGGGCTGCCTTCCTGAAGCAAAAATTGAACAGCCATGACGACAACGGCTTGCTGGATGGCCTCACGAAGAACGGTTATGCGCTTTCGTTCACTGACATACCCACGCCCTATTTTCTACAAAGCGAGCAGGACAACGGCGCGACCGACTTGACCTTCAGCATGGGTCTGACGGTGGACGCCAAAGGAAATCTTCGGTCGCTAGCCTGGGACGGTCCCGCTTTTCGCGCAGGCCTCAGCCTGGGTACGCGGATCGTTGAAGTGAATGGCAAAGCTTTCTCTGCAGAGAATCTCAAGTCAGCGATAACGGCTTCCTCACAGCAGCCCATCCGTCTGTCCATCGATGTCGATGGTGAGATTTCCACCGTCGTTATTCCGTACCAGGGCTCGCTGCGTTATCCGCATTTGGTGCGTATTCCAGGCACAGTCGACGGGCTCGCCAAGGTTTTGGCGCCGAAGTGAAAGCCGCGAATGTGTCCTATGAGTGAGCAGGCAAGGCCGGCTGCGGTGACGGGGTATAGCCATCGTCCAAGGTATGCAGGAACGCGATGATGTCGTTGATGTCCTGTTCCGTCATCGCAGGCGCGTCGCCGACATGCCGGTTGAACGGAGCGTCACTGGTGTCCACGTTGCCCCAGTAGGCCGCTGGAATGTCGTTGTACTGCGCGACCTTACCGTCGGCCCCACGAGGATAAATCCTGTCGGGCGTTATGTTGCGCAGATTGTAGAAATCCATCACCTGTTTCAAGGTGTGATAGACGCCGTTGTGGAAGAACGCGGAGCGACGGTCGACATTGCGCAAAGTCGGCGTCAGGAACATGCCGCAATATTGGGTCTGATTGGCAAGATCCTTCCTGACGGGACCGCAGAGACCGAGGTCAAAAGCAAGCGGGTTCTTGTTGAAGGGCAGGCTGGTATTGCGTGGTACGCCCAGCGCTTCGTATTGAGTATCGGTGAACAGCGGCGGTAAACCGTCCCTGCTCGGCTGGCTTAGGTGGCAGCCAGCGCAATTGGCCTTCTCAGGATCATTGAACAAGTTCAGCCCGCGCAATTCGGCCACCGTCAGTCGCGCGCGGCCCTGCAACCATGCGTCGTATTTGCTGGTGAACGGATGGAAGGAAGGATCCTCCACCTCGAAGCGACCGATGGCGAACATAGCTTCGGAAACCAGCTGCTGTGGATCGTCGAGAATGGCCGGCCCGAACAATGGGGCGAACGACTGCACATAGCGGGTGTGCTGCAGCTTGCGAGCGACGTCGGCTTCGCTGGCATTGGCCATCTCCACGGGGTTGAGCATCGGAATATAGGCTTGTCGCTGCAACGAGTCGGCGCGTCCGTCCCAGAACAGTCCGCCCTGGGGGACAATGGCGAGGGCAGTGGGTGCAGTGCCAGCAGATTTTTTCGCCTTGGGATCGTTACGAGTGGAAGCGGCCAACGCATTCAAATTGACCGGCGTTTCGACATCGCCAGCATCCGGTCCGATGCTGAAGGGCAGTTGCCGATACAAGTAAGCCAGTGACAGCGGTGGCCGATATCCAACGTTCTTCAGCTCCGGTCCACCGGGCTGGATGGTGAGCGCGTTGGGCGGGTTGTAGCCGTGCGTCGGGCTATGGCAGGACGCGCAAGACTGTTTTCCCGACGCCGACAGCGATGTGTCGAAGAACAACAACTTGCCAAGTTGGGCGACGGCACTCAGCGGCTCAACCCGAGGCAACTCCAAGCGGACAGGGTGCGGATTGGTCCCACTCGTATCGGTAGCCTGATTGTCTGTTTGAGCAGGCGTGTGTGCCTGGTCGACAAAGGCGTACGCGACCACGCAACTGAATACGCAGATCAGACACAGGAAGATTTTAAGCAGACGATCCCGTTGATGGGAGTCTCTTGGCAACAGGGTATGTGTGCGAAAGGGCATGCGGGGTCCATCGGCTCTGGAAGATCCCTGTCCCGCTGGATTATCCAGCGGGACAGGGATGTTCTCTAGGCTGTGGTGTTGTCTTTCGTCAAACGTTGCGAGCCAGCGCGCTGGAATCAGGAATGCGCGGGCTTGCCTACCGGGGTACCCTGCTCGGGATCCAGATAGAGCGCCTGTGCTTGCGTATCGAAGCGACCGCGGTTGAAGTCGAACATGCCCATGATGCTGCCGTCCTGCGCATCGTTCGAGCCTTGCCCGATGCGCTCTCCGCGCAGCCAGTTGTCTTCGATGAAACGCACGACCGAGGACTGCGTGAGGCGGGTGTTGGCGACGTAGTTGACACGTGCATAAGGTGATATGACCAGGAACGGGACGCGGGTGCCCGGGCCGCAGCGGCCATTGACCATACCGCCGTGCACACCCTCACCGGGCTTGGAGCCACGCGCGTCGCATTTCCCCACACCATTGAGCTGATCGGCACCGATCACCGATCCCTGTGCCGTGGTCGAGTCAAACGATGCCGTCGTGGGCGAAGCATAGCGATGGTCGTACCAGCCATCGGAATCGTCATACGTGATGATGATCGCCGTGTTCTTCCAGTCCGGCTGCTGCTCCAGGAAATTGACCACCTTCACGATGAAAGCCTGCTCATCCAGCGGATCCGAATTGCCGGGATGCGCATCATCCACTGCCGGCGGTTTCAGATAGCTGACCGAGGGGAAATTGCCCGCCGACACGGCGTCAAAGAAATCGTTCACATCGTACTCGTGGTGAACGGGCGTCGAGGTGCTGTCCTTGTCGTCGGTGTAACCGATCTTGTCCACCGAGGTGGGGCGTGCGTGGGTCGGGTTCGAAGTGGAAGCGTAGTACTGGAACCAATTGTGATGAGGCGTGTAATCGGTCTCGGTGGCACTAAGAACACTGGAGAAGGTGCTGCGCTTGCAGCCCGTCGTTCCGTTTGTATTGGTGGCGGTCAGGTCGAAGCCGCCCATGAAGCCACCCCAGGTCAGGTGCTTCTCATTCAGCAGATCGCCAATGTTCTTCGATGTCATTTGAACCGTGCTGGAGGTCGAGGAGCACGAGTCGTTGGCAGGGTCGGTATCGCCGATCAGTGACAGACCACCATGGCCATCGGGGATGGTCGACGCCGTGCCGAGTACCACGCTGGCACCATTATTCGTACCCGATACAACTTCCACGGCACCAGGTGTCGAGGGACCATAAGTGTCGGTATACGCGTTGTCGTCCATCGCGAAATGCTGCGCGTAGTTCCACATCGCCGTTACGGTATTGCCGTCGAAATAACCCATGACCAGGCCATGGGTGCCGAAGGCGCCGGTGGTGGTGACGGTGTTGTTGCCGGTGTAGAGCGGAAACCGGTCAGCTGCGCCGTTGTCGTAGGCCAGTTGTTCGGGCGTATACGAATGGTTCTGGCCTTCGGTGTTGGCCTGGGTGCGATCCAGTCGGAATGGGTTGACTGCATTGACACCGTTAACCGGATTGAGCTTGTTCGGATTCTGGGTCAGCAGTGCCCGCGTCAGTCCTTCGACATGGGGCGTCCACGGCGAAGCCCTGAATACGGGTTCACCTGGCGGATTTGCGGCCACCGGATAGGTGCCGAAGTAATGGTCGAACGAGCGGTTCTCGTCGAAAATCACCACCAGATGCTTGATTGGTGTTGCGGTCTCAACCGCATCCTGAGGAGAAGTCCGGGACCCCGGCCCGGAATGATCGCCTCCGAACGGAAAATCTTGATTTTGGACCGGGCCGCCCTGGGCATAGGCTGCAACGACGAATGCCATGGCGGCGATAGAAATGGGTAGCAGTGCCTTTCGTAACATATGAAGACTCCTGACGTGCGTCTATGACATAGGCCAGTTACCGGGCCTAATTCAGCGGATTCCCCGTCCAGCTGCCGCAAGCGAGGGCTGCCCCAGACTCACGGTTCGACCCGAATTGAACCATTCGCAGATGAACGTTTCGGGACAGTTTTTCGAAGGAAATAAGACGCCCGTCGAGGGTGCGACGGCGTGCCTGATTACGGGCATCTTGCGTCGGTCCAAGGCCGCGCGGGGGGCCTTGCCGAGAGTGGGATTCGAAGCGGCTCATGCACGGTGAGGCGCGTCTATAAACCTCACTTTGCGCGCGAGTTGGGCGCCGTCACGACGCAAGCGACCCGCTACGTTACCAACTTATGACATATGCGCTCGGTCACTGGACGGGTCTACGCTGAGTCATGTCCAAGCACACATTGGCAAAAGCTCTCGCGTTGCTCGTTGCGCTAATGGGGTTGCCCATGGCAGCGCTTTGCAGCTCGCCACAAACGCAAACATCACTGAGTACCGACGTCCCGAGCGATTTTCTTCCGGAGGGGATGGCCTGGGACGGAAAACACCGGCAGTTCCTGCTGGGCAGCATTCGGCTGCACCGGGTGGACGTGGTCGATCCTCGCAGTGGGCACTCGCGACCCTTTGCCACTGCGCCAGGCAGCGTGCTCGGTTTGCAAATAACTCCAGACGGCCACGAGTTGTGGGGTGTGTGGACATCGTTTGGGAAGGGCTTCAATCACAATGCGAGCACGGGAATTATTGCCTGGTCACTCGACGACGGTCATCGTCTTGGCGCATGGCCGTTGGCGGACAAGGATCCCCGCGTGAATCTGGGTGACCTGCTTATGGTCGACGCACACAGCATAGTTACCACCGATAGCGGTACCGGGGCAGTTTATGTGTTCGATCGTCAGCGTAAAACGTATCGCGCGATTGTTCCGGCGGGCCAATTCGATTCGCCGCAAGGCATCGCCAGAGGCCGTATTCCAGGCACGGTCTATATGGCGGAGTACTCCACCGGCATCTGGCGCATCACGTTGAACAATGGCCAGCGCCAGCACCTTGTGCCGAGCGACAAGGTGCTTGGACTCGATGGTCTCTACCGCGCTGGCGACACGTTGATCGCCGTGCAGAACGGTACAAAAATTCCGCGCATCCTGTCCATCGAGCTCGGAAAAGACGACACCATCGACGGCGTAGCCATATTGGCCGCGGGTCGAAAAACCTGGTCCGGCCCGACGCTTGGCGCCGTGGTGGGCGATCGCTTCTGGTTCAACGCGACAGGCCAATGGGATCTGTTCGATGACGAACTACGGCCAGTGCCGAAGGCTCACTTGCAGCCAGTGCTGCTGGACTCGGTTGTCATAGCGCCTGCAGCGCTGAAGCAGTCATGACCTGCGACCAGGAAAGCATCCGTTGAAAAGTAACTGTCACCACGATCAATCCGGCAAACGGGAATCCCCATGGTTGAACTGACCCGCCGTCAATTTCTGGCTGCTGCCGCTGCCCTGGGTGCGTCGGCTATCTGGAGCAGGTTGCCTGCGACCACATCACAAGCTGTCTGGCGCGAACGGCGGGACCGTTTTGCGGAAGGCGTCGCTTCGGGTGATCCCGGTCCGGACAGCGTGCTGCTGTGGACACGGTGCCCACCACTGGCGAATGAGGCCGCTTCGGTGCTTCACCTCGAAGTGGCTGAAGATCCGGCGTTTCATCATGTAGTCGCCGATGGCGCGGTGCGTCTGACATCCGACGCCGACTGGACGTGTCGTGTGCTGATCGGTGGATTGAAGCCGTCCCATGAATATTGGTATCGCTTTCGAACCCCTCAGGGCGAAGGCAGTCGCGTCGGCCGCACGCTGACTGCGCCGACGCCTGACGATGTGCGGCCAAGGAAGTTTGCGTTTGTCTCCTGCCAGAACGTCAACATGGGTGCGCAGAACGCCTATCGCCGCATGATTTTCGAAGACGAGCGCGCATCGCCCGAAGAGCGCCTGGGCTTTGTACTTCATCTGGGCGACTTCATCTACGAGTTGGTGTGGTATCCGGAAGACAGGCCGCACATGTATGACCGGACCACTCGCGACATTGTCCGCTACGCCCATGGCGAAAAGATCGACGATTTTCATGTCCCTTCAAACGTCGACGACTACCGCAGCGTTTATCGCGCTTATCTACATGACCCCGACCTTCAGGACGCGCGTGCGCGCTTTCCTTTCGTGTCGATCTGGGACAATCACGAATTCAGCTGGCAGGGATGGCAGAGCCTGCAGAAATTTGACGGCGTTACGCGTTCCGCGCAGACACGCAAGGTCGCGGCCAATCAAGCGTGGTTCGAATTCCATCCTGCTCGTATTAAAAAGCCAACCTTGTCGCTGGAGACATTCGATCCGCCAGCAGTGGTCAACGCGCCGGTGACGCATTTTGACGACGCCGGCTTGGGACAGGAACCCAACAATCTCACTGCGCTGGGCAGCCTGACTGGATACCGATCCCTGCGATGGGGTGAGCATATCGATCTGATCATCACCGATCAGCGAAGCTACCGTTCGGAAGAGCCGACCGGCAGGGAGGAGGCCAAAGCTTTTTCCAGCAAGGATTTCCCTGAATTCTTTCCTGAAGAAGCGCAGATGATTTTAGATGCAGGGCGCGCTTTCAACCATGGCCGGCCGCCGGCGGATATTCCCTACGGCGATCAAAAAATTCCGAATTTCCAGCGGGACCGTCCGCCGCAGACGATCTTGGGCAGTGCGCAAAAAGAGTGGTTTCTCGGCAAGCTCAAGCAGTCGACGGCAACCTGGAAAATCTGGGGCAACACGACTGCAACTCTCGATATGCGGGCTGACCCGCAGAATCTTCCCGCAGGGCTGACCAAACCGTGGCCGGGCACAGGCTATGCAGGTTTTGGTGGTGGTGATCATGGCAGCGCCTACGTCGAGCGCGGCGAGGTCTACGACACGGTCGCGAGCGAAGGCATCACTGGCTTCGCCATCATTGCCGGTGATCGGCACAGTTTCTGGGCGGGCCTGGCTGCTAAATCCCTTCCACCGCAGAAATTTGAGCCGGTTGGGGTGGCCTTTGTCGGCGGTTCCATATCGGCACCGGGAATGGTCGAAGCGATCGAGCACGGATTTCCCAAAGATCACCCGTTGCGGCCGCTCTTTCTGATTGACCGCCCAGGCGTTTCAAAACCTGAGCCTGCCGTCAACCTGTTGCTGCATCATGGCGTCCGCTCGTGTCTCGAATATGCGAAAAGCGGCGACCTGGAGAAGGCTCATGCGAAGTCCAATGCGGCGCTGTCACCGCACCTGGCCTTCGTTGATATGGGCGGCCATGGCTACGCCACAGTGCGAGCCTCGGCGGAATTTCTCGAAACCGAATTCGTGTGCATTCCACGACCCATCGAGCGCAGTCAACTTGCAGACGGTGGCCCCTTGCGTTACCGCGTGATGCATCGGGTTGCACTGTGGAAGAAGGGCGAGCAACCGCAGCTTCAACAGAAAATTCTCGAAGGCGATGCACCGCTCTCCGTTTGACAATGACTACCGCCATCGTCCTCGCCAACGTGGCGGGAAGCGCAAGGCACTGCCGTTACGGTCGGGCCGGGAGTAACGTGGACATGTTGTCCGCCAGCTGATGGGGCGGTGGGAGAGGTCCATGCGCATACCCGCTTCGATGGAGGTTCCATGAATCAGCATTTCGATGCGGTCGTGATCGGTGCAGGGCAGGCAGGGCCTCCACTGGCGGAGAGGCTTGGAAAGGCAGGCCAGCGCGTTGCCGTGATCGAACGCAAGCTCGTTGGCGGCACCTGCGTCAACACGGGCTGCATACCGACCAAGGCCATGGTGGCCAGCGCCTATGTGGCGCATATGACGCGTCGTGCGCATGAGTACGGCGTGGGCCAGGCTGCGGATCCACGGGTCGATATGCGACGTGTGTGGGAACGTACGCAGGGCATATCCGGCGATGCTCGCGACGGCGTCGATGGTTGGCTTCGCCATATGACCAATGTGACCTTGCTCGAGGGTCATGCGCGGTTTGAGTCGGCAACGACTCTGCGCGTCGACGACACTCTCATCGAAGCGGAATCATTTTTTATCAATGTTGGAGGTCGCGCATCCGTGCCCGCGTTTCCTGGCATTGACAGCGTGCCGTACCTCACCAATACGGGAATGATGGAGCTGCGCGAGTTACCCGAACACCTGATCATTGTCGGTGGCAGTTACATCGGCCTGGAGTTCGGTCAGATGTTTCGCCGCTTCGGTTCCAGGGTAACCATCGTCGAGCGCTCAACGCGCCTGTTGCCGCGTGAAGACGAGGAGGTTTCTGCAGCCATTCTGAAATTACTGCAGGACGAAGGCATCGTCGTTTATCTCGGAGCTGAGTGCATTGCGCTGGATGGCAAAGCTGGCGCAGTGAGAGTGAAGGCCGAGGGCAATCAGCTTTGCGAAAAAGAGATCGGAACCCACTTGCTGCTTGCTGTAGGTCGTCAACCCAATACCGATGACCTGGGTCTGGACAAGGCAGGAGTCACCGTCGACGCACACGGTTACGTCCAGGTGGACGACTACTGCCGCAGCAACGTACCTGGCATCTGGGCCATGGGCGACTGCAATGGGCGCGGAGCCTTTACGCATACGTCCTATAACGATTTCGAGATCGTTGCAGCGAACGTCCTGGATGGAGATCCAAGGCGCATCTCCGATCGCATCCTCGCCTATAGCTTGTTTACCGACCCACCGCTGGCGCGTATCGGCCTCACCGAACACGAGGCACGGCAATCCGGTCGCGACGTTCTGGTGGGCGTGCGGCCCATGTCACGGGTGGGGCGCGCCGTCGAACGCGGCGAGACCATCGGGTTCATGAAAGTCATCGTGGATGGAGCGACGCAACAGCTGCTGGGCGCGGCGATTTTCGGCATCAATGGTGACGAGGCGATTCATTGCCTGCTGGACGTGATGTATGCCAAATCGCCTTATACCGTCGTGTCCAGAGCCGTGCACATCCATCCAACGGTGGCTGAGCTGTTGCCCACGGCACTGCAAAGCCTGCAAAAAACCTAGTTGAAATATGGCGTCATGTCGCCACACGATCGATTTCATGAGATGGTTTGCTACGGTGCCTGGTCCTGTTTCGAGTTTTCCCTGGAGATAGTTCATGAAAGGTTCTGACCTGTTCGTCGCAGCGCTTGAGAACGAGGGCGTCGATCGAATTTTTGGCATTCCGGGGGAAGAAAATCTTGACGTCGTCGAGTCCATTCGACGCTCGTCCATTCAACTCATCCTGACCCGCCATGAGCAAGCTGCCGCCTTTATGGCCGCTACGTATGGACGGCTCACCGGCAAGCCCGGCGTGTGCATCACCACGCTTGGTCCTGGCGCGTTGAACCTCACTACCGGTGCCGCGTACGCTTTGTTGGGCGCGATGCCGATGATCATGATCACTGGTCAGAAGGCCATCCGGTCGTCCCGCCAGGCACGCTTCCAGATCGTGGATATCATCTCGACGATGAAGCCGCTGACGAAGCTGTCACGTCAGATCATCTCTCCGACGATGATCCCGGCGATGGTGCGTGAAGCTTTCCGCGTGGCAGAAGAAGAGCGGCCAGGGCCCGTACTTCTGGAACTCCCCGAAGATATCGCCGCGGAAGAGTGCGATGAAGTGGCCCTGGTGCCTTCACATCCGATCGAGCTACCCCAAGCGAGTAGCGAAGCGCTTGATCGCGCGGCACAGTTGATCATGCAGGCGAAGTCGCCGCTGTTGATGCTCGGCGCAGCGGCATCGCGGCCACGCTCGACAACGGACCTCGCCCAGTTCGTGCTGCGTACGCAAATTCCGTACTTCACCACACAAATGGGCAAGGGCACGGTGCCGGGTGGTAGCGAGCTTTACATGGGCACGGCGGCGCTCTCCGAACGTGACTATGTGCACGAGGCCATCGAACGCGCCGATCTTATTGTCACCATCGGTCACGATACCGTCGAGAAGCCGCCTTTCATCATGGGTGTCAAAGGGCCGAAGGTTGTTCATGTGGGTTATCAGCCTGCCAACGTCGAGCAGGTCTATTTCCCCCAGGCGGAAGTCATCGGCGATCTTGGACCGTCGTTAAGACAACTCGCAGATCGCATCGAAGGCAAGATCCCACACGCGCAGGCTCTCTTGCCGTTGCGCGAAGGCATCCTGGATCGGATCGCTGCTCGTGCCACTGAAGACCGCTTCACGCCGCAACGATTGGTGCATGACGTTCGCGAGGTCATGCCGGCGGACGGTATCCTGTCGTTGGACAACGGAATGTACAAGATCTGGTTCGCGCGAAACTATCGGACACGAGTTGCCAATACGCTTCTGCTTGATAACGCGTTGGCAACGATGGGCGCGGGTCTGCCTGCAGCGATCATGGCTGCGATGTTGTATCCGCAACGTCGGGTCATGGCGGTTTGCGGTGACGGCGGCTTCATGATGAATAGCCAGGAATTGGAGACGGCGGTAAGGCTTAGGCTCAATCTTGTCGTTCTGATTCTCGAGGACAATGCCTTCGGGATGATCCGCTGGAAGCAATCCGTCGATCAGTTCCCCGACTTTGGGATGACCTTCGGCAACCCTGATTTCGTCACCTATGCCAAGGCCTATGGCGCTACGGGAACAAGGGTGAATGCGGTCGCTGAATTGCGGCCCATTCTGGAGAAGGCGTTTACGGATGGAGGCGTGCAGCTTGTCGTCGTGCCCATCGACTACTCGGAAAACAAACGAGTGCTGGTCGACGAATTGCAGCGACGTCTGCCGGTAGAGAAGGGTGCATGACGATGGCGAAGACACTTCAGGTTTTGCAGGCGTTTGATCGGGCCGTCATCACCGAGATCCCGGTGGACGATGCCCAGGCGCTTGAAAGCAAGCTCGCTGCAGCGACGCGAATGATGCGAGATCGCGATGCATGGCTTAAACCCCATCAGCGCAGCGCCATTCTTTTACGTGCCGTCGGTCTGCTCGAGGCGCGGCAAGCGCATTTCGCTCAGCTGATTGCGCGGGAAGGGGGCAAACCCTATACCGATGCGGCGGTCGAGGTTGTCCGGGCCATCGACGGGCTGCGCAATGCGGCGGACGAACTGCGTGGCTTTGCGGGTCGGGAAATTCCCATGGGTCTTACGCCGGCCAGCGATGGCCGATGGGCGTTCACCACCAAAGAGCCGATCGGGATTGTCGCTGCCATATCGGCCTTCAATCACCCGTTGAATCTGATTGTTCACCAGGTGGCGCCAGCAATCGCGGTGGGTTGCCCGGTCATCGTGAAGCCGGCGACAGCAACGCCACTATCCTGTATCGATTTTGTCGCTCTTCTTCGGGAGGCCGGCCTCGATGAACCGTGGTGCCAGACCTTCATCACCGATGACAACGCGTTGGCGGAACGTCTCGCGACAGATCCACGCGTGGCATTCCTGAGCTTTATCGGATCGGCAAAGGTCGGCTGGTATTTACGTGGCAAGCTGGCCCCAGGAACGCGCTGTGCCTTGGAACATGGCGGCGCCGCGCCAGTGATTGTCGACCGAAGTGCCTCGCTGGATCGAATCATCGAACCGATCGTCAAGGGTGGCTACTATCACGCGGGTCAGGTTTGCGTTTCCACACAACGAATCTTCGTTCACACGGATATCGTGAAGGAGTTCGTCGACCGACTTGCAGCGCGGGTCCAGTCGCTTCGTGTGGGTGACCCACTGCTGCGAGAGACCGAAGTTGGCCCACTGATCAACCCGCATGAAGCAGATCGGGTGATGTCCTGGACTGACGAAGCAGTGTCTGCTGGCGCAAAGATCATCGGTGGCGGCCGCCAGTCCGAGACCACGCTGACGCCAGCTATCCTGATCGAACCGGCCGCCGACGCAAAAGTTTCACTGCTTGAAGTTTTCGGCCCCATCACGTGCGTCTACGGATTTCAGAAGCTCGACAAGGCGATCGACGTCGCCAACTCACTGCCGTTCGCGTTCCAGGCCAGCGTGTTTTCGACCGACATTGGGCCGGCGATGCGAGCTGCGCGGCGCCTGGACGCCTCCACCGTGCTGGTCAACGATCACACGGCGTTCCGTACTGACTGGATGCCATTCGCGGGAAGGCGTCAATCAGGTTATGGCGTTGGCGGCATACCGTATTCGATGGAAGAGATGTCACAAGACAAGATGGTGGTTCTGCGCTACGACGGATAGCAGAGAGCACCCATCACTGCGGTGTGGGCTACATGCTGTTGTCACATGTTGTCGATCATGCGACACGCTCGACCCACTGAGCACGCCAGGCAGGAGCATCAAAGGGATCGGCGAAGTATTGAGTCTCGTGCGACACCTTCCCATCCCGGAACTCCATGATGCTCACGGTGTAGGCACGCTTGCCTTCGTAGGTAATCACATACTCGGTCATCCACAGACAGCCTTCTCCAACGATACGTCGCACCACAAATCCCGAAGGTTTGCCGGGGTGATGGCTGCGTAGTGATTGCAGGTTGTGCCGACCGTGGATGATTTCGCCTGACTGCGGGTACTCGCACACCGCGTCATCGTGATAAATCTCATGCTCGGCAACCTGATCACCCGCAGCGGATGCCGCCCAATGCTGGTCAAGGGCTGCCCGAATGTTTTGCGCTTCCATCTTCGACCTCGACCAAGTTCGTAGGCTTTCCCGGAACATGCCAATCCGCGCATCCTAAACCTAATCCCATACACGGGTACGGTTGCACCGCGCAGGAACGTCGTTGTCGCCGTAACCAGCGGCGAAGATGTGGGCGTACCATGCCATTTCAGCGGACAGTGCCGGATCTAAGCCAAACATCCCCTGGAGTGATCAGACAATGAACACTGCATACATTTCCATCATCGCTGCGCTCGCCGGTTCAACGATAGGTGGTCTCACCTCGCTGATGGCTTCCTGGCTGACCCAGCGCGTGCAGTTCAGCGCGCAAGTGCGCACAGCCCAAATGAGTAGACGCGAAGAGTTGTACAAGGCTTTCATCGAAGAAGCATCGAGATGGTACGCCGACGCCTACGAGCACGATGCCCCCAAGGTCTCCAATCTCGTTGGGCTGTACGCCATGGTAAGTCGGATGCGCGTTCTGTCATCGCCAGAGGTCGTTGAAAACGCAGACATGGTCGTGCGCATCATCATCGAGACTTACCTGGCACCGAATAAAACGTTTAACGACGTGACCGAAATTCTTGATGACAAA
>Ga0302228_10000649_pt1 | contig 27821 bp, 23 predicted proteins | sample II_Palsa_N1_2_FD_193519 | JGI IMG/M metagenome (GOLD analysis project Ga0302228, IMG submission 193519) | Peat permafrost microbial communities from Stordalen Mire near Abisko, Sweden - II_Palsa_N1_2 | ecosystem: Environmental > Terrestrial > Soil > Palsa > Peat permafrost | place: Sweden... | reverse complement strand
GGCATCATGGCCACGCGCACCATCCCCAACCGACGTGACCGGCTGGCGACGATCCTGCTGGCGCCAGTGATGACCTGCTCGGCGCGCCTGCCGGTGTATGCGCTGATCATCGCGGCATTCATTCCGAACCGATCCGCCGGCCCCTTCAATCTGCAGGGCCTGGTGCTGTTTTCGCTCTACGTCGCCGGTGTTGCCGGTGCGGTGCTCGCGGCGCTGGTGATGCGACGCGCGACGCGCGGCTCGGGGTACGCGCCGCTGCTCATGGAACTGCCCGAGTACCACTGGCCCAACCCCCGTAACCTGTTCATGGGTCTCTGGGAGCGCACGCAGATTTTCATGACCCGCGTGGGCACGATCATTCTCGCTCTCATGGTGCTGATGTGGTTCCTGGCCAGCTATCCGCAACCGCCGGCCGGTGCCACGGGGCCCGCCATTCGCTACAGCTTTGCCGGCATGGCAGGGCATGCTCTTGAGACCATTTTCAAGCCGCTCGGATTCAACTGGCAGATCAGCGTCGCGCTGGTGCCCGGGCTTGCGGCGCGCGAGGTGGTCGTCGGCGCGCTCGGCACGGTGTATTCACTCTCGGGCGCCGGCAACGGCAATATCGAGGAGGCGCTGCGCCCCATGATTGCCAGCGGCTGGAGCCTGGCGACGGCGCTGTCGCTGCTGGCCTGGTATGTGTTTGCGCCGCAATGTCTGTCCACGCTCGTGACGGTCCGGCGGGAAACCAACTCCTGGCGCTATCCGCTGATCATGATGGCTTATCTGTTTGCGATGGCTTATGTATTCGCCTTCGTGACTTACCATGTGGCGCGCGCCCTGGGGGCCTGATGCTGCAGCAACTGATCATCGCGATTCTCGTTCTGTGCGCCGCCGGCTACGTTGCCTGGAGCTTCATGTCGATGTCGCGGCGGCAGCGGCTGCTGGATCTGCTGGCGGCGCGCGGTATCGCCCAACCGTGGGCCGATGCGCACCGCAAGCGCCTGCTGACCCCCGGCTGCGGCAACTGCGCGGCTTCGACCGATCACGTCAAAGGCGGCCGGCGCTAGCCTGAGCGCCGTTTCAGCCGACGGAAGGTGCGCCCAGCTGGGGCGTACAAAGAAAAGCCCCGCGCGGGGCGGGGCTTTTCAATCGACCTGATCTCTCAATGACTTCAGTGAATTGTGTACTTCAGATTCAGATAGAAGGTCCGCAGCAGCGGGTTTGTAAGGGTTGAATTGTAGCCCGCCGCAAAATTGCCTTGCGATGCATTGGTGAACGGCGGATTCGTATCGAACAGATTCTGTATCCCGAACATCGCGGTCAGCGACTTGATCGGCCTGTACGACACGTACGTATTGAAAGTCGAGTAGGCGCCCACGGTCCTGGTGGGACCCGACTGAGTCGGCCCGGTGTTGAATTCGTCCTGATAGGACGACAGGTAGCGGTTGCTCAGTCCGGCACCAAACATCGATTCCGGGCTGGTCCAGTCGACCCTGATGGTATGCGTCCAGCGCAGCGCCGGCTGATACACGGTTCCGCCCGCCGAAGAACCCACCAGATTGACGGTGGGGCCGCCAGTGTACTCCTGCCAGTTGAACTTCGTGACCGTGGTCCCTTCCACATCCTCGTGGAACTTTCCGATCGGAGTCCGCTGCTGGTATTGGATGCTCAGATCGAACCCGGCGGTCGTGACCGAACCCGTATTCTGGTAGTTCTGCAGGATGTAGCCGCAGGTGGTAGCCGTGTAAGGCGTGCAATCCGCGGCCTCTTCGATCGATGGCGTGAGCGTCCCGGAGCTGTTGGTCACGATCTGACTCGCGAGTCCGGTGGGATTGGCATAGATAGCCGTTGGCGGAATGTTGGCAATGGTGTTCTTCAGGTTAATCCGGTAGTAGTCCACCGTGACACCCATATCCGCGATCGGCTGGACCACGAAACCGAGATCGAAATTCTGCGAAGTCTCCGGCGAAAGGGTCTTGTTTCCGCCGAACAACCCCAGTCCCTGCGTGCTGCAGGTCGCCTGACTCCACTCCGGATTGGAATAGGGCGGTACGCAGAACGGGTTGCCCAGCCCCATATTGCCGCTGGTCGAGGCTGACAGGTTATTGGGCTTGTACAGGTCGTACAATGTTGGCGCCCGGAAGCCCGTCGACGCGGTCCCGCGGAAGGTCAGAATCTCGAATGGCTGGTAGCGCAGTGCCAGCTTGCCATTGTTGGTCAGGCCGAAATCGCTGTACCGGTCCTGCCGATCCGATACGTCCAAATCAAGACCCTTGGCCATCGGCACGTCCAGCTCGAAGAAGACCGCCTGCAGCGTGCGAGCCCCTTCGATCGACTGATTGGTATATCCCGTTGCAGCCTGGACGAGGGTGTTATACGGGGTCGTGGCGTAGGAGAAGTTGTCGCCTTCCAATGAGAAGCCCAGCGCGAAGGTCGCGTTTGTCCCCGCATTGAACAGGTCGCCCAACTCGTGGTTGGCGTTGCCATCGAAGCTCCACCGCTTCATCCGGCCGTTGGCGTATACGCCATTGATGTACGACGAGTTGATCAAGGATTGTCCGGCCGCCGTCTGGGGTCCGAATGGGTTGATCAGATCGCTGAGGTTCCCGCCGGGCGAAAGAATGGCCTCATTCGGATAGCCGGAAACGTTGCGGTTGTCGTTGTTGTTCTGGCTGAAGTTGAGATTCAGCTTGTAGTCCCAACCGCCATTATTGCCGGCGAACGTCAACAGCCAGCGCTGCTCGTCATTGATGTAGCCGCTGTAGCGGTTGTTGGCGGGATCGCTCCAGACCGCATCGATGGGACCGCCCAGAGCCGGCCCCGCGCCGGGAGTGCAGCCCTGCCAGCAAGTTGTCAGCTGGGCCGCTGTCGGGTAATAGGTCGGGTTGGTCGCGGGCGTCATCTGAAAGAAATAGAACATGGGACCGCTCCAGGCTGTCACCTCGGAACGGGCCACCAGATACTGCAGCGAAAGGGTGTTGTTGCCCGGGAGCGACTTGGTCAGCGTGGCCATGATGGACAACTGGGTCGCATCCGGCAGCAGATCGGTCGCGGCGGAATACCGATAGGCGCAGTTGCCAAAGTATGTGGTCAGATAAGGATTGCCCGCGCAGCCCGGGTAGCCTGGCTGCCAATACGCACCATTGGCATCGATGACTGTGCCGGGCCAGGTTCCTGGATCGTTCGTCTGGGCGACGCCATTGCCCGGATAAAAGCCCGCGGCGGAAAACGCCCGCTGCGTCGCCTTCAGTTCGTTTTGCTTGCTGTAACTTGCCGTCACCATGGCGTTGTAGCCGTCGTTGACCAGGTCCCCATGTCCGGCCGTCAGATTGACGTAGTCCGACGAGCCGCCCGATCTTTGCGGACGCTCGGCATTGGCCTGAATTTCAAGTCCCTGGAAATCCTTCTTGGTGATGAAGTTGATGACGCCCGCTATGGCATCGGAACCGTACAGTGCCGATGCGCCTTCCCGAAGTACCTGGATGCTCTCGATCGCCGAGAACGGGATACCTGTGAGGTCGACCGCATTGCCGGAGAAGGCATTGTTGGCCAGGCGCTGGCCGTCCATGAGTATCAGGGTACGTCCTTCGCCGATGCCACGTAGGTTGGCATAAGTGCCACCTCCGGAAAACGTCCCGATGGACGAGGCGATGTTGATCTGCGACGGGACGTTGGCGGAAATCAGGCTGAGCGCCTGCTCCACGTTGACTACGCCCTGGTTCGTAAGGTCTTGCGCCGTCACGACCTGAACCGACTCCGCAGTCTCCGCGGCCGGTCTCGCGATCAGCGAGCCTGTAACGATGACTTCCTGCAGTTGCTGGGTCGTGCCGCTATCATCGGAGGCCGCAACGTCCGCGGCGCTGACCGGATGGGCGGCGACTATGAAGCACGCCGCGATGGCGCTGGCGCTGGCTAGCAGTGCGCGGCGCACAGTCTGAATGACTGCTGTGCCCGCTGCTCGTGCCGAGGTATCAAGGGCGTCCGAGGCCCGATCTTCGAGTGAACCTTGCATGCAAATCTCCCCTCAAACGGACTGAGCAGGTTTTGTCTGTTAATCGACAGAGACCGGCGCAGTCATTGGCGTCTAGTAACATGCAGCCCTACGGCCCTTGGCCGATTGAGATCCGGCTGCTCCCCTAAGTGTGGCGCTAGCATAAACAATATTTTATGCGACACAACAACTTGTAGCAGCCATGCAACATCTTTTTGTTACATCAAGCGGGGCCGCCGGGAGCCTTCGGGCAGCACCAGAGGCCATTTACTGTACGCTTAACCAGTAAATGTTAGTAATTCGCAACAGGCGCACCAAGGCTGCGCGTGGTTGCACCAGCCTAGTTCCGGGCTGGTCCCGCGATTCCGGTACCGAACAGCTTGTGCTGAACCTGGTCGCCGACCCGGATACCGAGCGTGGCGCATTCCCCACCGGCCAGCTCGAGCACCGCCTTGACGGCGGCAGGCGAGGAAATGATGTCTTCCGAGCGCGGGGTGGCATGCTCATGGATCGCCACGATGTGCCCCTTGGCGTCGATGAACAGCATATCCAGCGGAATCAGCGTGTTCTTCATCCACATGTGCATGACGCGCGGTGCGTCCTGCGGAAACAGCATGCCCTGATCGGTGGGCAGCCACTGCAGGAACATGAGGCCCTGTTCGGAGCGTTCGGGTGTGTCGGCGATCCAGACCGTGAACCATTCGGCGCCCTTGTGAGTCCGGATGGTCAGCACCGATGTCGGAAACTGCTGCAGGCTCTCGAGTGCGCGCGCCGGCAGCGGGGCCAGAGCTGCCAACGACCCAAGCAGACACAGCGCCAGCATGGCGCGGGTGTGGAGCATCGGACTGCGGAACATGGGCGACTTCGTGCGGCGCATCGGAGGTGTGACTATTGTGGATGATCGGCGGTCGCCGCGTCGACCACGAGGCCGGCGAAATCAAAGCGGCTCAGCAGCAGCGTGTCCGGGCCATCGATGGCCGCGGCAGGCGAGGCGCAGAAACCCCGGCCGCTGACGCGCAGTGTGCCGGCCGGCGAGCGCGCCGCGTCGCGCGCGATCATGGGCGCCTGCGTCAGCTCATCGATCGTGCACTTGTCATCGCCGCGCGTGGAATAAAGTCCGTGCTCGCCTTCGAAGATCACGGTGACGTTGGTGGGCACCTCGCGGCTGCTGGCGATCCCCGCTGCGCTGGCCACACCGAACACGAAGCGCAACCGGTGGCCGGCGCTCGAGACCGGACCGGCAAAGGCCAGCCGCATGCCGCCCTGGCCCGGCCGCTCGCCGCCTTCGCATGTAAGGTCAGCATCGTGCCAGTCAATATCAAGGTCGCGGGCCCCGCGCAGTCGCACCCGCAGGTACCCATCGTGACTGGGCAGGCAGGATGAAGTCGCCGAGGTCGCAGGCTGCACCGAAGTGGGCACATGGCGCGAGCAGGCAGCCAGGCTCAGCGCGGCGAGCGCCGCCATCGGAAGCAGCGTGGGGTACAGCAGGCGGCGATTCATATGCGCGATCGACGGCGGGATTGACGCCAGTATGCCTCGCGGGCGCGACATTGCGCACAGGTTGGTGCCGCGGAGGCTGCTAGACTTTTTAAACTATGGATCGCAGAAAATTTCGCAGCAAGGCCCGTTCGGCCAAGCAACTGATTGAAATATATCCCAATGTTCCGGCGCCGCTGTCCCGACTGACGGAGTTGTCGAACAATCTGTTCTTCAGCTGGCATCGTCCCACGCGGGCCTTGTTCGACGACCTGGACCCGGAGCTGTGGAAGCAGACGGGCGGCAATCCGCGGCTGATCCTGCGCTGTATCAGCCAGGAAAATCTCGACCGCGCGGCCGGCGACCCTCAGTACCTGGAGCGTTACCGGCAGGTGCTGGCGACCTTCGATGCCTACCTGGCGGCACCGGCGCCGAGCGCCGATGAACCCCTGATCGCCTACTTCTGCGCCGAGTACGGCTTCCACGAGAGTTTCCCGATCTACTCGGGCGGCCTGGGGATCCTGGCGGGCGATCACTGCAAGGCCGCCAGCGACGAGCGGCTCAATTTCATCGCCGTCGGCCTGCTCTACACCGAGGGCTATTTTGTTCAGTCCGTCGACAGCGACGGCGTGCAGCATGCCCAGTACAACGAGCACGATCCGCGCGACCTGCCGGTCGAGGCGGTGCGCGACGGCCAGGGACAGTGGCTGCGCGTGCGCGTGCCCATCGCGGGCCGCAGCGTGGTCGCGCGTCTCTGGAAAGCGCGCGTGGGGCGCGTATCGGTCTATCTGCTCGACACCAACTGTCCCGAGAATTCCAACGAGGATCGCGAGATCACGCATCGCCTTTACGGCGGCGACGCCTCGGTACGCATTCGACAGGAGATGATCCTGGGATTGGGCGGGGTGCGCGCGCTGCGCGCGCTGGGTCTGGCACCGGCAGCCTGGCACATGAATGAGGGCCACGCCGCCTTCCTGATTCTCGAACTGGCTCGCGAGGGCATCGCACGGGGCATGTCGTTCCCCGCGGCGCTCGAAGCGGCCGCCGCGCAGTGCGCCTTTACGACGCACACACCGGTCGCAGCCGGCCATGATGCCTTCGACATGGGTCTGTTCACGCACTGCTTCCAGGAGGTCGTCAAGGAGCTCGGGGTGCCGATGGAGCAGGTGCTTGCACTGGGGCGGCCTGCCAACGCGCCGCAGGCCTTCAACATGACGCACCTGGCTCTGCACGGCGCCCGGCGCGTAAACGGGGTGAGCCGAATTCACGGTGCGGTGTCGGCGCGCCTGTGTGCCGATCATTGGCCCGAGCTGGCTCCCGAAGAGAATCCCGTCGGCTACGTCACCAACGGCGTGCATGTGCCGACCTTCCTGGCACAGCTCTGGACGCGCTTTTTCGATGACAAGCTCGGCAGTCACTGGCGCGATCGGCTGTCCGATCCCGCCTTCTGGCAAACCCTGGGCCATATACCCGACCTGGAATTCTGGCAGACCGCACAATCGGTCAAGGGTCGCATGCTCGCGGGTGTCCGCGACCGCCTGCGGCGCGAATACGCCAGCAAGGGATTGAGCCAGGCGCAGCTGCGTCACGTCACCCGTCTGCTCGATCCGGATCGGCCGCGTACGCTGACCTTGGGTTTCGCGCGGCGATTCGCGACCTACAAGCGAGCGGCGCTCATGATGCGCGACCGCGCGCGGCTGGCGCGCCTGGTCAACGATCCGGACCGTCAGGTGCTGTTCCTGTTCGCGGGCAAGGCGCATCCGGCCGATCACCCCGGGCAGCAGGTACTGCGCGAAATCAAGCAACTCATGCTGACGCCCGAATTCATCGGCCACGTGGTGTTTCTGGAGGACTACGACCTGCAGCTGGCGCGCTGGCTGGTCACCGGAGTCGATGTCTGGCTCAACAACCCGGTGGCGCCGCTGGAGGCAAGCGGCACCTCGGGCATCAAGGCGGCCGTCAATGGGCGCTTGAACCTGAGTGTGCTGGACGGCTGGTGGGCGGAGGGCTTCGCGGACGACAACGGCTGGGGCATCCCGGGCGCCAACGTGCAGGATCCTCACCGGCGCGACGAACTGGACTCGGCCGCCATGCTCGATGCGCTCGAGGAAGAGGTGGTGCCGCTCTATTACGCGCGCAACGCCGAGGGCTATTCGCCCGAGTGGGTGCGTCGCTGCAAGCGCGCCATGATGTCGGTGATTCCGTTTTTCAACATGGGCCGCGTGGTGCAGGACTATGCCCGCGGGGTCTACTATCCGGCAGCCTCGCACCATCGGCGCCTGATGCAGAACGGCCAGGATGAGGTGGCGGCATTGGTCGACTGGAAGCAGCGCGTGCGTGAACGCTGGCCGGGCGTGCACCTGCGCCAGCTGTCCGAACCGCCGCGGGAATTGCCGCGTGCGGGCACTCTGAGTCTGCGCATCGCCGCCTCGCTCAACGGCCTCACCCCCAAGGATGTGAATGTCGAGTTCAAGGCCCGTCGTGTGCTGCCCGAATCGCACAGCGAACCGCCGGCACTGTCATCGTTCCGCGGCGCTCCGGACGACGCGTGGCGCGCGGCGCTGCTGCCAACCGGCGAAATCGACAGCGACGGCTCCACCGTGTACGAACTGAAGGTGGCGCCGCCGACCTCGGGGCAATTCGCATTCGAGATCCGCGTCCATCCGGTGCATGAGCTGCTCTCACACCCGCTGGAGCTCGGTTTGCTCAAACGGCTGTAGGACGGCATCGGAGGAGGCGGGCTGACGCGCGAAGGCGGTGGCGTCGCACGCGTCGAGTGCTGTAGCTTCGCTTGCATTGCAAGGTACACTAGACCTTGCGTCCCGCCAGAACTTCAAGCATGGCTAAGCAACAGTCGCGCGCCTCGTCCGGACGTTACGTCAGCCGACTCACCAGCGGTGCGCTGGCCGTGGTCATGGCCGGGGGCCGCGGTGAACGTCTCAAGGATTTGACGCTGCATCGCTGCAAGCCGGCGACGCCCTTCGGCGGCAAATTCCGCATCATCGACTTCGTGCTTTCCAACTGCGTCAATTCCGGTATCCGCCAGATATATCTGATGACGCAGTACAAGGGTCAGTCGCTGATCCAGCACGTGCAGCGCGGCTGGAGCTACCTGCGCGGTGAATTTGGCGAGTTCATCGACGTGGTGCCTGCGCAGCAGCAGGTGGGCATGCACTGGTATCGCGGCACTGCCGACTGCGTGTACCAGAACCTGGATCTGATCCGCGCGCTGCGGCCCAAGCATGTGCTTATCCTGGCCGGCGATCACATCTACAAGATGGACTATGGCCCGATGATCGCCTACCACGTCGAGAAGGGCGCGGACATCACCGTGGGCGTGGTCGAGGTGCCGTTGGATCACGCGCGCGATTTCGGCGTTCTGACCGTCACCGAATACAACCGGGTCACCGATTTCAAGGAAAAACCGCGTAGCCCGGAAGGCATTCCGGGCAGGCCCGATGTGGCGCTGGCCTCGATGGGCATCTATATCTTCAACGCCCGTCTGCTCGAGAAGCTGCTGATCGCCGATGCGGCGGACGACAAGTCACAACACGACTTCGGCAAAAATGTGATCCCGGCCGCCATCGACGTGCTGCAGGTGGTCGCCTATCCGTTCACCGACGTCAAGACGCGCGCACAGAACTACTGGCGTGACGTCGGCACCGTCGATGCGTTCTACGAAGCCAATATCGAGCTCGTGCACGTCGCGCCCGAGCTCAACCTCTACGACGAGGAATGGCCCATCTGGACCTATCAGCTGCACCAGCCGCCCGCCAAGTTCGTGCTCGATGAGCAGGGGCGGCGTGGCACGGCGGTGAACTCCATGGTCTCGGGTGGGTCCATCATTTCAGGTGCATTCGTCAATCAGTCATTGCTGTTCTCCAATGTGCGGGTCGAAGAGCGTTCCACGATCTTCCGCTCGGTGGTGCTGTCGAACGTCAAGATCGGAGTCGGCTGCAACATCAGCAGCGCCGTTCTCGATGAGGGTTGTGAAATCCCCGACGGCATGCAGATCGGCATCGACCGTGCGGACGATGAGGCGCGTTTCCACGTCACCGACCGGGGCGTCGTGCTCGTGACGCCCGACATGCTCGCAAAGCTGATCGTTCGTCGCGCATGACCGAGCGGGTGCTCGATCGCCGCCGCTCCGGCGTGCTGCTTCATCCCACGTCCCTGATCGATGCCGAGCGCGGCGCACTCGGCGCGGCTGCGCGCGGGTTCGTCGATTGGCTGGCGCAGGCCGGATTTTCGGTCTGGCAGATGCTGCCCCTGGGTCCGCCGGGCGATGGCGGCTCTCCCTATTGGGCCCGGTCGGACTTTGCCGGCAACAGCGCCTTGCTCGATCGCAACGAGCTGCCCAATCTGGAACCCCTGCGCGCCGACTACGAGTCGTTTCGCGCCGGGGCCGCCAGCTGGCTCGATGACTATGTGTTGTTCGAGACCCTGGCCCGGCGTTTTCAGCGTCCCTGGTGGGAGTGGCCGCGGGCGCTGCGCTCGCGCAACCGTTCGGAGCTGGCCCGGGTCGAGCGCGAGCAGGCCCAGGAACTCGAGCAGCGCCGCATCGAGCAGTGGTATTTCGACTGGCAATGGCGCGCGCTGCGGCGTTATGCGCGCGAGCGCGGCATCCATCTGTTCGGTGATCTGCCGATCTATGTCGCTCCCGACTCGGTCTCGACCTGGTCTCAGCCGACGCAGTTCCGGCTCGATGCGGATGGCCGGCCCGCGCTGCTGGCAGGGGTGCCGCCGGATTATTTCTCGGCCGACGGGCAGCTCTGGGGCAATCCGCTTTACAACTGGGAACAGGCCCAGGCGGATCACTTCGCCTTCTGGCGCGCGCGCCTCTCACAGCAGATGCGGCGCTTCGACCTGGTTCGAATTGATCATTTCCGCGGACTGGCCGCCTACTGGGCGGTGCCGGCCGGAGCGTTGACGGCACGTGAGGGTCGCTGGGAACCGGCTCCGGGCCAGGCGTTGTTCCATGCCCTCAAGGCCGATCACCCGGATCTTCCGGTGGTCGCCGAGGATCTGGGCGTCATCACCGCCGATGTCGAGGAGTTGCGCCGCGCGTTCGGTATGCCGGGCATGCGAGTGCTCCAGTTCGGCTTCGACGGTTCAGGGGACAACCCGCACCTGCCGCACAACTACACCCATGACGTCGTCGCCTATGCGGGCACGCATGACAACGACACGACGCTGGGCTGGTATCGAGCCTTAAGCGAGCAGGACGCCGCGCGGGTGAACTTCTATCTGCGCAGCGACTCTTCCCAGGTTCTCGAAGCGATGCTGCGTGCCACGCTGGGATCGGTCGCCCGCATGGCGATTCTCTCGGCCCAGGATCTGCTGCAACTCGGATCCGAGGCGCGGCTGAACACGCCCGGCACCGCCCAGGGCAACTGGAGCTGGCGTATGACGCAGTCGGATCTCACAGCGCCGCTCGCGGCACAGTACGCAACGCTGAACCAGGTGTTCGGGCGCGTGCGCGCGGTGGAATTTAAAGGTGACACATCCACATGAAACGAACCCTGGCATTGCTGGCCGGCTGCCTGCTGAGCGCCTGCGCCGCGCTGGTGCCCAAGCTCGAGCCGCCGCAGCTGACTGTCACGCGCGTGGAGCTCGTCGGCGGCAACCTGCAGCAGCAACAGGTTCACCTGACCCTGCACGTGGTCAATCCCAACGCGCGCGCCATCGATGTGCGCGGCATCGATTGCAACCTGGAGCTGAGCGGCGAGGCCTTTGCCGCAGGCTCGACCGAAGCGGCCTTTACGCTGCCCGCCTCGGGCGAAACCGACTTCGGCCTCAACGTCACTGCCAATCTCGATGCCGCCCTGACGGCGCTCTTGAGCGGGCTGGGCCACAGGACGGTCGATTATCGGATGTACGGGCAGGTGCACCTCCGCAGTGGGCTCATGCGGAACTTTCCGTTTGAACAGAAAGGTCGCGTGAAGTTGTGAGAGCGTATTTGCAACCAGCGGCGGATAAATAGTCTGGATCGGACTTAGTCTGATTAAGTCCGATCCAGGCTATTTATCCGCCTTTAGTTCCGGATACGCTTTCCAGGCCGTCACAGCCCGCGACCTGTCTGTTCCAAGCGCAACGCGGCGTGGCGGGCCCACTGCTCAGGTACCTATCAGCCGTTCATACGTCTCGACGTACTGCAGTACCTGCCGGCTCCAGGAGAAATCCTGCGCCATGCCGTTGCGGACCAGGCGATCCCAGGCGTTGTTGTCCTGGTAGAGGTCGAGCGCAGTGCCGACCGCCCAGATGACGGCGCCGGTGTCGTAATCGTTGAAGACGATGCCCGTGCCGATGCCGGTCCGCGGGTCGAAGTGCTGTACGGAATCGGCCAGACCGCCCGTGCGCCGCACGATCGGCACGGTGCCGTAGCGCAGACTGTACATCTGGTTCAGGCCGCAGGGTTCGTAGCGCGAGGGCATCAGGAACATATCGCTGGCGCCCTCGATCCAGTGCGCCAGTTCGTCGCTGTAGCCCAGGTGAAAATGCACGCGGGCGGGAAACAGCTGTTGCAGCCGCGTGAAGAAGGCCTCGTAGCGCGCCTCGCCATTGCCGAGGACGGCGAGATTGAATTCTCGCGCCGCCATGAGCCGCGGCAGCGCTTCGAACAGCAGGTCGAATCCTTTCTGCTCGGCGAGACGGCTGACGATGCCGATCAGCGCCGTGCGCGGCGCCTCGTTGAGCCCGAGCCGTCGCAGCAGCGCCTGTTTAAGCTGTGATTTGACCGACAATGTTGCCGGATCGAAATGCTGTGGCAGATAACGGTCGTGGCGCGGGTCCCAATCATCGTAGTCGACGCCGTTGAGTATGCCGACCACGGCGGAACTGCGAGCGCGCAACACCGGGTCGAGTCCCATGCCGAATTCCGGGGTCTGGATCTCACGCGCATAGGTCGGGCTGACGGTGGTGATCAGGTCGGCGTACGCGAGCCCTGTGCCCAGCAGATTGATGTGTCCAGCTGCGAGCGTGGGCTGATCGAGCAGAGCGGCATCGGCCGCAGGCAACAAATCCGGTAACGAGCCGGCGCCGATGATCCCCTGATAGCCGATGTTGTGCACCGTGAGCACGGTGCGGGTCCGGGCGAACAGATTGTCCCAGGCGTAAGCGGTGCGCTTGAGCAGGGTACCGGCCGCGGTGTGCCAGTCATTGAAGTGCATGATCTGCGGTGCGAACTTGAGGTACTGACAGCACAGAAACGCGGCGTGCGTGAGCAGCAGGAAGCGGCGGTGCTCGTCCGGATCGGTGGTGTAGAGCGCCGGGCGACCGTAGCACTCGGGACAGTCGATGAGGTAGACGATATTGCGCGCACCGGCCGCGCGCGGCGTCAACATCGAGAACTCGTAGCGATGCACGCCGAGCGTCAGCGACAGGTTCGACAGCCCGGGAACCGGTTCGAGTTCGAATTCATCACGCGAAATGCGTGAATAGGCCGGCATGAACAGCCGGATGTCATGGCCGCCCGCATGCAGAAATTTCAACAACGCTCCGGAGACATCCGCCAGGCCCCCGGTTTTCGCGTATGGCGTGGTTTCGGAGGTTACGAAGCAGATCCGCAGCGGCATGGAGGGAGTTTACCGGTAAGATGTGTGAATGCGCGCCGTGGTCGTATACCTGACGCTGCTGCTGTTGCTTGCCCTGTCGATTGGGGCCGGATACATCGCGTCCGATTGGCCGCGTTGGTGCGCCGGCCGACACTGGTGCAACGAGGGCTGGCCGCGACATCCTTAAGACTCGCTCGTCCGGCCCCTGCCGGCCGTTCCTGAGCGACTGCGCCCGAACTGCTAAAATGCTCGTTGCACCGCAACCAGCAGCCCGGTAAACAAACTCAAGTCATGTCCGCGAGTCCCTACGCACAGCTCGAGCAGGAATGGCGTCGCCTGCACGCCTTCCACGGCGCGCTGGCGCTGCTGCGCTGGGACGCGGCTGTGATGATGCCGCGGGGCAGTGCCGAGGTCCGCGGCGAGCAGCTCGCTGCGCTCGAGACCGAAACCCACGCCCTGCTGACTGCACCGAAGATCACGCGGCTGCTGGATCGTGCCCACGCCAATGCCGCAGGTCTGGAGGACTGGCAGCTGGCGAATCTGCGCGAAATGCGTCGCGCGCGCGATCATGCCATCGCCACCCCGGTATCGCTGATCTCGCGGCTGGCGCGCGCGACCTCTCGCGCGGAAGGCCAGTGGGCCGAAGCGCGTCGCGAGAATAATTTCGAGCTGTTCGCGCCGCACCTGGAGGAAGTCGTCAACCTGGTGCGCGACAAGGCGGCACTGCTGGGACAGGCGCTCGGACTTCCTCCCTATGACGCACTGGTTGATGAGTTCTCGCCCGGTGTCGCGACCGCCGATATGGAGGCGATCTTCAAGGCGCTCTCGCGCCGGCTGCCAAACCTGATCCGCGAGGCATTGACGCTGCAGGAGGGACGGCCCTCATTGCCCATCAGCGGCAAGTTCGCCGCGGGCAAGCAGCGCGCGCTGGTGCTGGAAGTCATGCGCGCGATTGGATTTCCGTTCGATCGCGGCCGCCTCGATGAAAGCGAGCACCCCTTCACCGAGGGAGTCTGGGGCGACATCCGCGTGACCACGCGCTTCGACAATACCGATGTGTTTTCGGGCTTGCTCGGGGCCATGCACGAGACCGGGCATGCCATGTATGACCTGGGACTGCCGCAGGCCTGGCGCGATCAGCCGGTCGGGCGCGATCGGGGCATGGCGCTGGAGGAGAGCCAGTCGCTGCTGCTCGAGATGCTGGTCGGCCGCAGCCGCGCCTTCGTGCAGTACCTGCGGCCACTGCTGGAGAAGCACTTCGGTGTCAGCGGCCCCGAGTGGGAGCCGGAGAATCTCTACCGTCGCCTGACGCAGGTGAAGCGCAGCCTGATTCGCGTCGATGCCGACGAGCTGACCTATCCGCTGCATATCCTGTTGCGCTACGAACTTGAAAAGAAATTGCTGTCGGGCGAGCTGGCGGTGCGCGATGTGCCGGACGCCTGGAGCCAGGGCCTGGAGCAGCGGCTCGAGGTGCGGCCCACCGGCGCCGCCGACGGCTGCCTGCAGGACATTCACTGGGCGCTCGGGTCCTTCGGCTATTTTCCCTCCTACGCGCTGGGCGCGGTGATCGCCGCGCAGCTGTGGGAGAGCCTGCGCAACGCGGTGCCTGCGCTTGAGGCGCAGATCGCGCGCGGCGAGTTCGGCGGCCTGTTCGCGTGGTTGCGGGAAAATGTCCACGCCATGGGCGCGAAGGGCACCGTGAACGAGCTCATGAAGCAGGCAACCGGTCAGCCATTGTCCGCCGCGGCCCTGCTGCGCTACCTGGAGTCTAAATACCTGGAGGGTGCGCAGTGACGCGCACCTCCACGCGCGCCGCCGTTGGCCACAGCGTCACGCTCAAGCGCCTGGGTGCGCGGCTGCGCGGACTGGCCGGCAAGGCCATCGATGACTATCGGATGATCGAGTCCGGCGATCGGGTGATGGTGTGCCTGTCGGGCGGCAAGGACTCCTACACGCTGCTCGATCTGCTGTGCTCGCTACAGCGCAGTGCACCGGTGCCGTTCGAGCTCATTGCGGTCAACCTCGATCAGAAGCAGCCGGGTTTCCCGGCGCACGTGCTGCCGGATTACCTCGAGTCGATCGGCGTTCCCTATCACATCATCGAGCAGGACACCTACCGCGTCGTCAAGCGGATCATCCCCGAGGGGCGCACGATGTGCTCGCTGTGTTCGCGGCTGCGGCGCGGGGCGCTGTATCGATACGCGGCCGAGAATGGCATCACCAAGATTGCGCTCGGGCATCACCGCGACGACATCGTCGAGACCCTGTTCCTGAATCTGTTCCATGGCGGTCGCCTCAAGGCCATGGCGCCCAAGCTTCGCTCTGAGGATGGGCGCAACGTGGTCATCCGGCCGCTGGCCTACATTCCCGAGCGCGACATCGCGCGCTACGCCCACGGCATGGGGTTTCCGCTGATCCCCTGCACGCTGTGCGGATCGCAACCGAACCTGCAGCGCCAGGCGGTCAAACAGATGCTGGCCGAATGGGAACGCGGGCATCCGGGCCGGGTGCAGTCGATCTTTTCGGCGCTCTGCAATGTGGAGCCGCAAACCCTGGCCGACAAGCGGCTGGTGGATTTCGCGGCGCTGCGGGCGCCCGCCGTTCCCGCGACTCGATGCGACGACCTCTACCCAACAGTTACTGGGTAGTGCCCGGCAGGCTGCTGGCCGGCGAATACCCTTGCGGCGAGGCGCCCGAGGCCGGCGGACCGCGCATCGGGCTGATGCTGGAGGCCGGCATCGACTCCTTCCTCGACCTGACCCAGCTCGGCGAGCGGCCTGAATACCGCTCGCTGCTGCCCGAAGGGGTGCATTACCTGCGCAGCGCCATCGTCGACACCCAGGTTCCGACCAGCCCGGCCCAGATGCAGGCCATCCAGGGCCATCTGCGCACCATGCTGGCAGACGGCCGCCGGGTCTACGTGCACTGCCGGGCCGGCATCGGCCGCACCGGCATGGTTATTGGCTGCTACCTGGCCGAGCAGGGGCTGGACGGCCCCGATGCCTTGCGGGAGCTCAACCGGCTGTGGCGGCAGTCCGAGCGCTCGGCCAGCTGGCCGGCGGTACCTCAGACGATCGAGCAGGCGGAATTCATCCTGGGCTGGTTCCGCCACCGGCAGGCGCCGCGGGTGCGGACATAGCCGCGCCGATTGGTTAGAGTCTGGCGATGCCCGCGAGCCTGCTGAATCCACGCCGTTCACCTGCCGTGCGAGGGCGCCAACCGCCGTGGACCCGGCTCAGTGACGAGGAGCTGCTGGGGCTGCGAATGTGCGATCTGCAGCTCGATCTGCACCGCTCGCCGATCAAGCGTCACGTGGATCGGCTGTACAGCGAACTCAATGAGCGCGGTATCCGTTTCCGGCCGCATGTCTGGCTGGCCGAGGAATGGTTTTCGCCCGACGGGATTCCCGGCATCGCCGTGCCGTTCTACCTGGCGCACCCGCGCCTGATGCGCCTGGAGCGCAAAATGACGCGCGAGGTCGAGGGCGGCAACGTCAACTGGTTCATGCGCATCCTGCGTCACGAGGCTGGGCACGCCATCGATTCGGCCTACCGGCTACGGCGTCGCGCGCATTGGCGCACGCTGTTCGGCCCCGCCTCGCGGCCCTATCGCGCGCGCTACCGTGCGCGGCCCGCAAGCCGCCACCATGTGCAGCACCTGGGCGAGTGGTACGCGCAAAGCCATCCGACCGAGGATTTTGCCGAGACCTTCGCGGTCTGGCTGACGCCGCGCTCGGGCTGGCAGCGCCGCTATGCGTCCTGGCCGGCGCTGCGCAAACTCAACTTCGTGCAGCAGTTTGCCGGCGAACAGGGGGCGCACAGCCCGCCGGTGCGGTCGCGGGACCGGATCGAGCCGGTCGATGTCAACCAGCGCACGCTGGCGCAGTACTATCGCGCCCGGCTGGCGCGCGAGCGCAGCCGCCGCGGATTACTCGCCGATCGGCTGCTGCAGCGCGTATTCCGCGCTGAGCCGGGCCGCCGGCCTCTGACCGCCGCCACGCTGCTGCGCACGCATAAGGCACGGCTGCGCGCCGGCCTGATCCGCGATACCGGCGTGGATCGCTACCTGGCGCACCAGATCCTGCGCATCGCCATCGATCGGAGTGTGCGGCTCGGCCTGTACGTGCAGGGCCCGCAGCGCGAGGCACTGCGTGCGACCCGTGCCATGTTGCGGCGACTGGTCCGGGTATACATGCGCAGCCCGGGCCTGCGCCTGCGCGCATGAAGCCGCTGCGGACCCTCGTCGTCGCACACAGCAGCCTGCTGCCCCCCGACAGCCTCGAAGGTTACAGCGCCAAGGAAATTGACGAGTGGCGCACCGAGTACGACGTGGTCTCCACGCTGCGCAAGTCGGGACATGATGTCAGGACCCTCGGCGTGCTCGATTCGCTGACCGAGCTGCGGGCTGCGCTACTGGAGTGGAAACCGGAGGTAGTGTTCAATCTGCTCGAGGAATTCAACGGCATCGTCACCTACGACCAGCACGTGGTGGCCTTTCTCGAGCTGATGCGTGCTCCCTACACCGGCTGTAACCCGCGCGGCCTGCTGCTATCGCGCGACAAGGTGCTCTGCAAGCAGCTGCTGGCATTTCATCGTATCCCGACGCCGCAATTCGCCGTGTTCCGGCGCGGCCAGCGTTTCGTGCTGCCGCGACGGCTGCATTTGCCGCTGTTCGTGAAGTCGGCCACGGAGGATGCCTCGCTGGGCATAGCCCAGGCCTCGGTGGTCGATGACGGCGCGCGGCTGCGCGAACGCGTACAGTTCATGCACGAGCAGATCGGATCCGATGCGCTGGTAGAGGAGTACATCGAGGGGCGCGAGCTCTATGTCGGCGTGCTCGGCAACGAACGCCTGACGCGGTTGCCGGTGTGGGAGATGCGTTTCGGCTCGATGCCCGAATCGCTGGCGGCAATCGCCACCCGCAAGGTCAAGTGGGACCGCTCTTATCAGAAGCGCTACGAAATCACGACCAGCGCGGCCGAGGAACTGCCGCCGCCGCTGCTGCAGAAACTGGATCGGCTCTCACGCCGCATCTATCGCGCCTTGCACCTCTCCGGGTATGCGCGCATCGATTTTCGCATGCGCCAGGACGGCAGCATCTTCGTGCTCGAGGCCAACGCCAACCCGAACCTGACCGGCGAGGAGGACTTCGCCGAGTCGGCGCGGGCGGCGGGCCTCGAGTATCCCGCGCTGCTCGAGCGCATCATGACCCTGGGGCGCGGCTATCGCGCCGAATGGCGGAACTACGATGGCTGAGTATTCGGCTGACTATTCACCGGCGCTGAGCCTTGCAGGCCGCCTGCTCGTGATCGCAGGCGCGACCCTGTCACTTGCGGCCCAATGCGCACAGCGCCAGGACAAGGCCGACGATGCGGCGATGACGCTGCTGCAGGCCCGCTTGCCGGGCCGCTACGACAATGTGGCGCAGGCACGCGCGGAGGCCCGGTCCGGCAGCGGCGTCACCCTCCCGGCGATCGATCTGCTGATCATGCCCGCGAATGCCGCGCTGATCGGCAAGGCGACCTTCTATGTGCGTGAGACCGCGGCCGGGGATCCGCAGCGTGTGCTATCGCAGTACATCTGGGTATTTGGACGCGCCGTAGAGGTGCATCCAAAGGGCGAGAAGGCACCCAAGCCGGTCGACAAGGACGGCAAGGAAAAGGAAGAGCATCTCGAACAGCACATCTATCTGTTCAAGGAGCCGCATCGCTGGCTGCAGGTGGGTGAGCAGCCCGAACTGCTGGAAGCCTTGCTGCCGTCGGACCTGGACCGGCTGACCGGTTGCGATCTGCTGTGGACCACCAAGGAGTCCGGCTTCGTCGCCGAAAGGCGCTCGACCACCTGCTCGCCGGCGCTGAAGTCGGAAGGCCAGCAGCTCGAACAGAAAATCGAATTGAAGGACAACAATCTCGCCATGTTCGAGCAGCAGATCACAGCCGACGGACTGGTGGATGCACCGGCATCTCCATCCGATCCCGAGTACCGTTTCATACGTCGCGGAGCGGCGAAATAGCAGCAGCCGGAGTCCAGCAATGGCCGCCGAACTCGGACCACAAATCGCGGAAGTCGGGGACGTCGTGCGGCTCGCCGTTGCGCCGGTATTTCTGCTGTCGAGCGTCGGTGTCACGCTGACGCTGCTGGCGGGCCGCCTGGGGCGCGTGGTCGATCGGGCCCGCGCGCTCGAGCTGGGGGAAAGCTCGACGCACGAAAGCGATCTCGAAGAACTCGGCGGCCGACTTTCGACACTGGCGAAACGATCACGGCTGCTTGGGGGTGCAATCACCCTGTGCACGATCTGCGCGCTGCTGGTCTCAATGGTCGTGGTGGCGCTGTTTCTCGGCGCGCTGTTGAATTTTCATCTTGCCTCAGTCATTGCCATCCTGTTCATCGTCGCCATGCTGAGTTTCATCGGCGGCCTGATGCTGTTCCTGCGCGAAGTTTTCCTCGCCACGCGCTCCCTACGCATCGGCCTGCGCGCACACCGCCGGTAGGTCTGCGCTGATGTAACTGCCCGCGCGCAGCTGCTAATGTGAATTGCGGCAAGTTTGCGCGGCCTGTTAGCAGTCCCTATCGACGGCTGCCAGCCGGGCAGGCTTCTTGCAACACCTAAACCGTGATGGGGTTATCTGGCGCTGCGCGACTTTCGTGTTGAACTCGGAGCGAGGAAGCAAGACATGCAGGATTCTGAGCACAGTGGATCTGAGCGCAGCGGACAAGTCCTGACCTGCGCGAATCTGCGCGAATACTTCCACGACGCGCTGCAGAGCGCGCTCGCCCATCAGCATCTGTCGGTCGAAGACCAGACCGAGCACTACGTCGTCAATGTGCTGACCCTTTTCTCGCGCTCGGAACAGCTGTTCCAGCAAACCCCGGATGGGGTGCGCCTCAAGCCGCTGGTGCAGATGATGTCCGAAGCGCTCGAGGCTCCGACCGCGCAGGAGCGTGAGCGCGGATTGCAGCGCCTTGGCGATGTCTCGCTTTTCATCGCCGGCTTCTTCGCGCACAGCTTCGCGCGCAAACTCATTGATATCGATTACCACATCGCCATGGGAGGTTGTGCCTACGGTACGTTGGCGGGTGGCCTCAATCGTGGGCGTCGGCCGGCGCTGGGACGCGTGTTCGCGGAGCTGGCGGCGAAATTTCAGCCGTTGGTGGACGCGCTCAATGAAATCAGCGACGCCGCGCGCCGCTACAGCCACGCCGACGTGCTGCGCCTGTACGAGATCTGGCTCAAGACCGGCAGTCCCCGCGCCCGGACTTTGCTGCGGGGCCTGGGGGTAGAGGCCACCCCCGTGGCGCTGGCGCAGAACTGACGCGCACATGGCCGTCACCGAGCAACCGATGCTGCTGCAGCAGCTGCAGGACCTGCTGGCCGGCATCTACGATCTCCCGACCGACTACAGCGTTTATGATTTTCTGTTCACCGAGCGTGAACGGCTGCCGAGCCCGGCCCGCGAGTCCGACACCGATGAACAGTTGCTGGTGCTCGAAGAGGGCGATGCGGCCTCGGTCGGCCTGTTCCTGGATCCTCAGCTGCTCGAGCGGCTGAGCAGCGCCAATCCGCTCGAGGCGCTCAACGGCGGCAATCTTGCCGACTACTGGACCGCGCTCGAGGGCGTCAGTCACTTTCTCTACCTGGCCTGGAACGCCGCGCACGACCGGGGTGTCACCTTGCTCGAGCTCGAGCTGCAGGCCGAGATCGACAAATACGTCGGCAGCTGGTGGCTGCTACGGCAGCAGGATCCCGCGCGCGTTCCCTCCGAGCTGCACTACCTGCTGTTCGAACGTGCCCACGTCGACACCAGGCTTGCGGGCGCGCGCAGCGATCTGTATCGCGAGGCGAACCAATTTGCGGCGCGCTTCTGTCGACGGCTCGAACGCCAGCTCGCCGCGCAGGTGGCGCGCGTGCAGCTTGAAACCCTGGCCGAGCTGCGCCGGTTCTACAGGCTGAGCCGGGAACACAAGGTAAGACATATACGGCGGCATAGCTGAGAGCTGCGCGGGGTTTGCGGGCGGTGGGGTAGTTGCGGTCAACGCAGGAGGGTGAGGGCTCTTCAATTGACTTGCATCGAGGCAAGTCAATTGAAGAGTCCTCACCCTCTTACGCTGGGGACAACGCCCCGTTACCCTCAATCACCGCACGGGCCCTCAACAGGCCCACGATGGTCTTGCCATCCCTGATGGTCCCGTCCAGCGCCCACCGGCAGGCTTCCTCCAGATCCATCCAGTGCACCTCGATCAGCTCGGCTGCTTCGTGGGCCAGGCCTCCCGGCTCCAGCTCCTGCGCCAGAAACAGGTGCACGGTTTCGGTGAAGACCCCCGGCGAGCTCAGGTAGGGGCCCAGCGGGCGCCAGTCACGCGCCCGAAACCCGGTTTCCTCGGCTAATTCGCGCTGCACGGTCGTGAGGGGCGGCTCGTCCGGCTCCAGCTTCCCGGCCGGCAACTCCCAGATCCAGCCGTTGGCGGCGTGACGGAATTGGCGGATCAGGCACACGCGCCGGTCGTGATCGATAGCCACCGCAGCCGCTCCACCGGGATGATGGATGATCTCCAGCTCCGCGACGTGGCCGTTGGGCAGGCGAACGGTTTCGACATTCACCCGGATTACGCGGCCGGAGAAGACCGGGCGCAACTTCTCGATGGTCATGCCATAGGGTAGCGGTTGTGAGCCGCCGCCGCAGCCAGTTCACAATCGGTGAAAGGTTGCCTCCCGCCGGCATGATCCGTGGCTTATATTGCGAGAGGATGGCGGCTGCCTCTCAATTGAATGGCCTGAATTCCGCGCAGCGAAAAGCTGTCGCCCACGGCGAAGCCGTGCCCGATAAAGGCTGGCGCGCGGGTCCGCTGCTGGTCATCGCCGGGGCGGGTACCGGCAAGACGATGACGATCGCCCACCGCGTGGCGCAACTGGTGCTCAACGGGGTCGATCCGGCGCGGGTGATGCTGCTGACCTTCACGCGTCGCGCCGCCCACGAGATGCGGCGGCGCTCGCATGAGATCGTCCGCGAGAGCATGGGCGACACGCTGGGCAACAAGGCCCAGGCCATGATCCAGCGGCTGGTGTGGACGGGCACTTTTCATTCCATCGGCAACCGGCTGCTGCGCCACTACGCGCGCCACCTGCAGCTCGACCCGAACTACACCGTGATCGACCGTGCCGATTCCGCCGACCTGCTCGACGAGATCCGGGCGCAGCTGGGCTTCGCGGCCAAGGAGCAGCGCTTCCCGCGCAAGGACACCTGCCTTGCGATCTACTCCTGGCGCGTTAACACTCAGAAGACTCTGACCGAGGCATTGGAGCAGCAGTTTCCCTGGTGCAAGGATTGGGAACAGGACCTGCGCCAGCTGTATCGCGGCTACGTCGAACGCAAGCAGCGTCACTCGCTGCTCGACTACGACGACCTGCTGCTGTACTGGAACATGATGATGAGCGAGCCACGACTCGCGCAGGACTTGAGCGCCAATTTCGACCACGTACTGGTCGATGAATACCAGGACACCAACAAGCTGCAGGGCGAGATTCTCTATGCGATGAAGCCTGACGGCAGCGGCCTGACGGTGGTCGGCGATGATGCACAGTCGATCTATTCATTCCGCGCCGCCGCGGTCGAAAACATCCTGAATTTCCCCCAGCGCTTCACTCCCAAGGCCGAGATCGTCACGCTGGCTCAGAATTATCGCTCCACCCAGGGCTTGCTCGACGCCTCGAACGCGCTCATGTCGGAAGCGCCGCGCCAGCATCGCAAGCACCTGCTTTCCACGCGTGGCACCGGCAGCCGGCCGCTGTATGTGACCATCGACGATCTGGCCGGCCAGGCCGAATACGTCTGCGCCCAGATCTTGAAGCGGCGAGAAGCGGGCGTGGCTCTCAAGCGCCAGGCGGTGCTGTTCCGAAACGCCAATGCCAGCGACCTGCTCGAAGTGGAACTTGCGCGGCGCAAGATTCCGTTCGTGAAGTACGGCGGTTTGAAGTTTCTCGAGGCAGCGCACGTCAAGGACATGCTGGCGGTGCTGCGCTGGTGCGACAACCCGCGCAACACCATCGCCTCATTCCGCGTACTGCAGTTACTGCCGGGGATGGGGCCGGTCAACGCCCGCAAGGTCATCGAACTGCTCGATGCCCAGTCCGGCTCGCTCGAGGCGCTCAAGGGCTACTCGCCATCGCAACAGATGGCGGTCGACTACGGCAAGCTCGGTGCGCTGATGCGGGCGCTGGCCGATCCGCAGCGACCGTGGCCCGGGCAGGTGCGGATGGTGCGCGACTGGTACCAGCCCCACCTCGAGCGCCTCTACGAGCACGTCCACACGCGCATCGGCGATTTGGATCAGCTCGATCAGCTGTCGACTCAATTCCCCTCGCGCGAGCGTTTCCTGACCGAGCTGACGCTCGATCCGCCGCACGCCTCCGGCGATCTGTCCGGCAAACCGGTGCTCGATGAGGACTACCTGGTGCTTTCCACCGTGCATTCGGCCAAGGGCATGGAATGGGACACGGTGTATATCCTGAATGTCGTCGATGGCAGTTTTCCGTCCGAGTTCGCGACCGGGCGCAACGACCTCATCGACGAGGAGCGTCGTCTGCTCTATGTGGCCATGACGCGCGCGCGTAATGAGCTGCAGCTGTGCGCGCCGCTGAAGTTTCCGCTGGTGCAGCAGCCGAAGAACGGCGACGCCCATGTGTATGGCGCGCGCAGCCGATTCATGACCGAAAAGGTGCTGAAGGCTTTCGAGCCGGCCGCGTTTCAGGCCGCACGGCTGGGCGAGCCGGCGGTGGCGCTGAGCGATGGCCGCCCATCGACCCTGGACGTGTCGGCGCGCCTCAAAGCCATGTGGTAGAGCCCCGCGGCTACGGTTCCAGGTAGGCGTAGCCGTTGAGTTCGGTTTCGTAGAAGCGCTTGAGCGCCTGCGCTTCGGCCACCGTCAGCCGCCCTTCGCGCACGGCCCGTTCGCAATCGCGGGACAACGCCGGCGCCAGCTCGGCGACGTCGTATTCCATGTATTCGAGCACTTTGTTGGCGGTGTCGCCCTTGACGACTTCCTCGATCCACCAGCCGCCTTCCTCGTGCAGCTTGATGTGCACCACATGGGTGTCGCCGAAAAGATTGTGCAGGTCCCCCAGGGTTTCCTGGTAGGCGCCGACCAGAAACGCGCCCAGGTAGTAGTCCTCTCCGGGCTGCAGCTCGTGCAGCTCGAGCGTGCGCTTGACGTCGCGCGGCCCCACGAAACGGTCGACCTTGCCGTCCGAGTCGCAGGTGATATCGGCCAGCACGGCTTTGCGCGAGGGCAGCTCATTGAGGCGATGCACGGGCATGATGGGGAAGATCTGGTCGATGGCCCAGCTGTCCGGCAACGACTGGAAGATCGAGAAGTTGCAGAAATACGTATCCGACAGCACGTTCTCGAGATCGTCGAGTTCCTCGGGCACTTTGTCGAGCTTGCGGCAGCAGTCGCGAATGCGAGCGCAGCTTGCCCAGTAGAGCCGCTCGGCCAGTCCCCTGAATTCCAGCGACATCAGCCCCAGGTCGAACATCTGCAGCACCTGGTCGCGTGCCGTGAGCGCGTCGTGGAAGCACTCCACCAGGCGGCGCTCGTCGATATTGCGATAGGCATCGATCAGGTCGCGCACCGGCTGCGGCAGCCCGCGGTCGCCGCCGAACTGCTCGGCCTCGCGCCCGGTGATCTCGAAGCGATCCAGCGCCGACCGGCCCACGATATTGAAGATCAGCACGCTGTGATGCGCGGCAATAGCGCGGCCGGATTCGCTGATGATCAGCGGATGCGGGATGTTGCGCGTGTTGCAGACGTTGCCGATGCGGTAGACCACGTCTCTCGCGTACTCGCTGAGCGTGTAGTTCATGGAGGAGGCAAAATTGGTGCCCGTGCCGTCGTAGTCGATCCCCAAGCCGCCGCCGACGTCGATGTATTCGAGTCCCGCACCCATGAGCTTGAGTTCCGCATAGACATGCGCCAGCTCATTGATGGCGGCCTTGACCCGACGGATGTCCTGCAGCTGGCTGCCCGGATGGCAGTGCACCAGCTTCAGGCAATCCTGCATGTCGCGCGCCTTGAGTACGGCCAGCAGCTCCAGAATCTCGGTGATGAACAGCCCGAACTTCGACCTTTCACCAGCCGAGTCGCGCCATCGTCCCGAACCCTCGGTCGCCAGTTTGACCCGGACGCCAAATTTGGGCCTGACGCCGTAATGATCGGCAGCAGCAGTTCGAGCTCGGAGAAGTTCTCGATGACCGGCATGATGGTGCGGCCGAGCTTGGTGGCCAGCACCACGGCCTCGATGTAACTCGAGTCTTTGAAACCGTTACAAATGATCGGCCGCTCGGGGGCCGCCTCGGTCATGGCCATGACCGCCAGCAGCTCGGGCTTTGAGCCCACTTCGAGTCCGAAGCCGAACTCCTTGCCGTAGCGGAACACTTCCTCGACCACCAGGCGCTGCTGGTTCACCTTGATGGGATACACCGCCGTGTAGCGGTTGCGATAGTCGTTTTCGGCGATCGCCTGGCTGAAGGCCTCATGCAGGTGCCGCAGCCGGTGCGCCAGGATGTCCGAAAAACGCACCACCACCGGGGCCGACAGATCCCGTTCCTTCAGGCCTTCCACGACCTCGAACAGGTCGATTTCGTGCGCGGAGGTGGTATCGGGGCGCACCACGACGTGACCGGCCGCATTGATCGAAAAATAGCCCGAGCCCCACGCCGGCACGCTGTAGAGCTCGAGCGAGTCCTCGACGCCCCAGGATTGGCCGGCCGGCGCGCTGCGCGCCGCTTGCGGTTGACTCACACTCTTCACCCTACCGATACCCACACAGGCGCGCACCATAGCAAAACAAGGCGACAAGTAAATGCGCGCGTTTCCGGCGCGCAGCCGAGTGGCTACAATCCTGACCAATGGCGATCGACTTTTACTGGGGGAGCGGCAGTCCCGCGTGTTGGCGCGTGGCGCTGGCGCTCGAATACAAGGGGCTGGCCTACCAGAGTCACCTGCTGCACTTCGATCGCCAGGAGCACCAGTCGCCGCAGATGCTGGCGATGAATTTCCGCGGCAGGCTGCCGGTGTTGCGCGATGACGACTATGTGGTATTCGAGTCGCTCGCGATCCTTTACTACCTCGATCAGAAATACCCGCAACCGCCCATCTTTGGCCGCAACGCGCAGGAAGCCGGGGTGATCATGCGCGTGATCTGCGAGTACCAGTCGTATGCGGAGCCGCCGCTGAAGCAGATCGTCGCCGCGCTGCTCGAGCGCCCGGAACGGGTCACCGGGGATGAAGTCACCGAAGCGATGCATCGCGTGGCGGGCGAGGCGCGAACCATCGAGATGCGCCTGGCGCGCTCCGACTGGGTCGTCGGCGAGAGCTTCTCAGCCGCAGACATGATGATTTATCCCGATATTCGCCTGCTGCTGCGGGCGCTGGCGCGGCCGCGTGCGCACGAGCTGGCGGCACGTTTTCTGCCGATGGAAATCAACTACCCCGCCATCGGTCGCTGGCTCGAGCGCGTCGCCGCGCTGCCCGGCCACGAGCGCACCTGGCCGCCCCACTGGCGCTGAACGCCGCCGCTCGGCGCTCCCGGATGCTGGCAGCCCTGGGCCGCCATTGCTACCCTTCCGCGTCGATTAACTCGGGATGATCATGAGTACACACGAAGTCTACGTCGAATTTCCGGGCCGGATTATTTTCGTCGGCTTCGGCAGCATCGGGCAGGGCGTGCTGCCGCTGATCCTGCGGCACATCGGCATCACTCCCGAGCGAATCTCGATCGTCACCGCCGAGGATGTCGGACGTGAAGAAGCCGCGCGTTTCGGCGTCAAGTTCGTCAAGGAAGCGCTCACCCGCGAGAATTTTCGGCGCGTGCTCGAACCGCTGGTCGGGCGCGGCGATTTTCTGCTGAATGTGTCGGTCGATGTGTCGAGTATCGCGCTGATCCGCTACTGCTGGGACAAGGGTGCCATGTATCTGGACACCTGTATCGAACCCTGGCCCGGCGGCTACACCGATCCCACCATTCCCGTCGCCAAGCGCACCAACTACGCGTTGCGCGAGGAGACGCTGGCATTGCGCGCCGGCAGCGCGCGCGCCCCGACCGCGGTGCTGACGCATGGCGCCAACCCCGGGCTGGTTTCACACCTGGTCAAGCAGGCGATGCTCAACATCGCCGGCGATGTCGGGGTCCAAGGCGCCGTGCCTACCAATCGCACCGAGTGGGCCGAGCTTGCGCAGCGCCTGGGTGTGAAGACGATTCACATCGCCGAGCGCGACACCCAGGTCTCCACCATCCCGAAGGAGCCCAACGAGTTCGTCAACACCTGGTCGGTTGACGGTTTCGTCTCGGAGGGTTCGCAGCCCGCCGAGCTCGGATGGGGGTCGCACGAGCGGAATTTCCCGCGCGACGGCAAGCGCTATGATTTCGGCAATGGCTCGGCGATCTACCTGTCGCAGCCGGGCGTCGCGACGCGTGTGCGCAGCTGGACACCGCTGAACGGGCCTTACCATGGGTTTCTGATCACCCACGGCGAGTCGATTTCGCTGGCGGACTACTTCACCGTGCGCAAGGATTCGCAGGTGCTGTACCGACCGTCGGCCTATTACTGTTATCACCCCTGCGACGCGGCGGTGCTGTCGGTGCACGAATTCTCCGGCCGCAACTACCAGATCCAGGATCGCAAGCGGATCCTGATGGACGACATCAGCAAGGGAATCGATGAACTCGGCGTGCTGCTGGCCGGGCACAAGAAGAATGCTTACTGGTACGGCTCGCAGCTTTCGATCGATGAAGCCCGGCGGCTCGCGCCTTTCAACAATGCCACG